>PVMK01114957.1_pt1 | contig 12492 bp, 12 predicted proteins | sample 1853481 | NCBI WGS metagenome assembly PVMK01 (sample SAMN08533507, study PRJNA380276) | Marine sediment metagenome, whole genome shotgun sequencing project.
TTTTTGACACGATTTCGATCGGAGTGCCGGCGCGAGATGCATATGTTGCGCAAAAGCGTCTGAGATCATGTGGCCTTAAATGGATTCCAACCAACTTGCCGGCCTTGTTAACCATCATCCGAGCAGCATTATAGGTGATTGGAAAGATCCGTTGCTCTGGCTCAATACCCTTTTCTTTGATGTATTCCTTTAAACGGTCAGCCACTTTTTGAGGGATAAATACCATTTCAGATTCCTTACCGCTTTTCGGATCCCATAGTGTGATTTTGCGGTCCTGGATGTCAATGGGTCTGATTTTTAGAACTTCACCGACGCGCATTCCACCGCGCGCCATTAATTCGAGCATGATGCGATTGCGTGGATTGACCGTTTTGAAAATGATCTCATCGATCAGCTCCTTTTCGATGATAGGCCACGGTGGTGGTTTGCGGTCTTTGAATATTTTTCTCAAAATGGGTGTGTCACAAGGATTTTGGAAGTTGGGATCGATGGAATTTTTGATGAAATTAAAGAAGGCTTTGAGGCTGGAATAACGATTGCGTTTGGTGGTTTGTTTGGTTCCGTCAGTGAGTTTGGTCAGAAAGGAAAGGATTTCCTCCGGGGTGATGGCATCTACCCCTCTGTCGCCAAATTCAGTCTGGAACTGTTAAAGATGAACTCATAATTCTTTACCGTATTTTTTTTAGAATTGATCCTGTGGTACTCTTGATACGATTGGATTGCCTGAGAGATTTTCATTTGACACCTCCTTGTTTGGGATTAATTATGATTTGACCTTGGCCAACATGTTCGGATACTAACATAGAGTATGGTCCAATTTCAGGGAAAAATATAAGAATTGGAGAAAATGCATGGGACTGAGCATAAGAGTTTTCATTGTCGAAGATGATGATTCAATAAAACGGCTTACACTGGCACAATATGAACGGTTGCTTGAGACGTGATCCAAATGAGAGCCTGCCGAAATATGCCGGGAGGCGAATCCGTTACGCGTTGATCGTCGTTGATTTGGTTAATCGAAGACCAATAGAAATAGTAAGGGATGAGTTTGCCTATTTAGATTTTGACGAAGAGGGTCAATTTAAAGAACCGGAACATGGAAAAGAGGAAAGTTCAGCCCTTGATATGCTCGATTTCTTTTCATTAGAGCAAAAGGATAAGCGGGTCGTAGATGCGCGGCATATATTTGCAAGGAAACGGTATTTCGATAAAAATAGGTGGGAACCGACGGATGGAATAATAGCCGCCATTGCAGAGGCCATATTCGGCAAATTAATTTGACGGTGGTTTTACATCGTCATAAAATGCAAAAATTATAGGTTGCCAGAAGAAATGCACCATAAATCATGCGGCCATTGGAGGTATGGGTGGAGGCACGCATGACACAATATTTGCGGGGCGAATATTTTGTATATTTGTCATTGTGTAATCTGCAAAAAGCGTTAGCTAAAATCGAAGCATGAATTTTTTGAAATCAAGACACCTGTATCTGACCATATCATATCATTCTCTAAAAATCCTTGCGATATCACTTTGAAATCTGCTAATTTATCAGCACCGACTTTAAGATAAATTTCGGTGTTCAAAAACAGTGGAAATTTTTCTGTATCCACCCAATTTGATAAAAAACTCCAATCACTCAATAGTTGTGCAATCATTAAAAGTTTTGAGTGGGGTCTATTCTTATGAAGAAATACAAACGCATTGTTATTGAAGCTTACGGCAACACTGATGTACTAAAAACGGTTGAAGAGGCCTTAACAGAGCCTAAACCGGGAGAAGTCAGAGTTCGTGTACTGGCCGCTGGCGTTGGTTTCGCTGATGTGATGGCACAGCATGGAGGTTATCCTCTCGCACCGAAATTGCCTTTTACCCCCGGTTACGATTTTGCTGGGATCGTGGATCAACTAGGGGAAGGTGTAACCGGCATCATGGAAGGTCAGTATATAGCTGCGCTGAATCCCGAATTCGGCTGCTATGCCGAGTATATCTGCGTACGTCCCGAACTCTTGGTACCGGTCCCCGAAGAACTAGATCCTGCCGAGGTCGTAAGTCTTATCCTTAACTATCTCACAGCCCACTGCATATTGTACAAGAAGGGGCATCTTCGCGAAAAGGAAAAGGTGTTAATACATGCAGCTGGAGGCGGTGTAGGTACGGCATTATTACAGTTAGGTAAGCTTTTGAAACTACAAATGTACGGTACGGCTTCAGTTGGCAAGCATGCCATTGTTCGTGAGTTCGGCGGCATCCCAATTGATTACCGTACTCAAGACTTTCTCGAATTTATTCGTAAGGAAATTCCAGATGGAGTTGACGCTGCATTCGACCCAATTGGTGGGGCCAATCTTCGCCGGTCTTATCAAGTTGTAAGAAAAAGTGGTCGTGTAATCAGCTACGGATTTGCCGGGGACAATTTTGGCGGTCTCAGACGGATGATTTTTGGTGTACTACAGATGTACTTGTTGAATATCTGGCCCGACGGCAAACGGGTTCGACTATGCGCAACCCCTGGTGAGGTTAAAAAAGATAACATTTGGTACCGGGAAACGCTCACCAAACTTCTAACAATGCTTTCTGCCCGTGAGATTCAACCAGTTATTGGAGCACGTGTGCCGCTCGTAGAGGTACAACGCGCACATCGGTTAATGGAAGAAGGCAGTGTTAGTGGGAAAGTCGTTTTGCTTAGTGAGACGTAAGGTCGCCCAACAAAAGCATAGAGGGGGACACATTTTCTACACGCTACAAATGTACCCCTCACGCGTGGCGTTATGAATCCATAGATATTCCAACAAAACCGAACTATCAACTACCGTCAACATCCTGTGATATCCACTTTTCATTAAATCCGCCATCTTAAGACTACCTTCCTTGTTTTGATAAATAACAGTTTGAAAAACTATTTGGACATCAAAAACATATCCCCAAATAGGCAGATGAATTATAAGTATCGGGGAAGATCGGAATTTTGGCGATTGCCGTTACAAATACATAATAATTTTAGCCTGATATCGAAGATTTGGTTCAGGCACGTATGTCACACTTTTAGGAAAGTCAAAATTGATTGCCTTAGCTGAACCATTATATAATCGGGATCCTCGAACACGAAAGGTGCACAGATGATGCCTGAGTTGATCAACGTTTGGAATACAGGTTGATTCCCGGGGGTGTTTCATGTATCCAGATTCTATCTGAAATATTCTCGGATAATTTGATATTTGTTAGTTTCTCAATGTATCGGTACTTGAGAGATATTAGGATTTTTGGCTAAACTTACCACACATCATAAACTTACCCATTTAATTATAATTGAGATTGTTTTTCGTGCCATCTCCTTGACTGTGATAATACAATGTAGTATGCATACCTTTTATTAGATTCCTTATCTCACTGATATTATTCAACTCTGAGTTCTTCTTTATTTTAAAACCTCACAATTAGGTAGGCGTCTCAATGACCCAAGAAGGTTTTAAACGCAAACTTACCGCTATCCTCAGTGCCGATGTCAAAGGATATAGCCGCCTCATGGGCGAGGACGAAGAGAGCACTGTTCGAACCCTTACCGCTTATCGTGAAGTTATTAGCACTCTTATCAAAGACCACAAAGGCCGGGTTGTGGATTCACCTGGTGACAATATTTTGGCTGAATTTGTTAGCATTGTAGATGCACTGCGCTGTGCCTGGGATATTCAGCAGGAAATAAAATTAAGAAATGCCGATTTACCTGAAAATCGCCGGATGAATTTTCGCATTGGCGTTAATCTGGGAGACGTCATCGAAGAGAGAGGCCGGATATACGGTGATGGGGTAAACATCGCAGCCCGGATTGAGGCTCTGGCAGAAGAAGGCGGAATTTGCATTTCGGGTACTGCTTATGATCAAGTCAAAAATAAACTTCCTTTCAGGTACGAATACGATGGCGAGCAGATAGTCAAGAATATCAAAGAGCCAGTGCGCATCTATAGTATTTTGATGAAATCTGAAACTGCCCGAAAAGTTATCGCGGATAATAAAGTTAGAAGAAAAACATGGAGAAAGGTGGCGCTATCCGCAGTTATTGTTCTGGTAGTTGTCGCAGGGGGATTCATAGGCTGGTACTTATACCACCGTCAAGCAGCGCAGATAGAACCGGCTTCTTCGGATAAAATGGCTTTTCCCTTACCCGACAAACCATCCATTGCTGTGCTACCATTTGAAAACCTAAGCGGCGATCCAGAGCAAGAATATTTTAGCGATGGGATAACCGAGGATATTATCACTGATCTTTCTAAGATATCAGGCCTGTTTGTCATCGCCCGCCACTCTGTCTTTACCTATAAGGGCAAGGTAATCAAAATAGCGGAAGTGGGACAAGAACTTGGCGTAAGGCATGTATTGGAAGGCAGTGTCCGCAAGGCGAATGGCAGGGTACGGATTACAGCACAGCTGGTGGATGCAACCACGGAGGGACACCTTTGGGCCGAACGGTATGACCGGGACCTAAAAGACATTTTTGCCCTGCAAGACGAGGTGACGCAGAAGATAGTAGCGGCTCTGGCAGTGAAGTTGACGGAGGATGAACAAGAGCGTCTGGTGCGTAAATACACCGACAACATGGAGGCCTATGACTTGTACTTGCAAGGGGCGGAGTATCAAAATCGCTTTACGAAAAAGGCGAATGTCAAGGCTCGGCAAATGTTTGAGCGAGCCATTGATCTGGACCCCGAGTTTGCAGCAGCGTATGCGGCATTGGGCTTCACCCACTTCCATGAGAGGACCTTCGGCTGGAGTCAAGACCCCCAGTCTCTCGAGCATGCCTTTGGACTCGCTCAAAAGGCGTTAGACCTGGATGACTCACTGCCTTGGGGCCACCACCTATTGGGCAAAGTCTATTTGTGGAAAAGACAGCATGAGAAGGCCATCGCCGAGCTAAAGAAGGCCATCGCTCTCAGTCCCAACTATGCTGATCAGCTTGTGGGGCTAGGGGTATATTCTAAACTTTGCTGGAAGGCCAGAGGAAGCTATTGGGTTGGTAAAGAAGGCCATGCGCCTCAACCCCAGGTATCCGGTCTCTTACTTGTGGGAATTAGGCCACGCCTATTTCTTAACGGGGTCGCTATGAAGAGACGATTGAAACACTGAAGAGAGTCCTTGACCGCAACTCGGATTTTATGCCTGCCCATGCCTTTTTGGCTGCCAGTTATAGTGAGATAGGATGGGAGGAAGAGGCTCGGGCTGAGGTGGCAGAAATCGAGAGATTAAGTCCACAGGCCTCCTCGGAGGCTCTGAGACAGAGGCTCCCCTATAAAGATCGAGCGGTATCAGAGCGCCTATTTGACAACCTGCGGAAGGCGGGATTGAAGTGATGGTATGCAGTGAAAGCTTTGATTAATACAAGATGAAATATTTAATGTTTCAGCCCCCAATTTTGGATTATCTTTATTTATAATCATTTTGGGGAAAGGAGTGTGCAAATGCACGAGAAAGAATCACCATTCCCAATTGCCAATTCACATGGCAGGCTTGAGTGTAAGGACCTCTGGGGAGGCATCCGTAATCGAGATATAGAGGTTTCTGCCGGAAAAGTCATCGGTTCTATCTACTCCGCATCCAGTGAAGGGGGCCTGGGTGGAGACATCTATTATTTTGGAGTCTGCAAAGGCGACACCATTACTCGACTGGCTATCGCAGATGTTACCGGTCACGGCGAGGCGGTTTCGGAAATCAGCCAGTACGTCTATGACGCTTTAAAAGCTCACATGTGAGCGCAGGACAGTCGAGTCATTCTGGGCGAACTTAACCAACGAATTAGCAACCGCAGCCTGGATGCCATGACTACCGCGGCAGTTGTCGCATACTACAGTCAGGAGAGTAAAGCGAGAATCTCTTATGCCGGACACCCCCCTGTTCTATACAGACGAGCCAACGACAAGGCCTGGTCCTATGCAAGACCGCCCGGTCGTAAAGGTCTAAGCGATGGTCTTCCAATGAACATACCACTCGCTGTCACTGAGGATACATTCTACGGGCAGTTGACGATTCCGATGGCTCCCGGAGACCGACTCTTTGTCTATACCGATGGCATCATTGATGCACCCAGTCCCGAGGGTGTTTGCTTTGGATTAGAGCGCCTCAAAGATGTACTTGATGCAAACACTAAAGCCCCTATTACTGTCCTCAAATCGGCAGTTCTCCAAGCATTGCACCAATATGCGGGAAAAGAGCTAACTCATGACGACGTTACCATGATTGTTCTGGAGATTTGTTAGTGTTTTGAATTTTGGATATCTCCAACATCTATGCACTTTTAGAGGCCGTCAAAAAGTTGTGATATCATCATTCCCAGATTTCAGGGCATGGCGGGCGCTATCTGCTATAAATCTCAATGATTGGCAGTCCTCACAACCGTGTGATACTCGAATTATATCGCTATAGATTTCGATAACTGTCGAAATACAGGTACTGGCAAGCAATCTGTAATTAGGGATTATTTAGAGAACGTCTTTCGGCAGTATTTATCCAATACAGTTATTGCCAAGAAATAGTTCTATTATTACTGGTTAGGGACGGGAGAAAATATGCCATTTCATGATAAAGCGGCAAGCAAAGCCATTGCATCAGGAAAAGGTGCTGATTATTTTCGAGCTGCTGCACAGAAACACGCTAATGTAACCTGGTTCTTGCTGATAGCCGCCGGTGCTATTTGGTATTTCATTGGATGGGGATGGGCGCTCATCCCTGTTGCGATAGGTAACCCCGTCGAGTCGACTGAGTGGAACCCGGTTCAAAGGGGGACTTCGATACAGAAGTTAAAAGCTGGTGAAATCGTGCCTGTTGATATTGCGCTGTATCCCAGTAGCACTTTTTTTGCGGCTGGAGAAGCACTGCAACTCATCATAGCTGCTAACGAGATTGTACCTTCTCCTCCGTATAGAAAGTCGGCAGACTGCAATCATGGTAAGCATGTTCTTCACTTTGGAGGAAGGTATGACTCGTATCTTCTTGTTCCGAAAATGCCACTATAAAATGATGAATCTCCCCCTACAAAACTGGAGAGTAGGTTAAGGCTTTTTTAAATATTACCCAGCAAGACTCTTGCACGCAGATGGAAACTGTGCTATCGCTTCATTCACCACTGGTGAAGAGCAGCGTTCATGCTGTCGCTGCGCTCCAGCATGAACGGCCCGGATGAGTGGTCGCCAGCACAGCGCAGATGAACAGAGAAGAATTTCAAAAAGCGTACGGGAAGTTGGTTGCAAAAGCCTGGGCGGATGATGATTTCAAGGAAATGCTGCTCACCGATACAATGACCGTGTTCAATGATAATGGAATATCCATAACGAGCCAAGAGGAGGTAAATAACAGTGCCTACTATTTATAATTATATGAACCGTGCCCTTACAGGGGAGAAAAAGTCTGAAAACAAGCATGATATGGCTGTCTTTAAAGAGTGCAGAAAACTATCGTCAAAATATGGCATAAAATATCAGCCGGGAATCTTTGTGCCAGATGATAAGGAAATGGCAGATTCTGTTTTCAAAGCAGCTGTTGAGCTTCTCCTTTCTGTGGGAATCTATTGTACCACCACAGGAAGGACGATCAAGATTGATGAAACAGATATAAAAACATCGTTACATGACTCAAGGAAGGTGGAAATCGGACGCTTGCGGGAAAAAGTAATTCTTCCTCACAGATCAGTAATGGACCAGCGCGCCCCTGTGATCATCGGGGGCCCAATGGGGGGAAGCGTGTCAGAAAAACAGTTTCTGGCAGTCCATATAAGTTCGGCAAAAGAGCCCATTGTCCAAGGAATCTATGGCTGCGCCCTTCAATCCATGGGAGGCGGTTCCATTACAGTCAAATCTCCTTTGGAGCTTATTGCAGCCCAAAAAGAAGCCCGGCTTGAAAGACTTGCCTGTAAACTGGCAGGCCGAGAAGGTCTTGCGATGATGGGACCGAGCACACCCACGATTTCTCAGGCCTATATGGCGGTGTCCTGCGACGAATTGTTTTCCGCTGCCGACCCCCAGGAAGTTTACCAGTTGGATGAACTCAAGACCGACTATGAAGCATTTTTCAAATCCATATTTCACCAGGCACACGGAAACCACTATCTGAGCGGGCAGTGCCCTGTGTTTGGCGGGCCGGCCATCGGCAACCCAGAGGGCCTTGCCATTGTCGATGTGGCAGAGACCATTCAATCCAGAGTGGTGACAGGGTCAAGCTTTCATGTATCCGGTGCTGTGCATGTTAATACAAACTCCTCTTCTGCCAAAGAGATTCTGTGGGCTTCCAATATCTCAGCGCAGGCCATTTCGCGCAACATGAAATATCACAAGGCAAGATATTATTGGAACCGAGCTGGCTGCTGCACAGACATGATGTTTTATGAAACCGCGGCCCAGGCCGTCGGGGACACGGTCAGTGGCAGGGATATGCTCATTGGGCCGGTGGGCGGCCGGGGTGAGGTTGCTGACCATTCCTCTGGCCTTGAATCGAGGTTTATGGGAGAAGTGGCCCATATGGCAAAAAATCTGAGTCTTTCAAAGGCCAACGATGTTGTCGGACAAATCGTCTCAAAATACGCGGATAGATTTTCCGATGCACCAGCAGGTAAGTCCTTTAACGAGTGTTATCATGTCAGTTCGGAATATGATATGCATCCAGATGATGCATATCTCAAATTATATAACGAGGTCTTATCTGAAATCAAGGAGTTTTGCTTTTAGGCATAACTTTTGAAAAGCGTGGTGTCCGGTTCTGCTATAAACCCAATCATTTGACAACCCGTAAAACCATGTGATATTCAAATGTTATATGAAATTTTCTCGAATTTCATATACTGGTATTCCAGGTTTCGATTCCGTCAAATTTGGGACTGATTCCATTGTATATCACAGGTTTCTTCAGGACTTAGATTATCTCAATTTTTCGGTACTTGAATTTTCTTGACATTACATGGTGTCCCATAATATTTAAACTATAATATTGTGCTCATCTGAAGCTCAATCTCACACTCATTATTAGTTCTAATAGATTCTCATCTGCTATTACTGTTCATCGTTGAATAGATTCTCAACTTCTCAATTCTTTTCCTGCTAAAATACATACTGGTTTCCCGTAAAATTTTATCAAATAAGGTGAAATTTAATGGAGACTCCTCTCAAACTATGCCCATCTTACTTCTGACAGAACAGAAATGTTCTGTCGGGAGTCTCCAGATTCATTTGGTAATAAGGCTCAGATCTCATAATCAAACGAAATTATAAAATAAAGGAGAAGGAAAAATGAAAAGTGTGACGAGTATTATGCTATTATTGGTGAGTATTGCAGTATGCAGTTGTTTTGTGTATGCAGGGGGTGGCCCAAAAGTTTTGCTTAACCTTCGGCAGGGGACTACAGAAAATATGGATTTGGAAAATATACTTTCCAATGAAATCAGTGTGATGATCGAATTGCTTAAGGGAAAAGGCTATGAGGTAGTAGTGGCTACTACTTCGGGGCAGCCTATCGGGGTTCTTCATCCCCTTCAGCCCGATTTGAAGCTTGCCGATGTAAAAGTAATCGATTATGCTGGTATTATCATGCCATGCATGGGTTCGGGGGCTGTTGACTCTGAAGCTGTTGAAATAGTTAAGCAAGCTGTAGCTATGGGAAAGCCGTTGGCTGCCCAAAGTGGTGCTATCAGAACACTTGCCGAAGCGGGTGTTTTAAAAGGCAGAAATTACGCTTTCCCATATGATCCACTCAACTTACACCTGCAGCCGAGAGACGCCAAGTTCGAAGGTGCTATCTATAAAAAAGATATTATCGTCAAAGATGGGAAGATAATTACTTCCTGTTGCAGTCCTTCAACTGAAAGTGCATGGTTCAGTCAGGATGCAACCGTTGAACTTACCCGAGCGCTGATTGACGAGCTCATTCCAAAATGAAAAAAATCCTCTGAATCTGTCACCCAATTCGAAGGGTAAATCATCTCTAACGATTTACCCTTTTTAGATTCCCAAAAAGAAGAAACCAGCAAGGGCTTACTGATAAGTAGCAAAGGTTTGGATGCAATTCTAAAAGTTGTTGTATCTCAGGTCTTGACACCATTGAGAATCCTGGGATATACGAAACATACATGCACTCTGACCAAATTGCATATACCGACAAGCTATCCCCTCCACAAACTAACCAATAGTTCCCACCAATAGGAAATCTTTTTCCCACTCTTTATGTCATTCACTTCACATTTTCTCCGATTATCATTCCTAACAGACACCTAACTCCCTGATATTACTACATCCGACTTAACCAACTGATTTTGCATGATTTTTGCATAAGTTAACTCCACAAATAGAAAAGGTTCAGGGAAAGCTCGGACTACTTTACGGCTCTAACAGCTTTCCCTCGACCTTTGCTTAATTAAAAATAGATTCAGATAATCCCTTGTGATGCAGGCAGGGAGTCTGTCAAGTCTGATTACTGGCAATAGCCACCAAATTCAGACTGACTACAACCCAGCCCCTGCCTTAGCATCGCCAATTCATATAGCTGCTATAAATCCCATTATTTGACAACCCGTAAAACCATGTGATATTCAAATGTTGCATGGAATTTTCTCGAATTTCATATACTGGCAAGGTACATGACATTTCGAGAAAGCTCAAATTACCATCAAAATCAGGGAATATCACAAAGTTTCCTAAATAAAGAGATAGCCAATAAATCGGCAATTGGCTGATATTTGGTTTTTTGTAAAAACCCACCACCTGGCTGTATTCTCGATTATATTTGACTAACGCCCAAGGAATTGGGTATCAATACATATCCATCTATTATAATCTAATCGTACAAGCCCTATTTTTGACTTCGAACCTCTCTGATCCTACTACATTCTGGGAGGAATATTTTAATGAAAAAGGCCTTTTGTAAAGTAGCATTAATCTGTGTTCTTTTACAATCCGTTTCAATCGCCCAAAACAATGCTGCTGAACAGAAGTTACAAAAAGCTGGGTATTTGCTATCAGTAGAATCGAGTAGATTGAAAATTTTAAGAACTGATTTACTAACAATAAGGAAAAAAAATACCGTCTTGTATGGATTAGATAATCCAGAGATGTTTCATATTACCCTGCTGATAGAAAATATTTTTTTGGCAGAAACCATATGCACATACGAGAGTTTATTATTAAAAACATTGGACAATCTGGAGGAATATAAAAAATTAGAGCAATATAATTTTCATTATTCTCGGTTAAAAGAATCTACGTTGAATAGATTGTATCTAAATTATAAGAGTACACAAATCAATATTTCTAACATTAATGATAAAGAAATTATAAAATTAGCTGACAAAGCAAAAGAGGAAATGCTGAAGGTTCTACAGGAAATCGAGGGAATTATTACTATCTTACAAAATCAAAACAGAAGCACCCCATAACCAATTGTTTCATAGGGGTTACAACACACTGTGGTCCTAATATACCGGTGAGCGCAGAGTTATCTGAATTACAGATTTTTCCAACGAATCGGGATAAATATCTGGCCCAAAAAACCTGTGATATCATCCATTCGGGTTACCTGGCCTGCAGTGGTGCTTTGCTATGTATTCCAGCATTTGACAACCATCAAAACCGTGTGATACTCGAATTTTATCACCATAGATTTCGATTACTGTCGAATTACAGAGATTGGTAAATGCCGAACCATTGTTATTCCGTAGGAATTCTCTTGACATGAAAATTCTTATTGGTTAATTGATTACCAACTATCACACATTTCTAACTCAATCTCACGCTGAATCTGACCGGTATTGATGACTTCAGCCGCTGCTCTCTCTCTGAATCGCACATTCTAAATCTCTTTGCTGAAATTCATTCTGGTTTCCATTAAACATTAACCTAAAAATCGGGTAAGGTGAAATGGAGAGGCCTCTCAAATTTTGCTAACTCAGCTCCTGGTAATAGTAAATCTTCTCTGCTGGGAGCTTACTTATAACAACAACCGTTTAACATTAAATCACACTTTACAATAAAAAGGAGGTCGGAATGGCTGATCGAATACTTTTTATAGGTTGGAATCGAGTTGTTGCTGGCCGTGAACAACAGGCGATGCAACTTTGGCAGAAATCAATGGAATTTTATGGTGGCTTGCAGTCTAACGGCCGTATTGATAGCTTTGAGCCCGTGCTACTTTCTGCTCATGGCGGCGATTTGAACGGGTATATGATTCTAAGAGGCGATGCAGATAAGCTCGCAGGGGTCCAAGAAGATGATACTTTTATTGACATTGTTATCGAGGCGGATTATTGTTTGGACAGTTTTGGAGTCGTCCCAGGCTACATCGGTGATGGTATAGCTGATGTTCTTGCTCGTTGGTCAAAACTATTTAGCGAGTAATTTCCATATCAGCTTCAGCATGCCCCTAAAGCTAATCTCACCATCTGCAGATCAAAGCAGGGTCTAAATGGCCCTGCTGCTTTATTTTTGAAGTTAGAATAACTGCTATAATTGCCAGATTTTAATGTTG
>PVMK01126447.1_pt1 | contig 12492 bp, 8 predicted proteins | sample 1853481 | NCBI WGS metagenome assembly PVMK01 (sample SAMN08533507, study PRJNA380276) | Marine sediment metagenome, whole genome shotgun sequencing project.
AACGTAACTATTTGGCAGCCCTCAGGATTTTAAAGGCGCTGCGTCCGGGAGGACGGGACATGAAAGCGAATATCTATACACCCTGTAGCGCATGGCGCATTGGCCTAATCGTTGCCACACTGCCACTTGGTGCCTGCGACGCGGTTAACGAAGTCATCAACAGCGTCAACGGCGCGGAAACTCACTATTATCTTTCGCTCGGCACGTCGTTGTCAGTCGGCGTACAACCAACCAGCGGTGGCACACCGCTGCCAACCAACGACGGTTATGCGAACCAGCTTTTTTCCATGATCAGGCCTGGATTTGAGGCATCAGGTCCTGATCTCGATTTGGATCTCAACAAGCTTGGTTGCCCGGGAGAGACCCTGGACGACATGCTTAACGGCGGAAACTGCCTGTATCTCGCGGGATCCCAACTCGATGCGGCAGTCGACTTTCTTAATGACAACAGAGGCAAGGTCCATCTCGTCACGATTGACATGGGCGCCAACGATTTTCGTAACGCGGGCTGCATTACCACGATAGTGGACACCGGCTGTATAAACACCGTGTCCGCACAAATTGCATCTGATTTGGCGGTGGTGCTGACAGCATTGCGAAATGCCGCCGGCCCCAACACAACGATCGTCGGTATGAATTACTACAATCCCTACCTGTCGTCCTGGTTAGGGGATGCCGCCGGTCAGACGCTTGCCATGGACTCGGCCCTGGCCGCAGTCATTCTGAACGACTTTCTGATCACGACTTACGACACGGCAGGAATACCGATGGCGAATGTGTATGCCGCGTTCGAGTCAGATGACTTCGTTACCATGGTGCCCTCATCGTTACCGGCGCCGAACGATCAGCTACCGGTGAACGTAGCGAACCTCTGCGAGCTGACATATAACTGTGACCCCGCACCGGTAGGACCCGATATCCACGCCAATTTTGCTGGCTACAGCCTGATCGCAGAGACACTTGCAGCCGAATTGCCCTGACTCCTGGTGAATTCAGTGGTTAGGGGAACAGTGACCTTAATTGTTTACGGGGACACTGGCCCGGGATACCCGGAATCAGGGTCACTGTCCCCCTAATTAAAAGGGTGCCGGTGTTCACTTAAATCATGGCGTGTCTTGATTCTGTTGCCATATTGGCGGTGGTTGGCCGTAGGTCCAGTAACGCCATAACCATTCGATCGGACCAAACTGGAGGTGCCTCAGCCACCACCGGCTGAGAAACATTTGCACCGGCAGAAGTCCCACGACGACCAGCAGACCCATTGCGGGGAACACCTTTCCGTATTGTCCCAGGCCCCACTGAAAACCGATGAATGCCGCAACAAAACCCGTAAAGAGATAGTTGGTAAGTGCCATTCGCCCGATCGGCGCAAATGCGATCAGCCGGCTACGCCACTTTTCCTTGTCCACCATCAACGCGATGGCGGCGGCATAGCCAAGACCGAGCACCGGCATTCCAAACGGCCAGATCAGAAGGTTCTTTACGACTGAGTGATGAATCGACGTATCGTCGCCAAGACCGAACTGTGACATCGCTACCCCGGCGGTACCGCATATAAAACCTGCGCCGAGAAGCCAGTAAACAGTTTTTTTCGCCAGGGAGACCTGGATCTGCCGATTCCAGATCGCCCCGATGCGGCCAACATACAATCCCAACAGCATGAGTGCGAGGATATCCAGATCGCCCACGTAATATCGCCATGATGTGAGCTCTATCCACGTGTGCCGCAGTTCAACGGCGGAGATTGCCGAAAAGCTGCCCTCGGGCAAAACGGTAGCAAGCAAATCATGAATCGTGTCCGGTGGTGCGGAAACAGCAGTCGTGATGACGTCGGCCGTGGGCCAGTATGTCGGAATCAGCGAATCGATGGACTCCACTACGACAAACATACTGATCGCCACGGCCAATATCAGACGCGGTGGCAGTCGGTAGAACAACAGGAGTCCCAAACCAAATATCGAATAGTCAATCAGAATTCGGGCCGGCAGGGTACAGGCGGTAGCAATGAGCCCGATTATTAGCAAGCCGCTCAATCGCCGGAACCAAAATGACGCGACACTGGATGTCGCGGCTATTCTTCGCTCGGATTGAATGTAAAAGCCGACGCCGAACAGAAACGAAAAAATCGTGATGAATTTGCCATTGGTAAACAGGTCGACGAATAACAGCGCCAGGAAATCAGCTGAACCTGGCTGCAAATTCTCGAATGAATCAGACCACCAGATATCCGCGGTCATGTTTACGGTAAACATACCGAATATTGCGATACCACGAAGCACGTCGAGAACTTCGGCGCGCTCAGTTGTTGGCGACAGATTCATGTTGCAGGAGTCAGGTTCAGCGTAGCCAGTCGTGTTATTTAGTGTTATTTGAGTCTAGTAATATGAGTCTAGACGACATTTGCGGTCCCGGCGACGAGTAGGGCTTACATGTGTAGTTAGGGGGGACAGTGACCCGGGCTACCCGGAATTCGGGTCACTGTCCCCTTAATTATTTCCTGCGTTTACAAATGCGTGATTATTCGATCCGAATTGAACCTGATCCGGTATCGATGGTAAGTAACTCGCCGCCACCACGCACATGCCCACGCAAATGTCGTTTCGAAATCCGGCCTTGCACTGTCAACGGATGTTCGATGTCTATGCTGCCTGAACCGGACTCGGCGTCCAGTTCAAATGCTGCATCTACCGGCAAACTGACGCGTACCGAGCCCGATCCCGTATCAATATTCCAGGCACCTGTCTGTTGACCGTCAACAACGATTCGACCGCTGCCTGCCTTAACCCGCAAAGCACCAACGATGCCGTGCAACTCAATGCTACCAGAGCCAGTCGTTACGACAACGTCGCCCGGCGCGTTCTGGGTCAGGCGAACTTTTCCGCTGCCGGAATGGGCCTCAAATGAACCGGCAATACCCTCTGCGATAATTGAACCGCTGCCGGAACGGGCGGAAACTGCGCCACCGATATCAGTAAGCTTCAAGCGCCCCGATCCGGTGCCGGCCTCAACCGGCCCGGACACGCCGGAGATCTCTTGGGATCCCGATCCAGTGTGCGACTTCACCTCAGTATTGAGTGGGACGACAATCTCATAGCTGATCGAGGCGTTGCGTCCGAATCTCTTGTCTTTTACGTGTCCGACCTTCAATCGACCATCTTCGAGAATCACGGGAGGTTCGCTCTCGAACCGATCAACAAATGCCTGCAAATCGCTGCTACTTGTCCCGAACAATCCGAGGAACGACCCGCCGCGAACTTTAATGTGACCGGTGATTTCGGCCTGCCCGGGAGCGCCGGCACGAATGCTGATAGCGCCGCTGCCTGTCGATACATCCAGGAGAATGGCCTCATCGATCGAAATCGATCGCTGAAACGATCCACTGGCCGCGGCCTGGGCATGTGCGGGCCAAAACCCGGCCAGCAGCGCTCCACACATCAGTAATGATCCGAATTTCGATGTCACAGTCATGCTCTTATCTCCAGGGGCACGCAGGGCCCAATTTGACCAACGCTTTGGAAACAGATGCGTGCCATCGAGGATTGGATGCACGGCATTCGCCGGTTTGCGGAAAAAGGGTGCCGGTGTTCACTTAATTTACTTATTGGCAGGATCGCATCGTCAAGTAGTCGTGCATTGAGATGGTTTAATAAGTAAATTAAGTGAACACCGGCACCGGATTCCTCTTATTGTTTTGTGCACAGTACGCGCCAGGACGATCAGTTATCTGAACGACTGCTTTCGGTAAAAGCAGCCGTTCAGTTTTTCGTTGCGGAGTCTAAGTTTCAGTTGTTGGCGCTATTCTCGCGCACCGCAAAAAAATCGGCTCGCTTCGTGTTATACCGAACGAACGCCACTTGCAACTCCGGATTGGCGGTGATCAATGTTTCCACCTTCTCCTGATACTTGATCGTTTCTCTGCAAAAATGGGATCGGCACTCTGATTTGCCACCCTAGACAGGTTATTGCGGTTTCGGCGAGCATGTCTCTCAAAAGCTTTTGTTACAAACCTGGCACGGCAGACGTGATTCTTGATGTGCGTGCCTGTTGCCTTCTCATAGAAGCAGCGTACGTCGTAATCCTTTTCGTCGTTCAATTTATTGAAGACCGAGTAGAAGTCCTCCTCGGCTTCGAAGACGTCCTTACGCAATTGGGACAGGGATTTCTGGCCAACAACAACAATATCGTCGATGGTCTCGTTATTTGAGGCCGCCCCGGTCGATGCCGGTTGCCCGACAGCTGCCATCGGGAGGGCCAATACGGCGACAAATAGCGCCAAAATCGTGTGAGTCTGTTTCATTACGGTCTCCATTCAGATACTTAGTGTTGTAGTGGAGTATAACACTATATGACCATAACACAAGCAGGCAGTTCAATTCTTCATAACGACGCCCCGACCCCTTTGGTCCACAGAGGAATGGCGGGGCGGATTCCTCACATGACACCTTTTCCGGACATTATTCATGCCTAATAGCGGATAATGAGGTCATGGTAATGGCCAGATTTTCCAGATCCTTGCTGCTGATTGCCAGTGCCCTCGGCCTGGGCAATGCCTGCGGGCAGATTAATTACGAGTCACAGCGGCAGGCGATGATCGAGGAGCTGCGCGACGAATCGCGGCTGTCCGAAGAATATGGTGCGCCGCCCATTAGCGAGCGTACGCTAGCTGCGCTCGGCAAAGTTCCACGGCACGAGTTCGTGCCCAATGAGCAGCAACGCTACGCGTATGAAAATCGGCCACTGTCGATCGGTGCCCGGCAGACGATTTCCCAGCCCTACATCGTCGCGTTGATGACGGACCTGGCCGAAGTGACAAAAAACGACACGGTGCTCGAGATCGGTACGGGCTCCGGTTATCAGGCCGCGGTACTTTCAGAGTTGGCAGGCAGCGTCTACACGATAGAAATAATCGAGATGCTCGGCCGGCGTGCCGCGAACACCCTGGAACGCCTTGGATACGAAAATGTCACGGCCAGAATCGGTGATGGTTATGCGGGCTGGCCGGATCAGGCCCCGTTCGATGCCATCCTGGTAACGGCTGCGCCGGAGGAAGTCCCGCAACCTTTGATCGAGCAGCTTGCGGTAGGTGGGCGCATGGTCATCCCGGTCGGTGCGGAAAATGAGGTGCAGATTCTCCGGGTACTGACGAAAGAGGAAGACGGTCTTGTGATTGTTCGCAATGTCAGCGCGGTTCGCTTCGTCCCCCTAACGCGCGACGAAAACTAACGGGAAAAGATACCGGGTTTATTTATCGTAAATAAACCCGGTACTTTTTTCCTGGACCGAGCATTCGCGGCTAAAGCCGCTCCTACAGTCTTGCGCAACTCTCGTAGGAGCGGCTGTCTAAACTCGTGCGCTTGGTTGCAGCGTCGAGAAGCGCACGATAGCGAAGACGCCGCGAATTCTAAGTATCAAGACTGGGGTTAGAGGGTCACTGCCCCCCTAACTAACGATTTCCCTGTCGGCATCCTCGCCAATGCCTTAGCGTCAGACCAGCAACGCATGACATTGGCATAACCGACAGTCAAAATAGGCAACTGCTGAGCGCCTCCTAAGGCGAGCCGAATTTCGAATATGCGCTATCCCGGTCTGAAACAAAAAACGGATGATTGGTACCGGGATGGTGATGTTCTGCGTTGGCGGGGCAATGAGATTTTCTATCGGGATTTTGGCACAGGCCCCGCCATGTTGATGGTGCACGGCTTTCCGACTGCTAGTTGCGACTGGGCTGAAATCGCCGCGGAGCTGGCTCCGCATTTTCGGCTTATTGTCCCGGACCTCATTGACTACGGCCGGTCCCTGAACCCAACTGGCAGGACCTGGCATATACACGACCAGGCGGACATGCTCGAAGACTTGCTGAAACATGCCGGTGTATCCGCTACACACATAGTTGCACACGATGTTGGTGACACCGTATGTCAGGAGCTTCTTGCCCGCGACGAGGAGGGCGTGCTTGAGTTCACGATAGAAAGCCTGGTTCTGATGAACGGTGGCATCTTTCCTGCCGAGCATCGGGCCCGTCCCGTACAGAAACTTCTGTTAAGTCCGGTCGGACCGTTCGTTGCGACATTGATGGGCAGAAAAACATTCATGGCGGCACTTGCCGAAGTGTTTGGTCCTGAAACAAAGCCCGACGAGGAAGCGAGCAGGGTTATCTGGAATATTTCTACCGGCGTCAATGGCAAACGCTCTTTCGCACGCCGCATTCATTACATGACCGACCGCAAGCAATACGAGCAACGCTGGGTTGCGGCACTAAAGGAAACAGACGTAAAGATGCGGATGATAAACGGCGTAGATGACCCGGTGTCAGGCGCTCATGTCTGCGACGTGATCGCAACAATGGTTCCGGATATGGAAGTCATTCGCCTTGAGGGAGTCGGACATTTTCCGCCGCTCGAAGCACCGGCACAGTGCGTGGAACATATCCTCGCTTTTCACAACCTATCCGGTATGTGACCACAGGCAAGTAAGGTGCCGGGCACCACTTAATTTACTTATTTTCAGATTGACGCCGCCTGGTAGTCACAGAATATGCCGGTTAGCTAAGTCAATTCGTTAGGGGGCAGTGACCTTAACTGGTTACGGCGACAGTGACCCGGACTATCCGTAATTAGGGTCACTGTCCCCCTAATTACTGAATTCGAACTATATTTTGTTTGCCGTTGCCGGACCGAACATTCGCGGCTGTCTAAACTATTACGCTTGGTTGCAGCGTTGAGAAGCGCACGACAGCGAAGACGCCGCGAATTCTCAACATCACGACCGATCTTGAGTTTGCGGAACACCACCGGGTTTCCGTCTATCGCAAATCGTCGTCGCTTATTTCAACGCTAATACGCGCGATCGTCTCGAGTCGTCCCAGCTGAGGATTATGCCGTCCCAGGTAAACGTAAAAGGTCTCCTGCGGCTCAGGAATGCTGTCGTCGACCAATGGGACATGCAGCATCTCGGCTTCTTCGCCCGATGCGAAAGCTAACCTGGGCGCCTTTGCCGGGATATAGTCATTTTCAGCGACGGCCGTTTCATCAGCTGTCCACCAGAATATCTGCCCCTCCGTGCTGGCCGGAAGCGGGTTGGCAATGCGCGCAGAGCCATTGCCCTCAGATACGCGAACAACAGACTGCATTAGCGTGAATCGGGGATCCGTTTGGGGTTTGTCAACGTCTGCTGTGCTGGTGAGGTCATTGGTAGCGGGATCGTCATTTGATTGCGGCGCCGCAATGTCTGAAATCGTGATCTGCGTATCGGCTGGTTCCGTCGTCGCCTCTTCGGTCGCGTTCGCCTCAACTTCGCCGCTTGTCGTGTCTTCTACGGTCGGGTTGCTGTCGATCAACTCTGCGCGAGTATCGTTATCGGCCTCAGGTCGAGTCGTAATAGTCGGCGTCGTCGGGACGTCCGCGGATTCCGTTATTCCCGTTGCGGCAGGAGCGATATTGCTCTCATTAATTGGCAAACCACCGTCATCCTTTCCGGCAGACATGCCATCAAGGTAGGCATCGACGTAGTCGTTCAGCCAGACAACGTTGTCACGCGGCTGGCCGAAGAAATACCAGGCGCCCAGCCCGACAAGGAACATCACCAGAATGAGCGACGGCAGCCTCCTGGCAAGCTTGCCCTTTGAGCGCGCCAGATCGAGCGCATCTTCATGCCGCGCAACCGGAACAGTTTGAGCGGCAGGCGAAACCGGGGGCGCGGCCGGGCTGCTGCCGGAAGACGCGCCTGAAGGCGTCGTTGTCGGCACCTCGTTCACCAAATGACCAGGCGAGGATTCGTGATTCGCCACCGCATCTTCCGCTGGACGCAGGCGTTCCGTACCCTCGATTCCAAATTCCCGAAGAAAATCTGCGATGGCAGGCGTTCGCTGTTCGTTGTTCAAAGTCAGCGCGTGACAAAGTGCATTCCACTGTTTTTCCGGAAGCGAATCGATGCGGGCGGGCTTGAGTCCTGCACGACGAGCTTCGGACAGGGAGTGGAAGTTGAAAGGATGCTTGCCGGTCAACATCTCGTAGGCCAGGCACGCAAGCCCATAGATATCGTCGGCTATGTCATACCGACTGAAGGGGTCCCCGGACGCGACGCCACCGAGTATCGACATTGTAGAGTCCAGTGGCAAGATGTCGAGCAGACGGACTTCGAGGTCTTCAGTGACAAAAACATTCTCAGCGGTCAGCCGGCCGTGCACAATCGATTTGGCATGCAGGAACTGCAGCGCGTCACCGACCGCCCGAACGACCGGGATCACCTCATCCAATGGCAGTGGCGCGGCGTCATCCAGTATGCCGCGCATCGACGAGCCTTCGAGGAGGTCCATTACGATATAGCCGAATCTCCCGTCGTAGCCGAAGTCCAAAATGGGGACGATGTTCGGGTGCGGAGCGGCACGAAGTATGGTGTGGCCTAGTTTGAGCTTGTCAAAGAGTCCGCGGTCCCGTGCGACCCTGTTCGGCAGCAACTGGATGGCCACGCGCCGCTCGACGGCGAGATCACTGTGATTAACATCGTCAGCCTCGTGAATTTCGCCCAGCCGGCCGCGCCCAACCCGCGCGAGTAATCTATAGCGACCGGCGACCAGGCGCCGATCCGTCAGATCTGTCTGCTGTTCGTGACTTGGCTCTGCTGTTGTCATTGTCAGGTCCGCACTGGCGAACTCAATGCCAAGCGCTGCTCGAAGCGATTTTGTGCGCAAAACGGCTGTGTGACCGTTTGGTGGAGGGCTCACCGCACCATTTAAAAATTGTTGGAGTACGGCGTCGACCCTGAACTTAAGGAGTCTAGCACCTTGGCCGGATTCTGGTGAGAAACTCAAAGGGACAAAGGTGTCATAAATAAATCCGGTACCTTTTTCCTGGACCGAGCATTCGCGGCGTCTTTGCTCTCGTGAATTTCCACAAGCTACGACAAAGTGCAAAAATTTAGACAGCCGCTCCTACAGTCTTGTGCAATTCCCACGGTCTTGCGCAAAACTGTAGGAGCGGCTGTCTAAATTATTACGCTTGGTTGCAGCGTTGAGAAGCGCACGACAGCGAAGACGCCGCGAATTCTCAACATCTGGGAGACAAAGGTGTCAGGTGTATTTTTCGAGTGAAGAAAATAAATTGACATCTTTTCTCAACCGGGCACCACAAAATTCACTTATTCTTCAAGTTGATACGGGCAAGTGGCCGCAGAAGTTGCCTGTCCAGTAAATCAATTAAGTGGTGCCCGGTACCCGATCTGCGGGGGCACTAGTTCGACCCCTTTATCCAAATTTCCCCGATGAATGGTTTCAGCCGTTGAGCTGATCCAGGATCTCTGGATGCGTCATCGCGATTCGCAACAAGGTACGAGCGGCTCCTCGTGGTGATCGTCGACCTTGCTCCCAGTCTCGAATGGCATCGACTGAAACGTCAAGCAGTCGAGCGAACTCCAATTGGGTGAGATTTGCAGACCGTCGCGCAGCAATTGCCAGAATCTGCTCCGGGCTGTACACGCGGGCCTTATCACCGGCCTTCATTTGTTGCACGGCTTCGAGTAGTTCCGCAGATTGCCTGGAGCGGTTGGGTTTAGTTGCCATCATCAAGAGCCTTTCGAATTTGTACTAATTCTCGCGTTGACAAATTCGCATATTGTCGTTTAGAAAATACGCTCAGCAGCCAAATCTGGTCCCGCGGCAGCTGATTGAAGTAAATGACCCGGTATCCACCTCTTTTGCCGCCGCTTGTCGTCCTCCACCGCAACTTGCGGATACCGCCAGAGCCGGCTATTACCGCACCTGCCATGGGATGAAATGCGATGAAAGCGGCAATTGACTCGCGGTCGTCGTCGCCCAGAAGCTCTGCTGCTTTCCTCGCATAGACCGGCGTTTCGATAATCGTATACACATAGCAAGACTATGGCAATGCCGTAGTCCCGATCACCGTCTGGAAGTGGCCAATATGTCGAGATTCAGACTAACGGCAATGTTGCCCACAGCGCGAGGACTAAGGTGTCATAAATAAACCCGGTACCTTTTTCCTGGACCGAACATTCGCGGCGTCTTTGCTCTCGTGAATTTCCACAAGCTACGACAAAGTGCAAAAATTTAGACAGCCGCTCCTACAGTCTTGCGCAAGACCGTGGGAATTGCGCAAGACCGTGGGAATTGCGCAAGACTGTGGAAATTGCGCAATACCGTAGGAGCGGCTGTCTAAACTATTACGCTTGGTTGCAGCGTTGAGAAGCGCACGACAGCGAAGACGCCGCGAATTCTCAACATCAAGACCGATCTTGAGCGTGTAAAACAGCAGTCAGTTTTCCCCTTACTTCGCCTTGCACGTTCTCAGCCCGACAAGCGCTCCCGCAACTGCCCCCGAATCGGCAACTCCCTGATCCGCACCCCGGTCGCCGCAAAGATCGCACTGGTCAACGCCGGCGCAGCGCTCGGCAGACCAATCTCACCCACACCGGTAGGCGTGTTGTCATACGGCAATATATGCGATTCAAACAACGCCGGAACCGCAGCAATCTTCATCAACGGATAATCATGAAAATTGCTCTGCTGGATCTGCCCATCCTTCACCGTGATCTCCAGTTCGAGTGCAGTGCTAAGCCCGTCAATGGTGCCTCCCTGCAACTGTGCTTCCACTGCATTCGGGTTGACGGCATAGCCACAGTCAATGGCTGCGACAATGCGTTCAATAGTCAGCCCGCCATCCGCATCAACCGACACTTCAATCGCATGCGCGGCGTAACCACCAAAAGTGAAATGCGCCGCGAGACCTACGCCATGCCCCTGCGGCCGTTCGCGCTTATAGTCGATTCGTTCGGCAACAAATTCGAGCACACGTGCAACCCTGCCGGGGTTATAGGTGTCAGCACCGTGGTTGCTGTAAGGCAACTCTCGCGATTCACCGAGCATATCCAGACGAAGTTGCAACGGATCCTGGCCGGTCTCATGGGCGAGTTCGTCGAGGAAACTCTGAATGGTAAATGCGTTGACGTTATGCGCCGGCGCACGCCACGAGCCCCGCGGAATACCGATAAAGTTGTGAAAATATTCGAGGCGGAAGTTATCGACGATGCCTCTTGGGAAGTCATCTGCATAAAGCTCAGCCTCCCAGAGGTTTTCATCGGGCATGTCAGGACGGCGATAATATTTGCTGGCACTGGCCAGGCGTTGCGTCCAGGCGGTGACCTTGTTGTCCTCGTCTAACGCAGCACTTAGTTCATGCAATCCTGCTGGGCGGTAGAAATCATCCTTGACATCATCCTCACGCGCCCATTGCAGCCTGATGTGCTAGCCGGTATGCATGGAAATCATGGCGGCCTCGGCAACATAGTCATTGGTGAGCCGGCGCCCGAACCCGCCACCGACACGCGTCATATCCACACGAATTTTTTCACGTGGCAGGCCGGTCACCGCGGCAGCGGCTCTTGATGCGCCACTGGGCATCTGCGTGGGCGCAATAATGTGACATTCATCCTCTGTGACATACGCATAGCAGTTTTGCGGCTCAAGTGGCGCATGCGATACAAAAGGCACCTGGTATTGATGCGTGATGACTTTGTGTCCCGCGGCTATTGCCGTTTCAAACTCACCATCGTCCACCACGACCTGGCCTTTTCCTTTCAACATCTCGCGGTTCTGTTCCCAGAACGTATCGCTGCTGTCGTTTACATTCGGGCCAGCGTCCCACTCAACCTGCAATGCCCTGCGACCCTTGATCGCAGCCCAGGTCGATGTGGCGACCACCACCACGCCATGGGCGAGGATCACGTAAGGCTCGCCGGGTTCAGGGCCCTTCAATTCGAATACATCCAGCACGCCATTGACCTTGCGTGCTGCGCCATCGTCAAAGGATCGAACCGTGCCATTCAGGTAGGGAGAGCGCGCCACGACGGCATAGCGCATATCCTGCATCTCTGTATCGATGCCGTATTTGGCCTTCCCGGTGACGATGTCGAGCCCATCCACGGTGTTCTGGCCAATGCCTACGATCCGGTAGTCGTCCATGTCCTTTAATGGCGCTGGCTCCGCCGACACTGGTAATCGTGCAGCGTCAGCAACCAGCTCGCCGTAAGGAATTTCCACCAATGGGTTATCGCAGACGACGAAGCCCGGTTTCGTGCGGCATTGTGCTGCCGGCACACCAAGCCGATTGGCCGCTGCACGGATGAGCTGCTGGCGCGCACTGGCGCCGACTTCCCGCATGAATTCCCAGTTGTCGGTCAGCCCGGTACTGCCACCGACACCCTGACCACCATACTTCCACGCATAACCGTCTTCTGTTTTCAAAAGTCCGAGCGGCATCTGCCGAACACTGACACTGGACCATTCAACATCCAGTTCCTCGGCGATGAGCATGGGCAGGGTAGTGCGCTGCCCCTGGCCAATCTCCGGCTGGTTACTGCCAATAATGACCTGGCCATCCGGTGTGATCTGGATGAAGAACCCGAGTTCGCCGCTGCCTGGCCGATCGGAAACAGTGTCTTGTGAAAAACCAAGTGCTGGCCAGCCAAGCACAAGACTTC
>PVMK01189180.1_pt1 | contig 12492 bp, 14 predicted proteins | sample 1853481 | NCBI WGS metagenome assembly PVMK01 (sample SAMN08533507, study PRJNA380276) | Marine sediment metagenome, whole genome shotgun sequencing project.
GATATGGCCAATTTAGCAGTATTACTGGAAGACATTGGAATCGTTCATGACGGGCATCCTGTGGTAGGTGATTATACAATTACACAAGCGGAAGCGGCATGGAACTATTTATTAATAATGGAAGATTCCAGTAATGGTATTCACAACCCTGCATACGCAAAAGCTTTAATTAAAAATTCAATCGAAGTATTAAATTAATATTCTCAAAAATCTAACTCAGACATAAGTCTAAGTTAAACCATTAATAGACAGTTAAGTACAATAAATTATTAAATTTTAATATTATGAAAACTAGAAAATTAAGTTTGATATTTGCATTAGCATTGCTGATATCATTTACAAACTGCACACACGATGATGAACCGGTCTGCACAGACGACCCTGGTGAAGTTCCAGGGGTTGGAGAAAGCTCTGAAGAGCTTCTCGTAAAGAAATTCTCAACCGCGCCAACTTTTGATGGCCAAATTGATGACGTTTGGAAAGAAGCAAGACCTTTAGTGAACAGCGCTTTGGTATCACAAGCTGGTGATAGAATTATAACTTTAAATGGTTCCAGTAATGGAGATACCTCTTTAGAACCTACGGACCTAATGGATCCATATTCCGGAGAAGCGTACAATTTTACATTACGTGGTGGTCATGATAATGAATACCTGTACCTTTTATTTGAATGGGATGATGATACGGATAGTAGAGACAGACAATCCTGGTTCTTTAATACCGCAACCAGCAAATGGCAACAAGAGAACAAATATGCTAATCATAAAAATGATAAATTTTATGAAGATAAGTTTGGTATGATGTTCCCTATTGGCAATCCTGAAGGTTTTGCAGGAGGTACTTGTACAGTTACATGTCATGGTAATTTAGCAGACCCTCAACCGGGAGAAAAAGTTACCAGACACTATATGAAAAATCAAGGTGAATTGACCGATTTTTGGCACTGGAAACGTGACAGGCATGAATTAGCAGAAGCTTGTGATGATGGTTTTATTCAATGGGAAGAGGATGAAGGTATGGCTTCAGCTAACGGAAGAAAAAATGATGAAGGAATTTCACCATATAGTACTAGTATGAAATTTACAGATGAGGTTACCGGTTTCAGTGGACCAAAATATGTGATACCTAATGAAGATAATTATTTCTGGATAGAGCAATCTGAAATAGACAATGGAACGGCAGTACCAGTTACCGCAGTTGCTGCAAATGGGGTCTTAACATTAGAAAATGGTACCACAATCGACCCTAATGGAGATCCTGATTACTCTCAGGGATTTGGTAAAAAAAGAATGCCTAGTGTAATTATTAACCCGGGTGGACAAGGAGCTGACCACAGATCTGAAGTACAAATTAAATCTACACACACTGGTTCTGGGTGGCAATTAGAAATTAGAAGAAAATTAAACACAGGGGATCCTACCGATGTCGAATTTGTTATTGGCCAAAGTATGTCTTTTGGATTGGCAATTTTTGGAAATGCTGCCATTGCTCATGGTCAAACAAACTTCTTAACACTGACAATAGAATAATCATGATTTTTTGAAAAGTGCAGATAAGTTGATCTGCACTTTTCATAAATAGTTGATTGTTAAATTTAAAAACTTAAATATGAAAAATCTATTTAAAATATTAATGCTTGTAAGCATGGGTTTGTTCTTAAACTCTTGTTATTACGACGCCTTTCCTGTAGAAGACAATCCTCCTATTGAAGAGGAAGTGTCCTACGAAAATGACGTTATGCCATTGTGGGTGCAATGTGTAGGATGCCATAGCGGAAACTTACCACCAGACTTGCGTGATGAGTTTTCTTATGACAGCCTCCTGGATGGTTATGTTGAGCCATTTGACTCTGAAGAAAGTATTTTGTATAAATCTCTTTTAGGAATTGATGGGGTATCGTTGATGCCTCCGGGTTCACAATGGCCTGATTCTAAAATTGATATCGTTAAAGCCTGGATAGATCAGGGAGCAAAAGATAATTAACCTTTAAGAAAATAAACATGAAAAATTATATAATATTACTTTTTGTTTTTTTGATGCTCCCTTTTATAGCCATTGCACAAGAAGATGACGCAAAAAAAGAAAACGATACTATCGTAAAAAAAGTTAAAGAAAAGTTGGAACGTCCGGCCTTTGACAGCTCATTTATTATTGATAACCCAACAGATGTAGTTCTATCTAAAAATGCATTTGAACCTCAATTTAATCATAGATTTTCACCTATAAATTTTGATAAAAATGATTTTGTTGGTATTTGGGGAGCTTCCAATATACGACTTGGTGTGGCTTATGGTGTACACGAAAGAGTTACCATAGGAATTGGTGCTACAAAATGGGATCGACTCATAGATTACAATTTGAAAGTGGCAATACTAAGACAAACGCGTTCCAATAAAATGCCTATTAACCTAACTTATTATGGCAATTGGACCGTTAGTGCACTACCAAAGGAAAATTTTGCACATACCTCTGATCGTTGGTCATTTTTTAACCAATTAATAATAACAAGGAGGTTTACACCTAAATTCTCTGCCGAGGCTACCATAAGTATTTCACATTATAATATAGTTGATAATACAATGAGAAACGATATGGTTGCTTTTTCCTTAGGCGGAAGATATAAAATAACTGATAATACGTCCATAATGATCGATTATAGTCAGCCCATAACGACATTCTTACAAGACAACCCAAATCCGGGATTTAGTGTTGGATTTGAATTTGGAACTTCGGCGCATGCCTTTCAAATCTTTGTAACCAACTATCAGGGAATTGTTTCTCAAAAGAATTATATGTACAATCATAATAGTTTCTTTGGTAATGATAGTGCAAGATACAACGGTAACGTACAAAATCCGGATTCACAACCTAGCGCGATATTATTAGGTTTTAATATAACAAGAATTTATAATTTTTAAATTATTATCTTTACCTATAAATTATTAATAATCATGAAAGATAAATCTAGAAAAGGAGTAAAAATTTCGAGAAGAAATATATTACCAATACTTGGTAGTACCTTATTTATTCCTTTTCTAGGTTTTGGTAAATCGGATAACGAAGAAAAAAAAGATCTCGAAGATAATCACGAATACCAAACATTGCTTAAACCCGACGGTACAGCGGTAAAAGTTAAGGTAAGTACAATAGAAAAATCAAAAATTGTACAAAAAAACATTAACAACAAATCATTTCTTAACTGGCTGGGTAAAAAATTCTAAATTCCTTTAATCACATCTAATTATGACAGAAAATAACAAAAACTCAAGACGTAAATTTCTTGATAAGGGGTTAAAACTGGGCTTAGTTACCGCTCTCAGTGGTTTCGGCTTATCGAAAGTTGCGACAAAATTAAACGCAAATAATGATAACACTACTGGTGATAAAATGGAATTAATGACAACTGATGGCACATTAATTCAGGTAGATTCATCTGAAGTCATGGAAATAGAGCATACGAAAAATGAGGATGATAAATACAATGTGAGAGAAGGCATACCAAACCGTAAATTCGTTATGGTTATCGATTTGGCAAAATGCAAAAATGCTCTAAAATGTGTGAGCGCTTGTAATAAACATCATTATGTAACAGGAGATAATGCTTGGTTAAAAGTTCACAAAATGCAGGAATCACAGGATACAGCCTCTTATTGGATGCCTAGAACTTGTATGCATTGTGATCAACCGGCCTGCGTTACTGTTTGTCCTGTTGGCGCAACTTTTAAAAGAAGAGATGGCTTGGTTCTAATTGACAATGAGCGATGTATCGGATGTAGATTCTGCATGGCCGCTTGTCCCTACTCTACCAGAGTATTTAATTGGAGCGAACCTGATCAAGGAGAAATTACATTAAGCATGGATATGCCAATGGAAATGGAACATACTAATCCTAGTATAGATTTCGGAGGTAAACCAAGTGTGAAAGGAACTCCGGATAAATGTGATTTTTGTCCACATACAATAAAAAATGGTGAGCTTCCTCATTGTGTAACGGCATGTCCTAATGGTGTTTTTTATTTTGGTGATAAATACGAAGATACTGTTACCAATGGTGAAGTAACTTTAAGATTGAGCAAACTATTAGAAGATAAAGCAGGCTATAGATTACTAGAAGAATTAGGTACAGCACCTAGCGTATATTATTTACCTCCTGTTGACAGATTAGTTGATTTTAAAGAAGGCTTAGATAAATATACCAAATTCCAATCTGTTGAAAAACCATAATTATTATGAAAAGTTACGATACAATAGTTAACGATTTAGCCCCAAGAAAATTTGGTAAACGAGGTGTTATATGGACAACCTTTTTATTTATAATTATGATTGTCGGGATCGTTGCCTATATAGATCAGATTAAAAAAGGACTAGTGGTTACCAATCTGAGAGATTATGCACTTTGGGGGATTTATATATCAAATTTTGTATTTTTTGTCGCAACAAGTTTCGTTGGTTCCGTTACAGTGGCGGTATTGCGATTAACTCATAATACTTGGAGAACTCCTGTAGTAAGAATTGCTGAAATTATTTCTTTAGCAGCAATTATTATGGCAGGAATTACTATAATAATAGATATGGGCAGACCAGATAGAATGTTACATCTATTTATTTATGGCAGATTGCAATCACCCATTACTTGGGACGTAATAATTATACCAACCTATGTTGCTTTCAGTTTCTTATTGCTCTATTTTCCATTACTTCCTGATTTGATCATTCTTAAAAAACATATGAAAGAAAAGAGTCCTATTTTAAGTAAATTATACGGGAAATTGGCTTTAAACTGGACAGGTAGTACATTACAAAAAGCCATTCAGGCAAAATCAATAAAAATAATAGCGATTAGTATTATTCCTGTTGGCATACTATTACAAACCATCGACGCCTGGCTATTTTCAACTACTTATAGAGTTGGTTGGGATAGTACAAATATGGGTGCATATTTTGTTTCCGGGGCGTTTGTTGCTGGATTGGGAGCATTAATAACAGTGGTATGCATAGTGAGAAAAGTTAGAAAGCTTGAATATTATATAACTGACTTTCATTTTGATAAACTAGGTAAATTTTTAGCATTGGCTTGCCTGACTTACGTTTACTTTAATATTAACGAATATTTGATTCCAATTTTTAATGCACCTGTCGAAGAAGATAAGCATTTAGAAGCCCTTTTATCGGGTGAATACGCGCCGATATTTTGGTTCTCCCAAATAGTTGGATTACTAATACCCATCATAATTTTAATATTTAAAAAAGGAAGAAAACCTGGCCCCATGTTGGTTGTAGGGCCTCATGGTGGTTGTCGGATCATGGTGGAAAAGATATGTCATCGTTACACCAACTTTATTACATCCATTTTTACCTGTGGAAGGTGTACCTGAATCATGGCATCATTATTTTCCAAGCATGCACGAATGGTTAATAACAGCAAGTAATTTAGCGACAGGATTATTAATAATTACTTTATTAATTCGTTATTTGCCAGCTATACCTATTCAAAGAACATTTGATGAGCAAGAATTATTAAAAAACGATAAAAATACAGCATCATGAGAGATCAATTAAAATTTCGTTTTATTTGTCTTATATTACTGGTAGTATTTACTTGTGGAACTGGATTTCAAAAACTGTATGCCCAGGATGCAAAAAAAAACAAGGTTAGATTAAATATTACATATGTAAAAATAATGGATGGAGAGATATTTTTTGATATAAAAGCTTCCTCCAGAATAGATAAAAAAAATGCGACCGTTTCTAATATTAAATTAACTGTTTTCAATATAATCGATGATGAGAAAATTACAGTAGGTGAAACAACAACAAATTCTAAAGGTTTAAGCAGGTTTACTCTGGATAATATTAATGCTATTAGATCAGATACATCAAATACCTATAATATTTTAGTGTCATTTAATGGAAATGATAAATTTAATAAAGCAAAGAAAAATATTAGCTTTAAGGATGTAACGATCACTTCTAAAATTATTACAAAAGACAGTATAAACTATGTTCATGCAACTTTAGTTGACTCCAGCACAAAGAATCCATTATCTAATGAATCTTTAACAGTTCAAGTGCAACGATTATTTCAACCATTATTTATTGGTGAAGAATTTAATGTAACTGATGAAAGTGGCAAAATAGTCGTGCCTATTGAAGAAGGTATACCGGGTATCGATAGAAATCTAACTATTGAAGTTGTACTGTTCGACAGCGAGGATTATGGTACTGTGAAAGCAATAGTTACTGCACCCGTTGGCTCTCTTATAGTAGATGAATCAACTTTTGACCAAAGAAAAATGTGGTCTTCAAGAGATAAAACACCAATCTTCTTGCTTATATTTCCTAATATATTAATTTTTGGAATGTGGGGATTAATCGTATATTTGACGCTAAATTTATTTAAAATTTCTAAATCATAAATCTAAAAACATGAAAGCATTAAAATTTATAACAATAGTTGGAGTAATTTCTTTTGCCCTCCTATCTTTTACTACATTTTTACAGGATGAATGGGTAGTTCCTGATAAGTATCAAAACATGAAAAACCCTACAGATCCTGACGTGGATAAATCTATAGGCAAATCATTATATTCTAAGCATTGTAAATCCTGCCATGGAAAAGAAGGTTATGGTGACGGATCCAAAGCAGATGAAGTAGACGGTGATCTAGGAGATTTTTCTTCGGAAGAATTTCAAGCGCAGACTGATGGTGCATTATTTTATAAAACCACCTTTGGAAGGGATGACATGCCTGAATATACTAAAAAAATGCCTGATGATGAAGATCGTTGGCTGATTATAAATTATATGAGAACGTTAGCTGAGTAGTTGTACGAACTTTTAAAAAACCGAACTTTGTTCGGTTTTTTTTTGTGATTGATCTTAATATTATTATTCGTTAATAACTATTTTATGGCTCATATCAAAAAATCTCTCACAATAAACTTTTATTTTACTCTTATGATCAATATTGTTTTTCTAAATAGCTAAAAAATATACCTAAGTATCATAAGATCAAATCTGATCGATTAATTGTGAACACAACATTGATCATATTATATTATTTTCTCAAAAATATACCAATACATCTATTTCAAATTATATCAACTCTTTTTAGTTTACAACGAGCTCAAATACGCAATCTTGACTAAGGAACAAAGCTACTCTAGAATAATTATTGTTACATTATAAATTATGTAATGCTTACATTTTCAGAGGTTTAAAAATTACTTCAAAAATATATGATAATAGTCATATTTTCATACTACATCCGCATTTAAATTTATATAAGATATTTAAAATACTCATTTTTACAAGTCTTTTATAATGAAAAATGGAAAAAGTAAAAATAGTGGTACGCATAGACGAAAATTCTTAAAATTAGGATTAATAAGCAGCGTTTCTGCTATAGCCAGTACATCATTAATTTCTAATCTAACATCAAAATTGCCACCTGAGAAAGAAAAAGATCCAGGTGAAAAGATTAGAGTTTTAACACCAGATGGTAAAATAGTTGAAGTGGATGTTGACAACATTAACAAATATCCCGAAGCTCATATAACCCCTGCTGAATCCAGAAAAGGGATCCCAAACAGAAAGTTTGTAATGGTAATAGATCTGGCAAAATGCAAAAATGCCAGAAACTGCGTTGAAAGTTGTCAAAATGCACATCAATTGGATTACAACCAAGAATTTATAAAAATCCAACTTATTCAAAACAACGAAGATTCTTCTCCATATTGGTTTCCTAAACCCTGTTTTCATTGTGACGAGCCTCCATGTGTAACTGTTTGCCCAACAGGCGCCACATTTAAGCGTGATGATGGTATTGTTTTAGTAGACAATACCCGATGTATTGGATGTAAATTCTGCGTCACAAGTTGCCCTTATTCTGCAAGGCAATTTAACTGGGGTCATAATAATAAATTCGACAACTCAGACATACCATATTCTCCTGAAACTGGTATTCCAGCAGTTGAAGGAACAGTTATGAAATGTGATTTTTGCCCTGATCTTTTAAGACAAGGTCAACTACCACACTGCGCAAAAGCTTGCCCGATGGGTGTTATTTATTTCGGAGATAAAAATGAAGACATTGTCACCAATGGTGATGAAACCGTTCGGTTTTCTGAATTAATTAATGATCGCGGCGGTTATCGCCATTTGGAGCATTTAGGAACCAAACCAAGTGTCTATTATTTACCGGCTGTAAACAGGCAATTCCCACTAGAACGAGGATTTAACGTTGATGAGGAAATTATAGAAAGGTATAAGGACGTTCCTTATGTACAAGACTTAAAAGAACAAGGTAAAATTAAATTCAAATAATTCTTCATTATGGACGTAATTAAAAGAAAAAGAGAATTAGTCAAAGAATTATTACCAATGCAAGATAAAACCAGTACTATATCAAAAATCTGGATTGGTTTTTTATTGGCAATTATTTTTGTTGGGCTCTATGCATTTGTTATTCAGGTGCTTAACGGGCATGAGGTTACTGGAATGAGAGATAATGTAGTTTGGGGAATTTACATAATCAATTTTATTTTTTTTGTTGGAGTTAGCTATTCCGGAGCCTTTATAGCCGGTATTTTACACTTCTTCAAAACGCCTTGGAAAAATTCTATTTCAAGAATTGTTGAAATAATTACCGTGCTTTCCCTAATTGTTGGTCCTATATTCATTTTATTATGCATTGGTAGATTGGACAGGTTACATTATTTATTTATGTATCCCAGAATTCAATCGCCCATTACATGGGATATTATTGCAATAATTACCGACCTTATTGGCTGTTTTATTTATTTGTATTTAACATTTATTCCTGATTTTGCAATTCTGAGAGATCACTGTGATCCGGAAACTTCTGATTGGAGAAAAAAAATATACAAATTATTGGCAATTGGTTACCAAGATACTCCTACCCAGCATAAAAGATTACATAAAGTAATCCGAATTATGTCGGCCATGATTATAGCTATGGCTATTGTTGCTTATACGGTTCTGGCCTGGATCTTTAGTTTAACACTTCAACCTGGTTGGAACAGTTCCATATTTGCCCCCTATTTTATCATTGCAGGATTATATTCTGGTGTTGGCGTTATTATTATTTCCATGTACTTAATTAGGAAGTATTTCAAATTAGAAAAATATATACGGAAGGTACACTTTATTGGGACTGGCTTAGTATTACTTGTAATATCACTATTGTATGGGTACTTCACTTTTGCCGAGTATTTCTCAAGATGGTTTAGCCATAGTCAAAGTAATCATCAATTACTAGAAACACTTTTTACCAAATATTTTTGGCAATTTATATTAGCAAATTACATTGGTGTTTTAGTTCCAATATTTATTCTATCGATCAAAAAACTAAGAACTGTGAACTGGATCACTTTTTCAGCCGTTATTGCCGTATTAGGATTATGGCTGAATCGATATTTAATTGTAGTTCCAACATTGGAAACACCCTTCTTGCCAATTCAAGATACCAGACAGGAATTTATTTACTATACCTCTACTTGGGTTGAATGGTCTTTAAGTTTCGCTGGAATTGCCGCGTTTTTCTTATTCTTTACCCTAATAATTAAATTCATTCCTATTATTCCTATGTCTGGAATTATAGATTACGAGATGAAAAAAAATATAAAAATTGAAAGCGATCGATAAACTTGAAATCATGCGAAATAATTTATTTAGAAAACCAATTATCACCACCCTTATTGTTGTTTTGCTCTTTAGCATCCAAGGAGTATCTCAAGAAAATGATGTAAGTAATTATAAAATGTTATTTAAATTCAATACAACAAAACAACATGATAATTCTCGATCACTTGAAGTCAGTTTTATTGGTAGACATAAAAAAAACAGAAAAGATAAGATCCCAATATACGAGGCTGAAATAAAATTCTTTAACATTTTAAATGAGGATGAAATTTTATTAGGGTCATCAAAAACTTCTAAAGAGGGTATCGCTCAAATAATACTTCCAGAAGATCATACATATTTGATAGATAATCAAGGCCATATCAATTTAGCTGCACGTTTTGACGGCAATAATTTGATCAGTATGCAGGAAGAAGAAATTTATGTCAAAGACTTAGATATGGAATTACGTTTTACAGAAATTGATAGTATAAATACTGTATTAGTAAAAGCATTTGTAACTGATAGTTCAGGATCAAAATATCCCATTAGTCAAACTGAAATTATTATTTCGGTGGGTGGTATGTTATCCAAAATGATATTAGAAGAAGGAACTATTGAGGATGGCGAATTTAAATTTGATTTCCCAACAGATATCCCGGGTGATGTAAATGGTAATTTAACCGTTTATTCTATAATTGAAGATCACGATGAATTTGCAAATGTAATTCAAATGGGGTCTGTAAATTGGGGTGTATTTAAAAAACAAATTAAAGAAGAAAAAAATATGTTATGGTCTCATGCTGCTCCTATTTGGATGTATATTGTGTTAACTATTATGCTAGTTGGTGTTTGGGCTAACTATGTATACACTATTATTAATTTAATTAAAATTAGAAAGGAAGGTGTTGACATAGAATCTGAGTCTGTTATTTAAACAGGTAGACATAACACACTAAAATGAATATTAATTTAAAAAATAATACTAATGAAAACAATAAAAATTTTAATGATTATAGGCATAGTTAGTTTCGGGTTCTATTCATTCCATCAATTTGACCAAATAGAATGGGATATCCCAATTAAATATGTAAAAATGAAAAATCCGACTTATGCTAATAAAGAAAATTTAGCAATTGGTAAAGCCTTGTATAGAAAACATTGTAAATCATGTCATGGCAAAACTGGTATTGGAGATGGCCGAAAAGCCGATGAATTTGATAGTGATATAGGAGACTTTTCTTCTAAAGAATTTCACGCTCAAACAGAAGGAATAATATTCTACAAAAGTTATATTGGACGTGATGATATGCCAAATTATGAAAAAAAAATACCTGACCCAGAAGACATGTGGTTTATCGTAAATTACTTAAAAACCCTTGAAAAATAATATTTAAGTAATGACCTAAAAAAACCGAATAAATTATTCGGTTTTTTTTATTGACAATAATTTTTATTTTCTGCATGATCGATGTAAATTCAAATTCATAATCAGTATTAGCACTATTAAAAGTACCTGAAATTTCTATTTTACCTGGTTCTCAACTAATTTGATATTGAGTAATTCTATTAACGTACTATTTCATAGATAGTTCTATGAAATGCTATGGCAATTATCATAGTTCAATTATGTTACTAAAGTTACCTTTGAAAGATATATTTATAACAAATGGTGTTATATACAAAAAAATTAATGTGTTATACATTATTTTTCATATGTATAGCTCATTTAAATGCACAGTACACCACCAGTGATTTTGGTCCAACCAATATATTTTTAAAAAGTTATACAGTTTAATACTACTTGAATATACTTATGTAATAAAAGTCACAAATTAATGTAACAATAGTCACAAATCATGATTAAAATCATAAAATATATGATGATAACTTACTAGATTTGACTAAATTGGGATATGTGTTCCATAACAGTATTAAATTATTTTATGTGATATTTTTAATAATTACTTAAAAGAATTATGCTTTATTGATCATAAAAGAGATTGACATTCATGCCCATTTTCCAATATATTAATCACAGTTTTGAAACAAAAAACTAATTATGGAAAATAAAAAATCCAAAACCGATTCCAGAAGACAATTTATAAAAAATATTTCAGTCGGAGGGGTATTAACCGCATCAGGTTTGGGTATATTATCTGTTAACTCATGTAAACTAACTTCTGAAGAAAAAACTACTTTATTGACTACAGATGGAAAATTAGTACAAGTATCTAATTCCGAAATCCAAGAAATGGAACACCTACATCAAGGTGTTGATCCAACAGAAGCACGTGATGGTATTCCTGGAAAAAAGTTTGTGATGGTTGTTGATTTGGCCAAATGCAAAAATGCAAGAAAATGTGTAATTGCTTGCGATAAACACCATAATTTAACACCAGACCGGCCTTATATAAAGGTGCTGGAAATGCAGGATAATGAAAAATCTGCGCCTTATTGGATGCCGAAAAAATGTTTTCAATGTGATAATCCTCCTTGTGTAAAAGTTTGCCCCGTGGGTGCAACTTATAAGCGAACGGATGGTATTGTACTTATTGATAACGAACGTTGCATTGGATGTAGGTTCTGCATGGCTGCCTGCCCTTATTCTGCAAGAGTTTTTAATTGGGCATCTCCTCCTGAAGGAAAATTGGATCTAGCCTACTCACCTGAAACCAGTCTTCCGAGTAAAATTGGTACCGTAGCAAAATGTGATTTCTGCCCCGATATGCTTCGAGCAGGTAAATTACCTCACTGTGTTCCTGCTTGCCCTAATGGTGTAATTTATTTTGGAAATGAACTAGATGATGCGGTAACCAATGGAGAAGAAACTGTTAGATTATCTACAAT
>PVMK01151197.1_pt1 | contig 12490 bp, 12 predicted proteins | sample 1853481 | NCBI WGS metagenome assembly PVMK01 (sample SAMN08533507, study PRJNA380276) | Marine sediment metagenome, whole genome shotgun sequencing project.
GATGCACATCTTCGGGATTCTCAAAGCGTTTCCCATACCAGTGATAGGCCTCGAGAAGGCCGTCCATTGGGTGGTTGGTATGGAATCCTTCGCCCTTCCAATTGCCAATCATAAAACTAACATCGACCGGCTCAAGTGAATCGAACAACTCCAAAGCGTCTTCCGTTGTAGCACGACCTGCATCCAATTTTTCGCGCACGCTCATCTCGATGCGACCTCAGTTTTTGTACAGGGGCTAACGGCGTGGCGCTAGACTGCGCGGCATCAGCGTCCTGTTAGGTGGTAAAAGCGTGATCATACCAACAGCATTGATCTCGCACAGAAACATTCACTCAAGTTGCTCTCGGGAATGAGCGTTCACGTTAAACCGGAATCGGTGTTCACGTTCGCTGGAATACGCACTTTATACAAGCAGTCTTTCACGACCCAAAAACTCTCGAACACTTACCCAGGTACCGATGGGAATTATGTTTGCCATGGCAGGTGTAATTTTCATATATGAATGTTTCTTCGAGAACAATGAAAGCTATATACTCATGATTTTCCATCTAAATGAAAGTAGCTACAAAAAGAGAATAAACCGCCATGGTGTCAAATAGAAAAAAACAGATATTTGCATTACTAAAAGGGATCGAAACTGGTGACGCGTCATCAGTGGCCGTAGTCAATCAGAGCAAATACATTCAGCACAACCCACAAACACATGAGGGCGGTGAAGGCTTGGCTACATTATTTAAGCGGCTATCTAAAAGCAATCCACGCGTCAATATTGTTCGCATTTTCGAAGATGGCGAATACGTCTTTGCCCACACCGAGTACGACTTCGCCAACTCAAATATCGGATTTGAAGTCTTTCGATTTGAAGGAGATCAGACCGTCGAGCATTGGGACAATATTCAACATAGAAAAGGCCCAAACGCTTCTGGTCACACAATGGTCGATGGACCGACCGAAGCAACCGATCTGGAAAAGACTGAAGTTAACAGGGAAATCGTAAACTCATTTATTAATGAGATCCTTATCAATGGTCAGTTTGATGCTCTGGAGCAATACATAGATAAAGAGTGTTATACGGAGCATAATCCACGAATCGCTGACGATTTATCTTCACTGCGTACGGCGCTATCCAAGCCTGCACCAAATAATGTCGGCGCAATACAGTACGAAAAGAATCATCGACTTCTAGCCGAGGGGGATTTTGTACTTTCTGCCAGTGAAGGCTCAGTTAATGGTGTTCATACCGCATTCTATGATCTCTTTCGAATTTCATCTGGAAAGATTGTTGAGCATTGGGATACTACCGAGGAAATCCCTCCTCGCGATGAATGGAAGAACAATAACGGAAAATTTTAATAATGAAGAACAACAGTGACACCGTATTCTCAAGAACAATTGAACCAATATAGGAGTATAAATAGATGATCAAATTTGTCATGTGTTTGACGCGGCGCCGAGATATGATTCGCGAAGAATTTAAAGATTACTGGATAAATAAGCATGGACCATTTTTTATGAGCAATGCTGACGCGATGGGTGCAAAAAAATATGTGCAATCACACACGCTGGATACACCTTTGAACGAGGGCCTAAGAACCTCTCGAGGAATGCTGCCCGAACATGACGGAATCGCTGAGGTATGGTTTGAATCAGAAGAAGCACTGATGGAGGGGATGAGTTCGCCTGAAGGTCAGAAATTGGGCGCTGCGTTATTAGAAGATGAAAAGAATTTCATCGATCATTCCAAATCATCGGCGTTTATCGTTAATGAGCATGAGTTTTAAATAGCCAACAATCGCATCAACATTGCCCATCGTGGTTAGTGGTTTGGGTGTCCCATGCACACACTATTCGGGCAGCATCCCATCGAACTTGATAGCGACCTGTTGAGCCACCACATTCATTGCACGTTTCGGTTTGCGAGGCATTGAGTCATGGAACCTAAAATTGCACGGGGTCGTCCGAATCTTAGCATCAGTGAAGCGGAAACGCTCGCGCGAGACATATTTGATTTTGAAGGACGTGCAACGTCTCTTCCGAGCTACCAGGATCAGAATTTTCGTATCCAGACTTTAGGTGGTCTGCGTGCCGTATTGAAGATTTCAAATCAAGAAGTCAGCGCAGCAATGCTCGACTGTCAGTCTGAAGTGATGCGCATGCTGACCGAAGCCGGGCTACCTGTACCATCGGTCATGGGCCAGACCACTATCCAGATTGCCGGTCAGGTTCATCACGTTCGACTCGTTTCCTGGCTGGAAGGTACACCACTGGCATTAGCCAACCCGATCACTCCCGTAATGGAGCGCGCCTGCGGCGCACGCCTCGGCCGCATGGACACCGCGCTGACGGATTTCCAACACGAAGGTGCAGAATCCTACTCCGAGTGGGACCTGGCGCATGCCGAGACAACCATAACTGAGCACATGGAAGGATTCTCGGCCGAGGATAGGTTACTGATAGAAAACGTCCTTGATTTGTATCGGCACTTCGTTGCTCCCGTGTGGAAAGACCTGCCCCTGGCCGTCATCCACAATGACGCCAACGATTATAATATTTTGGTCGGGCCAGCACTGAATGGCGCGAGTTCTGTTTCCGGCCTTCTGGATTTTGGGGGCGTCATGCACACCGCCCGGGTATGTAATGCCGCTATCTGCGGAGCTTCCCTGGCACCGCACCACGCAGATCCGATGGATGCTCTGTGTGAAGTTGTTCGCGGTTATCACAGGGAGTGTCCACTATCTGAAAAAGAGCTGGAGGTGTTTTTTGCTCTTGCATGCACTCGTCTTGCTGTCAACGTATGCATGTCCGCCGCACGATACCGGCTTGAACCGGAAAACGATTACCTGATAGTGTCTGTGGCTGGTGCCTGGACCTGTCTGCGCAAATTCTCAGAGGTTCACCCTCGTCTGGCACACTGCCGGATTCGAGATGCTGCAGGATTTGAAGCTGTACCCGGATCAAAAAATCTTGAGGTGCGAGTATAGGACGGAAGAACTATATCGGGTCGAAAGGGATTGAAGACGACTTCGTAAGTTGATCTCCGGTTACTGCCCGAAAGCAGAACTTCACCAGACCCATATTTCAGTGCCAATTAGTTCACAATCGGCCATAAGCAGTCTTCGCCAATGTTTTGAATGACTGCTCATATTCCAGATTCCCTCTATACTCATGACATGACTCAAGCTGACCGCCAGTTAGTGATTCCAGCCGTGTTTACTGTAGTTCTGATGAGTTTGATCAGCATGGAGACACAAGCCCAGGACGAAAATGAAACCTGCCCCTGTTTTAGCTATGAGGAAGTCGAATCGATCTTCCTGAGTGGACAACAACTTACTGCGGAAGAAGGCGTGAGCTCCTGCATTGCCGAGGACTACTCTGTTGAATGTAAAGCCGAAGTGATCGTCTGGGATCAAAACTACGAAATAATTGCCCAGGCCCGTGTCGATTGGTTTGACTTTGATCCCAGCCGTTGCGATTACATTGACACCGTCGGCAATCCGGGTGTTGAACGCAATGTAAAATGGCCACATCCGGCCCCGGAAGCTACGGCCAAGTCTTGCTTCAACATTATTTCCAGCGTAATTGCGAAGTCAGATACTTCTGGCAAGTGCAATACTTATCCATGAATGGCTGACCACCACTTGGGATTGAGTGAAGCGGCACATCAGTCTGACTTGATCAGATACCCTGTTGCGAATAGCAATTTCTGGCCGATTCTGGAATCAGAACCTCAATTCACATGTAAATAGGTCTTGCGGACTGGGAATTTCCGCTCAGGATTGTAAGGGAATGAAGACGGCTTCGTTAGTTGATCTCCGGTCTCGGCCAGAAAGCGGAACTTCATCGGACTCATATTGCAGTGCCATTTAGTTCACAATCGGCCATGAGCGGCCATTCGCGACTCCATTAAACAGGCAAAAAGAAACCCTCCGAAGTGGGTTTCTCAATCCAAACTGACGCCCAATCCCGCTGATCTATTTTTGTACGGGTAACCTGATGGGCTTGCCGGCGTAAACACCTTTGAGCACCTTTGAATCCTTTACAACAACGGTGCCATTTACAATCACAAAGGGTATGCCGGTGGATGGCAAGGCATTATGTCCCTTTTCAAGGGTTGAGTTATCCGTCACCGTTTTGGGGTCAAAAATCGTGATGTCAGCATCTGCCCCATGTTGAATCCGCCCTTTGTTGGCCATTTGGGGCACACCATTGTTGGCCAGAAAATCCGCATACCGGAAGGTCATTTTACTAATGGCTGTCATCAGTGGCATGAGGTTTTTCTCGCGCGACAAACGCAGGACTTTGGAATGTGCACCTACGGTGCGAGGATGCGTGTTGGCATCTTCCCAGGGAGTATCCCAGTCAGAAATAAACTTACCGTCCTTGTCAGTGAATGGAAAACAGTCGCAACCAACCAACACGTCGGGATGAGCCAGTCCTTTCTCCATGTCCTCTTCTGTTGCGTTATAGAACAGCACTGGCGCAAACGGATTACTCTTGACCAAAGCCTCATATGACTCTTTGGTCAAAGGTTTACCGGTTGCTGTATTGATGATGTCTTTGTACGACCGTCCCATATTGTGTTGGTAGTTTTCCGGCTTCAAGTAATCAGCCCCTACGCCATTACCTGATGCACCAAAGTTGTACGGGTAAATTTCCAACACCACCGGCAGTCCGTCAGCACGCAGGTCGTCTACATATTTCATTGACGCCTCGGTCAGGTTCAGCGCCTGAGCGGTAAAATGAGCCAGAATCAAACCACCTCCATACTCTCCCGCAGAGGAAATCGCTTCCTGAAACCCTGACAGGCCGGTGGATGGCGGCATCTGGCTCGACCAGCGTGCATGAACATGCGAAAACCGTCCGTATTTACCAGCCAGTTTTTGCAAACCGATCATTTCGGTAGAGCGCATTCCATCAACGATATAGCCCGGCACGATGCCAATTCCAAGACCTCCCTGTTTTAAGCCTTCCTCAACGAGCGCGAGAATTTGCTCAACCTGTTCATCGGTCGCAACGCGACTAAATGTGTCACCGGTGACATGAACCCCGGAGAACATGTCAACGATAACGTCTGCTGATGTTGATGTTTTTAGATAGTTTGGATCAAAAACAGCTGTTCTTGCAGCTGCTGACGAAACTGACGCCCCATAATTCAATTGAGACTTTCCTTCCAGCACTGAATACCACGTATCTATAGGTAACCCACCACCTTCAAGTTCCATCGCCGATGTGACGCCATCCCTGAGCATGGCTTTTTGGCCCAGCGGCAAATCAGTGGTGTGCGCATGACCGTCGATAAATCCTGGTGCAACTACCAACCCGGTCGCGTCGATTGTCTCTTTGCCTTCAATTTTGTGTTCAGTGATTTTGGCGATCTTTCCATTTTTTATACCCACATTTCGCACTGCATCGAGGTTAGTTTGAGGATCCATCACGCGGCCATTTAATATGACAAGGTCGTATTCTTTCGCGAATGATAACGGCGCAAAAATGACCGAGGAAATAAGGATTGCGATAAAAAAACTAATCTGGCAGTGTCTCATAAAATGTCTTCCCTTTTACAATTGAGCTAATCTGGATTGTAAATCAATTAATAGAGTGTATTTCCTTACATTTTCAATAGCAGCTTTGCATCTGGTTAGTAGATACACGTTCGTAGCCTGGATTTGCCATAACTCTCTCCTTCACCAGCCACCCATGAGATGACAACAAGTTCGCTTATGGGTCGACTCCTGCTATACGCCATGACTGGAGTTGTGGGGCCGGCTTACGCAAGTAAGCGGTTGTTCACCAGGCTTGATTTCTAACAACACAAAAGGCCGGAGCCGGCCAGGAACGGCCATTGGGAAAAATCAATTCAGATCTGTTAGAACCGCGAAGAGCACCTTCGGCGTGACGGCTACTGAAGCCTGAGCACTCCCTGAAATGGGCTTTTGGTTAAGGTGCTTTTACGCTTAATTTTTCGCAGATCAGTACCTTGTACTTTCCATCAACTTGTACGTACCATTGTGCTGTCCATCGTCAAATCCAGAAGTGAGCCCTCGCGTAAACATGTCCATTCTTATTGATTTGAAACAACGAAAGCTTTTTCAGTGGGCTGTGGCTTACCTGACGGGCGCCTGGTTGATGATGCAATTAGTTGATGTGCTCGGCACTCGCTGGGGCATTCCTGATTACGTCGCCCGGATTATGGACATCGTCTTGATCGTGGGCTTTTTCGTAACGCTGGTTGTGGCTTGGTATCACGGTGACCAAGGGCGGCAACGGGTCAGTGGACCGGAGTTAATGCTTATCGCCGGCCTATTTGCGATCGGTGGACTCGGCCTGGGAATATTGAGCAACGGTGAGAAGGAGGCAAGCCAGACTGATGCGCCCCAGACAATTATTGTCGAATCCGATGAAAAGCCCTGGATTGCCGTTTTACCGTTCAAAGTTCAGGCGGATAATCAGGAACTCAAAGATTTCGCTGGCGGACTGACCGAGGACATCACCAATGGTCTGTCCGCCTTCTCATACTTGCTTGTGTTGTCGCGAAACTCGACGGCAAACCTCGCTGCAGAATCAGTTGATATACGCCAGATAGGCAGGGAACTGGGTGCGCGATACGTGCTGCAGGGCGCACTGCGCAAGGCGGGCTCAACCACAAGGATAACCGCGCAGCTTGTGGATGCACAAAATGGTACACAGATCTGGACCGAAACCTTCGACCGCGAACTCACAAGCTCAGGGATATTGGCGATTCAGGATGAGATCACGGATCGTATCGTGGCAACGGTGGCTGACCCGGCGGGTATCGTGGTGCGCACACTGGCAGCACCGGCCGACAGAAAGGCTCCCGAGGACTTGACGTCGTACGAGGCAGTATTGCGATACTTTCTGTTCCAGCAACGAATCAGCACCGAAGACCACCTCATCACAAGGGCCGCCCTTGAGAGGGCGGTCGAACTCGATTCGGGTTATGCCGATGCCTGGACCAGCCTGTCACTCATCTATCAACAAGAACACATGAACAACTTGAACCAGCAACCGAATTCACTGCAGCGTGCTCTCGTAGCAGCGCAACGGGCCGTGGATCTCGATCCCGCTTCTTCCCGGGCTCAGTTCGCACTGGCCCAGGTCCGCTATTTCCTCAAAGATGTCGACTCGTTTTATGTCCATGCCGAGCGTGCCATCGAATTCAACCCTCGCAACACCGATACCCTGGCGATGGTGGGTATCATGATGGGCTATTCAGGTAACTGGGAACGCAGCGTGGAAATTACGACAAAGGCCATGAAGCTCAATCCTCATCATGCAGGTTGGTATTATTTCAATACTTTTTTTAACGAATATCGCCAGCACCACTACGCTGAAGCGCTGGCAATCGCGCAAAAAATCAACATGCCGGATTACTGGGCCACCCCCATGGTACTTGCGCTCGCACACGCACAACTCGGTCATGAGGCGGCGGCGAGGAGCGCGGCCGAAGATGTGCTGCGTGTCTGGCCCACCTTCGAACAGGACTACTACGTGCAGGGGCTGGTAAATTGGATCTGGGGGCAGCCCGAGCTCGTTGATCACATCAATGAAGGTTTGCGCAAGGCCGGCATCAATTTGCTGGTTCCAGACCCTGGATAGTGCTGACCAATTGAAAAAGGATTCTGATCTTACCCCTTTTCTCGCTGAGTGCCCCGGTACGATAGAATCATTTAGAGTGAGATCAGAATCAGTAGTCTACGCTTGTTGGACGTCCGCTTCGGGTCGAAAGGGAATGAAGGTGGCTTCGCAGGTTAATGGCCGGTTGCGGCCAGAAAGCGGAGCTTCATCGGACTCATATTGCAGTGCCATTAAGTTCACAATCGGCCATTACCGGCCCTTTAAAATTCGTTTTTTCACTCTTGGTTATTACTCTGACCGCATTGATTCGGGGCCGATCCAGTTGTAGTACCCCCTGAGTTCATTCTGTTTTGTTTAACTGCCCGTTAAAGTCCCCCATATCAAAGGCTTGCCATAGACGGGATATTTTATTGTCACTGATTTCAAAGACAGACATCGCAGTGATATTTATTGGCTTTGGCTCCCCTGTCTTGATATTAATGCTTTTCCATCGCCACCTTACGCCAACCCTCTGGTCAGACGCGAAAATGTCTTCAACAGTATATTTATATTCGGAGTTGTTTTTGGAGTGATACTTAATTGCATTTTTCAGCACTTCGGGTCCGGTTCCGTCTTCAATTTTTCCATTGCTGGATTTTGTGAAGTCCGCCGTAACAATGCTGTCGCATAATGTCACATTCTTATTATTCAACGCTTCAAAATACTGTTCGGCCAACTGAATGTTCTCAACTGATTGTGCGTTGCAGGTGGTACACGTTAAACAGAGTGCAATTAACGTCAAGCCACCCAAGTAATATTTGCTTGTCATTTCTACTCCTGGATATTTATGCTAATCATGGTTGCAAATAAACCAAATAAATGGGGTCAGAGTCAAGTGCCAGAGAAGCCTTTCTTGATGGAGCCAGTTCACTTTATAAACACATCTTCTAGACACTTTGACCAGACAGTAATAGACGCGGGACCGCCCTAATGTATATTGCCAAGGGCGGCTTCTCTAATCGGACCCTGATGTCAAGTTCCCTTGTCTATGGCATATTACTGGCGGCAACTTGGCGTTTTGCGAAGCGATGGCAAGCCTCTGAGTTCCGCAACGGGTCGAAAGGGAATGAAGACGGCTTCATGGGATGGATGCCCGGTTACGATCAGAAAGCGACTATACAACGGGTGTAAAGATTAGTGCCACATTTCTCTGCACCCGGCCTCGGTCGGCACCCGCATAATGAACTTTATTAGGCTCAAATTGGCCTGGCTACAGGGGTGTAGGTGAAGTGCGTTCTCCTCTGCGCGAACTGTCATGCGGAAGCGCACAGTACCCATTGCGAGCTTTCTGGCGGCCGTGATCAACCACGGTGACTAGACTGTGTGCGGCACATGCTGACCAGAAGGGCAATGAACGTTTAGTAATAGCTGAATGCTAATTCTCTACAAGGAAACTTCTGAGCTGGTCCGCACGCGTCGGGTGGCGCAGCTTGCGAAGTGCCTTGGCTTCGATCTGACGAATTCGTTCACGCGTGACGTTGAACTGCTTGCCGACTTCATCGAGAGTATGGTCGGTGTTCATGTCGATACCGAAACGCATTCTGAGGATCTTTTCTTCCCTCGGTGTCAATCCGGCCAGCACCGAGTGCGTGACTTCCTTCAGGCCTTCCGATATTGCCGAATCGACCGGAGAATGCACGGTCTGGTCCTTGATGAAGTCGCCGAGATGTGAATCTCCATCATCGCCGATTGGCGTCTCCATCGAGATCGGTTGTTTAGCCATCTTCAGAACCTTGCGGACTTTGTCCTCCGGTATCTCCATGCGCTCGGCCAGCTCGTTCGGTAGCGGCTCACGGCCCATCTCCTGAAGCACCTGGCGGGAAATACGGTTCAGTTTGTTGATCGTTTCGATCATGTGCACCGGAATGCGGATCGTGCGCGCCTTGTCAGCGACCGAGCGTGTGATTGCCTGGCGGATCCACCAGGTCGCGTAGGTCGAGAACTTGTAGCCGCGGTGGTATTCGAATTTGTCGACGCCTTTCATTAAGCCGATGTTGCCTTCCTGAATCAGGTCAAGGAATTGCAGGCCGCGGTTCGTGTACTTCTTTGCAATCGAGATAACGAGTCGAAGGTTTGCTTCGACCATTTCCTTTTTCGCCCGGCGAGCCTCGGCTTCGCCGATCGACATTTGCCGGTTGATCTCCTTGATCTCGGCAATCTTGAGGCTCGTCAACGTCTCGACAGCCAGCAGCTTGCGCTGTGCTCGCAACACGTCATCTTTAAGTTTAGCCAGAGTCGACGAATATTTGCGCTTTGCGCGAATATGTTTTTCGATCCAATTGAGATCGGTCGCGTGCTTTGGGAAGCTCGCCAGAAAATCTTTCTCCGGCATACCTGCATCGCGAACACAGATCTGCATGACCTGCCGTTCCTGCATGCGAAGGACCGAGCAGGAGCCGCGCAGGTTGCGCACTAGGGCGTCAAACATTTTGGGCGCGAGCTTCAGCTCCATGAGCTTATCGGCAAGGTCGGCCCGGGTTTTAACCGTTTTCTTGTCGGCGCTGCCGTGCTTCTCGAGTAATGTCAGCGTTTTGTAGTAGTTGCGTCGAATGACTTTCATCCGAGCAGCAAGTTCTGCTGGATCCGGTCCTGTATCTACGACTTCCTCTTCTTCATTCTTTGCGCTCTTGTCACCGTCATCCGATTTCGTGACAGGCGATTTAATCTCGTCCGGTGCATTCGGATCGATGAAACCAACGACGAAACCTTGCATGCGTGTGTCACCAGCAGCCACTGCCTCATAAACCTCGAGCAGTTTTTCCATCGTCGGCGGGAAGTGCGCCATGTGATACTTGACCTGGTTTAGTCCGTCTTCAAGGCGCTTGAAGATTTCAATCTCACCCTGGCGTGTCAAAAGTTCAGTGGTGCCCATTTCGCGCATGTACATGCGCACTGGGTCGGCGGTCCGGCCAAACTCGGCATCGACACTGGTAAGCGCAGCTTCAGCCTCTTCTGCTACATCGTCGTCAGTGGAAACGGCGCTGTCAGAATCGAGAAGGATGGATTCTGCGTCCGGTGCTTTTTCGTGCACCGAAATGCCCATGTCATTTATCATGTTTACGATGTCTTCGATCTGTTCAGGATCGACGATATCGTTCGGCAGATGATCATTGACCTGAGTGTAGGTCAGGTAGCCTTGCTCCTTGCCGAGGGTAAACAAATCTTTGAGTCGTTGTGCCTGCTTGTTGCGGTTATTCATTGCGCGTTTGTCGCTCAATACGATTGGCTGTGCATTTGTACCGAAATTTGAACCAAAAAAAGTATATATTTGCACTCGGAATTGACCCGACTACAGTGGTCAAACTGTATGACAATATTACTCCAAACCACATCGGGAAGGGTCAATTCCTAAATGCAAAAGCTGGGTCAATATTGGATGCAAATCAACAGTCGGTTATTGGCGGCAGCCGTTTCCTCACATTCACCAATGGCTGCAATGGGTCGCAAGGGAATGAAGACGGCTTCGTAAGTTGATGGCCGGTTAGGGCCAGAAAGCGACTATACAACGGGTGTTAATATTAGCATCGCTTTTCTCTGCAGTCGGCCAGGAGCGGTAATCCAGAACCAGGAAGACTCTGGTTTAGGACTGTGTACTTGACGGGGAAGCTTACAATACTGCTATCAAGAAACGTGGAAACGAAGCCGATCGACTTATGAACATTAAAGACCTGTACTTAATGCCGAATGACGACGCGCTCAGGATCATGAAGAAGCTTAAAGGAGACGGCGAGTTGCCTTCTGATTTTGAAATCTATTACGAGGTTTTAGAGGAAGCCAGAATTAAGGCTTTGCCGTCTGACAAAAGAAAAATCCTGTTTTCTGAAGATAAATAGCGGTGGTGCAAGTCATATCCTGATTTCAGAAGAATCGCTGTCGTGATGGAGAATTTCAAAACAGATGAGATGTTGATGGAATTCTGCAAGAATTTCCCACCACCGTCCATTCGGAGCCGTGCTGAAGAGGTCTACAAAAAGTGTATCTCTTACAAGGTGAAGGTTACTAAGAAGATACTCAAGAACCTAATGTGGGACCCTGAGACGCCCTTGATTTACTACTCCAAGGTCCAGTACTGCATAAACGAAGAGGTAGTTCAGCGATTTCTAGATAGCTATCAGTCATGGGTTTCGGAGACTGGTCCGTTGTGGAATGATGTTTACTATGCCAGGGGCGACTTCTTCGAGAACAAGGGGTATGACCGTTGCGACTGGAAGTTCTACGTGAAGCATGCTGACCTGCTGAGTAATAAGGCAGACAAGATTGAAAATTTGCATACTGAGGTAAGAACACGGTTACTCGCAGGAAGGGAATTGGTTGCTAAGCATGATCAAGTGATCTCTTCAGAATACAAGGATAATTCCTATGGCATGTCCGTTTACGAAAGAGAGCAGGAACTAGCTCAAATAGACTTCGAGGAGAATCTGTCAGATGAGGAATACTGCTATGTCTACACCCTGGAGTATCCGCAAGACGTTTTCTATGTCGGGATCGCGGCGAACCCCCAGGAGAGGCTTGATCAGCATGTCAGAGGTGCATTCAGTAATGAATCCCATCTGTTCAAATCTCAATTCATTCGCAAGTATCGCAACGAAATAAAACTGAACATCGTGTATGAGGGAACTCGGCGAGAGTGCAAAGAATTCGAAAAAGCCTATATTGCCGAACACGAGCCTCTGGGAAACATGACGCCGGGTGGAGAAGGGTGAGGAGCAGAATCTTGGGGGTGTATTCGTAGTGAAGAGCGTGAGGAAACCAGCTTAGTCCAAAGGCCACGGCTGATCTGACCTTGTTAGACAGTGACACCCCCCCTCATGTGGTTCGGTAGGATCGCGAACCGACCGCTCTTGTTAAGGATTAT
>PVMK01125856.1_pt1 | contig 12487 bp, 9 predicted proteins | sample 1853481 | NCBI WGS metagenome assembly PVMK01 (sample SAMN08533507, study PRJNA380276) | Marine sediment metagenome, whole genome shotgun sequencing project.
CTGATCCGTAGTCAGAATCAGGGGGTGCGGGCAACATTGGCGATTCGGCGGAATCCCGCGTGCCCCTTGGGGTTTCGCCTCTCATTGGTTCGCATCGTTTGTGGCCATTTCTCATCCTCCCGCGGACCAAATGCGGACCAAACCAGACCGCCGGTGGGTCGGTCACTCGCCTGGGGACCGTGCTCAGTCGATTTCGTAGCGAGGTGGGCGATATGTGATACCGGATTGCCTGACCTCGAAGACACCGATGTTGCGATGCTCCAGTTGCGCGACAAGCTCTTCGATATGGATCTGAAGAAGCTCCACGGCTTCGAGCTGGTGACATCCAAGGAACGCATGCCGGCCGAACGTGAACCTGCGGCGTCTACGTGTCGCATCGGCATCATGTGTGATCAGAACCGCGTCACGGTCGTCAGCGTAGATCGCGACGGCATCGTCGTCCGCTCCTCCGAGGCCTGCGTTCACCACGCTCCAGCACTCGTGGCCCCGCTGCCGAAGGAACGAACCGGCCGATTGAACGTCGACGTCCTCATCCAGCACGAAGCGCGTCTACGCAACCGCTGACGAATTCGCCTCCGCCGAAGGAAGCGTCGTTCGGTAGCCGATCCCAGCCGACGAACCGCAGTGGAGTACTTCACGACTGTATTGTGCCACGAGTATTCCCCAAGCACATCACAGTGGATATGGGGGTAGTCCGGGAGCAGCTCCCGCACGGCCTGACGCTGCTCAAAGCGAACGAACAGCCACGTACCCCAACTGAGATGGCGACCATATGCGCCGATATGGGCGGTTCAGCTAGTGGTCGCGCGATCGCATTCCGGAGTGCCCTATGGCGAGGATTCCGCCAATGACCAGAAGCAGTCCACCTGCCATGAACAACCCCCATGACACGTTGCGAGCCGAATCCGAGTACGAGCGAGACGTGAACACCCAGAATTCTCCAACGTTGCCGGCGAGGATGAGAAAGCTTCCCGATAGAGCGGTAAGCCACGCCAGCCAACCAAGGGCGCCTAGCCGTTTGCGTGCTTTCCACCCGGATGCGGCTACCCCCACAACCAGCATCACGGCTGGGATAGTGACTAGGCGGTTCAGAGTCTGATAGGTGTCGTGGGCAGGAGTGCCGGGGGTCCCCATTCGGCTGACCCTGCAACGCCGAACACGATCACGACACCGACCGCACCCAAGCCTGTGACGAGTCCTGGCCATCCAATGCTGCTTGGTGAACCGCTCCGTGAACCGACGGTCACGGTGTCGCCTTCCCTCGACGAATACAAACTACCCGCCTACTGCCCGCAAGACGTTCAGTTCCCGAGGCGCATAGATGCTGCTCTGGGGTGAATTGGATTCTCGAAAACATCGCCGTAGCCGCCCGTAGGTGCCGTTATGGGCCACCGTCATCGTACGTCTATTCCATCATTCGGTATAGGGGTAAGAACGGCACATTTTGAACCGCCCATATCCGGCGATATGCTTGACTCGCCAGAGGTGCATAAGTGCCGTTATGGGCGGTTTCAGGTGTGGCTGCGGTCGGTTAGTGTGCTATTTCCAGTTTGAATGGTTGAGGGCGGTAGCACCGTTCAATCCGAGAGGATTGTCAGTATCCTCTCGTCTGTGGGCCCGAGATGCGGGTCGACGTCTTTGAGAGGACACGACCATGACGGGCACGATTCCAACCGGTGACTCAGGCGGGACGGATTTGATGGTTCGGATTGATGGTGGCGAGTTTGCAATGGGTTCCGAGGACTTCTACCCGGACGAGGGTCCGGTGCGGAGGGTGTCGGTCGCTGGTTTCTGGATCGACCGTAATCAGGTAACGAATGCCCAGTTCGCGGCTTTTGTTGACGAGGCTGGCTATGTGTCTGAGGCGGAACAGGCTCCAGATCCTTTGATGTATCCTGGTGCGCCTGCTGAGAACCTGGTGCCTGGAGCACTGGTCTTCCGGATGCCGTCTGGGCCGGTGGATCTCGGTGATTTCAGCCAATGGTGGGCGTGGACGCCTGGTGCCGACTGGCGACATCCAACCGGTCCAGAAAGTTCGCTGGAAGGTTTGGGCGACCATCCGGTGGTGCATGTGAGCTACTCCGATGCGACTGCCTACTGCAAATGGGCGAATCGAGACTTGCCTACCGAGGCTGAATGGGAGTTCGCTGCTCGCGGCGGGCTTGATGGCGCATCGTTTACTTGGGGTGATGATGATCCTCAAGAGACCGAACCGCTCGCCAACACCTGGCAGGGCGGATTTCCGTATGAGAACACCGAAGTGGACGGATGGACACGTACTTCGCCGGTCGGTTCGTTTCCACCGAACGGGTACGGACTCTTCGATATGGCTGGGAACGTATGGGAGTGGACCGACGATTGGTACACATCCGTCCGGAGCGTTGACTCGTCGCCCGCGTGTTGCGGCCCGGCGGAGTCACGCGGCGGTACACGCGAGGGAAGCTTCGATCCGCGCCAACCGCAGTTCGCCATCCCTCGAAAGGTGGTCAAGGGCGGATCACATCTCTGCACACCCCAATACTGCTACCGATATCGCCCAGCCGCCCGCCAACCCCAGATGATCGACACAGCCATGAGTCATCTCGGGTTCCGCACCATCGAGCGGAGCTGACCTCTCCCCAGCCTCGTGAAACGCGAATCGAGACGCGAAGATGGCTACCGATTGGATGGAGGCCGAAGACCGATTCAGTGTCCTCAAGTGTCGCCACTTCGTCTCTGGCGCTACTGCCTATCGAGGTGGCTGGATCGTCGCTTCTCTATTTCCCCAAGTCGCCAATCAAGCGCGACTACGTTCTGTTCACGGATTCGAGTATCGGCACTCCCGAAGCCACGCATCTGATCTTTGGCGATGACCTGCAAGGTTGAGCCGGGTCCAGGCGTCCCGTTGTGACGTGCTCATCCACGAATGGGGCCTCAGCTTCCGTTCGATCGCAGCGTTTCTGACGGCAGGGCACCGTACGTCTGTCGGTAGTAACGCGCGAAGTCGCTGAGGTGACGGAAGCCGTGGGCATATGCGATCGAGGCGACTGAACCCGATTTGGATGACGCTCCTTTAAGGATCTGGTGCACGGCGGCCAACGCGCGAGCTCGCAGGTAGTGAGTCGGCGGCATGTCGTAGCAGTCGATGAACGCCGAGCGAAGCCGACGTTCGGAAACTGCAGTGGCATTGCAGAGGTCCACGATCGAAGGAAACCACGAGCCGGATGCCGCGAGATACTCATTGACTCGACCCACGATCTCGGTGCTGGGTACGCCGCGCGGCGAACTGTCGTAGCCGGGCGTCACCGACAGGGCGTCGAGGACCTGGCGCAACACTTCGGGTCCGTCGCCACCAGAATCGAGTTCGGCGAACTCGGCATCGATCATTGCTTTGGGCGGACCGTGTCGCCCGATCCGTTTCCCATCCCAGTCACCGAGTTCGCGTCCGAGGGCCTCGGCCGTTGCCTCGAGCGCCCTAGAATCGGCGCACAGAATCGAGAGTTCCCAACCGACTGCATCTATCGCGTAGTGATCAGCGCCGGGGCCGTAGATGTTGAACTCTCCTTGCTTGGCTTCGTCGCCTTCCCACCGTGTCGGTTTCGCGGCGACACGCAACGGCGTCACCATGGCCAGAGTCGAGTTGCCGATGACACCGCGGCCGATCATCGAGAACCCCACGGTCGCGTGGTGGATTGAAACATCGGAGTGAATCCAGGATCGGAAGTTGGTGATCCCCACGCCGCGATCGGTCCTCGCGAATCCAAGCTCGATGCCCGGCAATGCAATATTGACTTCGTCGACGTCAACGGCGAGTTGTGTCACGACGTTTCTGATACTGATCCTTCGTACGTATCGCTCGATCTTAGACGCCGCCACTAGCTTGGACGACGGTTCTGTTCGTGCCGATATCCGATAGACATTCTTCGGAACTTCCACTTAGATGCGGTCGGGCACGTATGTCGCGCGACCAACCGTGCGACGATCAAGGAGAACAGTTTGTCAGACAAGAAACCGAACATTGTTGTGATCATGGGCGACGACATTGGTATGTGGAACATCGGTGCATACCATCGCGGCTTGATGGCCGGCAAGACGCCGAACATCGACACGGTGGCTGCCGAGGGCGCGATCTTCACCGACTATTACGCCGAGGCGAGCTGCACAGCGGGCCGGGCAAGTTTCATCATGGGCGAGTTGCCGATTCGTACCGGCTTGACGACCGTTGGACAGGCCGGTGCCAAGCTTGGCATGCCGGCGGCTGCGCCGACGATTGCTTCTGCTCTTAAGGACATGGGATACGCCACCGGGCAATTTGGCAAGAACCACCTGGGGGACAGGAACGAGTTCCTGCCGACGGTGCATGGTTTCGATGAGTTCTTTGGCTATCTGTATCACCTTGATGCCATGCAGGACCCATTCAACAACACGTATCCGCCGGAGCTCATGGACACGGTGGGGCCGCGCAACATGCTGCACTGCTGGGCCAATGACGAAGACGACACGACTGAACATCCGCGTTGGGGGAAGGTCGGCAAGCAGGTGATTGTCGACGAAGGTCAGTTGCCGCCGCACCCGACCGAGGGCATCAAGTACAACATGGAGACGGTGGATGATGCCATTTTGGAGCACACTCTCAACTTCATCGACAAAGCCCACGATGATGACAAACCCTTCTTCATCTGGCACAACCCGACGCGCATGCACGTCTTTACGCACCTTTCCCCGCATTACGACTCTCTGCGGACGCCTGAGAACGAGTGGTCTATCCAGGAAGCTGGCATGGCCCAGTTCGATGACATCGTCGGCAGCGTCATGGCGAAGCTTGACGACCTGGGCATAGCGGACAACACGATTCTCGTTGTCACGACCGACAACGGAACGGAATCGTTTACCTGGCCCGACGGCGGAACCTCGCCGTTCAAGGGGTCAAAGGGCATGTCGACGGAGGGTGGCTTCCGTTCCCCCGCAGTCGTGCGTTGGCCTGGCAAGATCGAGCCGAATCAGGTCATCAACGGCGTGATATCGGGTATGGACTGGTTCCCGACGTTTGTTGCAGCGGCTGGTAATCCAAACATCAAAGAGGAGTTGCTCAAGGGAAAGACACTCAACGGCACGGAGTACAAGGTGCACCTGGACGGCTACGACCAGACGGACATGTTGACCAACGGTGGCGAGTCGTCCCGGAACGAGCTCTGGTACTTCACGCAATCGGATCTCGCCGCGGCGCGTATCGGAGACACGAAATTCATCTTGAAGTATCAACCCGACGGCTGGCTCGGGGATACGGTCGCGGTGAACTTCCCGATGCTCTACAACCTTCGCCTCGATCCGTTCGAGAAGATGGGATACTCCCCGAACGAGTCGTTGTTCGCATTCGGGGACTATTACACACGGAATATGTGGCGCTTCGTGCACCTCCAGGACAAGGTGGGTGAGTTGGCCCAGTCCGCCCTTGACTTTCCGCCGATGCAGGCAGGTGCGAGCTTCAACCTTGACGCAGTGAAGAAGCAGGTCGCTGAGGCCAAACACACCATCGCTCAGTAGCGCCCGTCCATCCAGCGAGCGGACAACCCAGCGAGAGGAATCCAATGACACAACCGCTGTCCATGTGGCGTGACACGCCCACCAAACAGGCGATTCTGGACTTCGTCGACAAGGTGACAGCCGACGGCAAGGACAGCTTCGTGCCCCCGCCCGGACGGATCGCGACCATCGACAACGATGGCACCCTGTGGTGTGAGAAGCCCGTGGTGCAGGGGGTGTTCATCGCCGACCGACTGGCGGCAATGGTCAAAGCCGATCCGTCGTTGGGAGACACCCAACCGTGGAAGGCGATCCCCGATGGTGACTCGTCGTGGATCAATAGCGCGGTAACCAAGCACTACAACGGCGACAACAAGGATCTGAAGGAACTCTTTGGGGCTGTCCTCAAGGCGTTCGGAGACATCACCATGGAGGACTTCGAGAACAAGGCCACCAGCTTCTACGAATCGTCCCGGCATCCCGTGTTCAAGCAACCGTATCAGAGCCTCGGCTACCTGCCGATGGTCGAGTTGCTTCGATACCTCGAATCGAACGAATTCACCTGCTACATCGTGTCCGGGGGTGGACGAGATTTCATGCGTCCGGTCACCCAATCGATGTACGGCATCCCTTCCGAGAGGGTCGTCGGCAGCTCCTCCGAACTGGACTACAAAGCAGACGACACCGGCGCCAACATCATCCACTCCGCAGCAGCGACTCACGGCATCGTCGACGACGGCCCCGGGAAACCGGTCCAGATCTGGACCCGTATCGGTCGGCGACCGATCCTGGCCGTCGGCAACGCAAACGGGGACGTCCCCATGCTGCAGTACGCAGCAGACCAGAGCGGACCAACGTTGTGCATGCTCCTAGACCACGACGACGAAACACGCGAGGTCAAGGACAGCTCAGGTGCTGAAGAGGCAGTCAAAGAAGCAGGAGCTCAGGGCTGGACGATCATCAGCATGAAGACCGACTGGGACCGAGTGTTCGCGTTCCAGGAGAAGTAGGCAGCAGTCATGAGCACGCGGGTGCGGGGTTGTCGGTGGGCTGCGTGATGGGGACGTCCGTGGTACTGCGGCATGAGAAGCCGCGTACCGCCGTGTGAAGAAGAGGTGACGGTGAGCAGCAAGAACACCGGGCCGGATCGTTCCCGTGGCGTTCCGACGGCGCCGAGCACGCTCCAGCGGTGGTTCCCGATCGCTGCCTGGCTCCCCAACTACGACTGGGGGAGGTTCCTTGCCGCTGATCTGATTGCGGCGGTGAGTGTGGCTGCCTTGCTCATCCCGGAGGGAATGGGCATGGCGACCGTGGCCGGTGTCCCGGTGCAGATCGGCCTCTATGCGGCACCGCTCGCACTCGTCGGATATGCCATGTTCGGTGGGTCGAAGCTCCTGGTGTTTGCCGCGGCCGGGTCGGTCGCTGCGGTGTCGGCAAGCGTGGTGGGTGGCCTTTCCGGCGGAGATCAGGACACCGCGGTGGCATTGACCGCCGCGCTTGCGCTGATGACAGGCGTGGTGTTCCTGGCTGCCGGCCTTGCCAAGCTGGGATGGATCGCCAACTTCATGTCGAAGGCGATCATGGCCGGGTTCATCACCGGCATGTCGATCCAGATCATCGTCGGCCAGCTCGGCAAGTTGCTCGGTGTCGACCAGACCGGTGACAACACGTTTGAGAAGCTGTGGTCGGTGGTGTCGCAGATCGGCGACTGGAATCTGACGGCGGTGGTGATCGGCGTCGGAGCGTTGCTGGTGATCTTCGCGATCCAGCGATTCATCCCGAGACTCCCTGCGGCCCTTACGGCGGTGGTCGTGGCGTCGGTGATCGTCGCGGTGTTCGACCCGGATCTCGATCTCGTCGCCCAGATCCCGCAGGGACTCCCCTCACTGGACCTGCCGACGGGGATCGACGCTTCGACCTGGGGCACCCTCCTCGCCGGTGGCGCGGTCGTGGCTCTCGTCGGGTTCTCGGAGGGGTGGGGAGCGTCGGAGACGCTCGCTAGGAAGACCCACGATGACCTCGACACCAACCAGGAGTTCCGCGCCTACGGGATGGGAAATCTCGGAGCCGGTCTCCTCGGCGGCATGGTGGTTGCCGGCAGCCTGTCCAAGTCGTCGGCTGCCGAGACCGCCGGTGCCAAGACGCAGATGTCGAACATCTTCCTCGCCGCAATGGTGCTGCTCACCCTGGCGTTCCTCGCTCCCGGCGTTCCAGTGGCTCCCCGAGCGGTGCTCGCCGCGATCGTCATCAACGCCATGTGGGGCTCGGCGAGCCCCCGCAAACTCGAGAAATTGTGGCGCATCGACAAGATCGATTTCACCCTGGCCCTCGTCACCTTCGTCCTCGTGCTCGCCCTCGACCTGCTCCCCGCTTTGGTCGCAGGGATCATCTTGTCCATCGTCTACATGGTGTATCGCGTGAGCTTCCCCGGACGCGAGCTCCTCGGCCGCGTCCCCGACACCGGCGATTTCGTTGTTAAACGCTGGTTGTATGAGCGCCGGCAGGGCGAAGCCCACCCCGAGGCCGAACCTGTGCCCGGTGTCATTGTGTACCGCTTCTCGGCACCGCTGCTCTTCTCCAACGCCGGGGCATTCAAGAACACCGGCAAGACAGTGCTCATCGAAGCCGCCGCCAAAGGAGACCTCCCCGACTCATTGGTGATCGACTTCGAAGAGGTCTTTCCTCATCGACGACACCGGCGCGGCTCGCGATCACCGAGCTCTTCGAATACGCCCATCGCTACGGCGTCGAGGTTGCCCTCGCTCGCGTCCACTCCGGCACGCACGAGATCCTCCGACTCTCCGGCGTCATGGACGAAATCGGCGAAGACCGCATATTCGACACCGTCCGTAACGCCGTCGCAGCAGCCGGCGAAGATTCGTCCCCCAGAAATGACGGGTAACGGTTTGTCTTTACTTGCAGCTGATCTGTTTGCCCAGTCAGACGTGGTTGACCAGGTCAAGGGCGCAGTTCAAGGGTCACAGGTGACGGGTTGGCAGGTGCTTGCAGCAATCGCTGTTCTCGTCTTGGCCTTTCCTGTGGGCAACATTGTTCAGCGGCTAGTGAGGCGTGGTTTCCGTAACGTTCCCAACGTGCCCGCCATCCTCATCGACGATATCGGTCGCTTTGCGAAATGGTTCGTCTACCTCGCTGCTGCTGGCCTTGCCCTGGGGGTTGTCGGTGTCCATGTCGGTTGGATCTCCCTCATCGTCTTGGTCACTCTTGTCGTTGGCATCCTGGTTCTGCGACCGACCATCGAGAACATGGCGGCTGGCCTCGTCCTCACATTGAGGCCCGCATTCACCCTCGGTGACCAGATTGAAGTCCTTGGGCAGCGAGGCACAGTGATCGAGATAGGGACGCACAGTACCGTGTTGAAGTCCGCCGACGGAATCGAGTCGCACCTCCCGAACAGCAACATCATTGGTCAGACGATCAACGTGTACACCGCATACGACGCACGCCGTTCAGAGTTCGAAGTGAGTCTTGCCTCAGGAACCGATCTCGCCGCCGCCCTGAAGGCGATCACGAACGCGGTTGCATCAGCCAAGGGTGTCGCCTCCGATCCCGCACCCGAAACATTGGCGACGGACTTCGATCAGGACGCTTTGACTGTAAGAGCTCGGTTCTGGTACCCGTCCTCTCAGGCGTCTGACAGCACCGTCAAGGATGCAGCCATCGAAGCCGTCAACAAGGCACTCAACGAGGCAGGCATCGTCCCCGGCGGGCCGACCACAGGGATCGACATCTCATCGCACGGCGACACGCCCAGCTGACGTAAAGCCGGAACGGCAGGGTGACAGCCCATTCGACCTCACCGGCAATCGAAACGTCACGGTTGAAGCTGTAGTCGACAGGTTCCCGGCGTCAGTTCATTAGGGAGGCACCGCCAAGGATGAAGTGAAAGGGCCGAGGAGAACCACGGCGATATCTCCTGTTGTCATGGGAGCCGGGCGGACATGAAGCCGGGAACTGCTCTACGGAGGTTCTGCCGGTCCTGGAATCCTGCTCATGGGCCAATCCAACCTGACGATGCCTGTCGAGGAGGCCCGTACCGCCGTGAAGATGACGGCGGAAGCATGGCGGGACCTTGGGCATCCGGTCCAAGCGACTGAGAAGGGAGCAGACTCGTCGCTCCTTCTGAGTCTGGACGGTGCCGCTGGTTTGTGGGTGAGGATTGAATCGGTCGAGAAGGAACAAGATGTGGGCATCTCCCTACCCGACGGCCAGCTTGAGGTGCGGATAGGAGCGGAGGGTGGGTGTGCCCTTGGATACTCGCCCGAGCTGTTGCCCGGCTACCCCTAGCCATAGCCAGCCGTATGAACGCTCCCGAGCCGACCCATCAGGCCGCCCATAACCGGCATTATGTTCGGCGGCCAGCCAAGCCGTGGCAGCGCTTGTACTTGAGGCCTGACCCGCAGGGACATCGCTCATTGCGCCCGATCTTGGCGTAGTGATTCGAGTGACGTGACGCGATCTTTGACGCAAACTCTGCCCGTAGCTCTCGAGCCTCGAGTTCATCCTCCCAACGTCGCAGTCCCTCACTCCTTTCGCGCATCCGTGCTTCCTCGATATCGACCTTGTGTTCTCGGGCTTCGATTCTGGCTTCTCGATTCTCGAGCTCTTCGGTTGCCTGCTGAGCGAACAGCGGCCACTCGCCAGCAGTGTGTTCACCGAACACGCTGAGCAGCTCTCGGTCCATGAGTATCGCCACGGCTCGACCCATCGAAAGCCCAGCAGCGTCGCAGTACCGCTTCCACGTCGACCACTTCGCCCGGGTCGCTGGCACTCGCAGCGTCCGAAGGGCCTCATCGTCGCAGAGCCCGGCGAGGAGCTTGCGGTCGATCCTTGCCAGCGTGCCCCTGTCCAGGTCCATCAGCGCCACCTGCGATGTACACATGTGCACACCGGGCAACTTGTTGCAAGTGCGTGTGTGTTTTGAGGGTGCTGGCGCGCTTTCGCGACGCTGGGGCGAGTCTCACGGCTGTTCTCTGGATCGTGGCTGTCGTGACTGGCAGGGTCGATGCTCCTGTTGTGTCCTGGAGTTTCTCGATTGTGGGATTGTCCTGTCAACCTGGTGTGCGTTGGACGCCGGGAATGGTCCTGTGCCTGAGTCCTGGGCGATTTAGACGGGAACTGGACGTCGTGTTCGGAATACCAACGGCCAGCGGATACAACGAGGACTCCGCCGAATGCAGCGTCTCCACTAAGGCCGGCGAACGTCTCGTACTCCATATCCGTGGAATAGACACCTCCACCCTCTCACCAGAGTGTCAGTAACCCTCTCATCAGAGTGTTATCAGAGTGTCAGAGGCAACCCGGACACCGCCAGAACCCGATGTACCACGGCCTTTCGTGAATTCGGGTCGAGGCCGCCAACAACCCGTCCGATCGTCGCCTCACAGCCGCCCGCGGAGCGAATCGGAGGCGCGTTGAAAGCGCTACTGACACTCTGGTGAGAGGGTTCCATCCGAAGATCACGCTATGGAGTCCCCCGATAGGCTGCTCACCGTTGAAGATCTCGCCGAGTATCTCGGCGTTCCAGTCGCCACGCTCTACGCATGGCGATACCACCGGCAAGGTCCACCAGGATTCCGCGTTGGTCGACATATCCGATACCGATGGGCCGACATCGAGGAGTGGATCAGCGACAGGATCACGACAGACGTGCTTTGATTGTCACAGGTGAACGAGGAGGCATCCGACCGTGGCACATATCCAAAACCTATCCGGACGGCGGCGACCCTGGCAGGTCCGGTACAGGGATCCGTCAGGACGAGAGCGAGCCAGGAGCTTCCTCAGAAAGTCGGACGCAAGCCGTTTTGCTGTCACGGTGGAGGCGGACAGAATCCGAGGGGAGTGGACGGACCCTCGGCTCTCGAAGACCACCGTTGCCGAGTGGTCGGATCGGTGGCTGCGCACGAAGTCCCACCTCAAGCCCAAGACTCTGGCTGGCTACGAGTCCAATCTTCACGCCCACGTCCTCCCTGCGTTCGGTAGCCAACAGCTCCGCCACGTCGACCGCATGGCCGTCGAGGAGTGGGTAGCCGATCTGCAAGCAGCAGGGCTCGGTCCCTCCGGTGTCCGCCAGGCACGTCAGGTGCTCAACAGCATGATGATGCTGGCCGTCGAGGCTGGCTACCTCGTCGTGAATCCGGTTACCGCTGTGAAGGTTGCCCGCCAGCCCGACACCGAGATGCTCTTCCTGTCTGCCGAGGAAGTGGAGCGCCTCGCCGCGGCGATTCGGGAACCCTACGGAACGCTCGTCTATCTGCTCGCCTACGGAGGCCTTCGCTGGGGCGAGGCAGTCGCAGTTCGTCGCAAGCGATGCGACCTCCTGCGATCCCGAATCGAAGTGACAGAATCTCTCTCAGAGGCTCGGGGGAAGCTTCACTTCGGCGCCACGAAGACCTACCGCCATCGAACGGTGATCGTCCCTGCGTTCCTCAGCGAGCTGATGGCTGGACACCTCGCTCGAGAGGTAGACGACGGCCCCGACGCATTGGTCTTCACATCGCCCCTTGGCAAGCCGCTGCGGAACTCGAACTTCCGGCGTCAGGTTTGGTACAAGGCCGTAGCCGACGCCGGACTACCCGAGGGACTCCGCATCCATGACCTGAGACACACCTGCGCTGCCCTGCTCATAGCCGAAGGGGCGCATCCCAAAGCGATACAAGTACACCTTGGCCACTCATCGATTTCCGTGACAATGGACCGCTACGGACACCTCTTCCCATCCGATATGGAGGCACTCGCTGTGTCCCTCGACGAGGCGCGAAGCCAAGCTCTCGCGGACCAAATACGGACCAACCGCGGACCAGAGGTCATCGAGCTAACTGGCCAATAGACGGAATCCCTTGTGACACAAGGGATTCCGGTGGCACGCCCGGAGGGACTCGAACCCCCCACCTTCTGATCCGTAGTCAGACGCTCTATCCAAATTGAGCTACGGGCGCTTGGTAGCAATAAGGTAGTGGTCTGGAAG
>PVMK01163797.1_pt1 | contig 12485 bp, 14 predicted proteins | sample 1853481 | NCBI WGS metagenome assembly PVMK01 (sample SAMN08533507, study PRJNA380276) | Marine sediment metagenome, whole genome shotgun sequencing project.
CCACTGCAATTCTAGAATGCTTTGCTTTTTCCCCAAAAATCTCAAAGAACAAATCAGATGCAGAATTTATCACCTTTGGGTGCTGTGAAAATCCTGGAACCGAATTTACAAATCCTGATATCCTCACAATTTTTGAAACCTTCTCTAAATCCCCTAGCTCTCTTTTGAGTTGGGCAAGGATATTGATTGCACACATTCTTGCTGATTTTTGTGCAGTCTCTAAATTCTCATCTGAGACCTTTCCTGTAAATACTACTTTGCCGTCTTCCATTGGAATCTGACCTGAAATGTAAAGTAAGTTACCTGTTCTAACTGCTGGCACGTAAGAGCCAGCTGGAGTTGGGGGTGTGGGTAGTTTGATTCCAAGGGATTCTATTTTCTGTTCAATCAAGTTGTTTGTGGCTATTTTTTATGGAATTTTAGTTTTTAGATATTTTGATGTGCGTTTTCTCTCCCTTGCTAGAGTTATTTTGAAAAACCATTCTTGTTTTGTAACCTTTTTTCTGCAAGTATCCATCTAGAATGGAGACCCAAGGTAAAGAATGACCGCTATTTAATTTGGATTCTACTGTTATGTTTTTGGTATTAGCCTCAAAATTGACATGACCAGAACACATGATTTGCATGGCTGCATCCATCATTTCAATAACATCGTCTAGCGATTTTGAACTCAAGTTAATTCCATTATTTTCAAGAAGTTTTATCATCTCAGTATCTAGTTTTTTTGACACAATTACCCTATTCAAAATATGGTTTAACCCACTTTCACTTACTATCCTTATAATTTTGTAAATCTCTTGGGCTTCAGATTTTGACATGTCTGCAAGACATTCAGTCTTTATTGCACCTCTCCAAATATTTGAAAATAGTTTACCTTGGTTACTACCTAAAATTTCAGTCGATGAGAAATTTATTCCCTTTCCATTTTCCTCACTAACTATCAAAATCTCTGTTTCATCAAAAATAAAACAATTTTGAACAACATCTGATGCCCTTATTTTGATACCATCAGGTATCCTTCTTTGTGCTTCAGACCCAATGAGTGAGGGGGGAATTATTATTTTGACATCTAGATTCCTTCTAATTACTGAAAGTAGCTGATCCTTGCATTCAGATAGTAATCCTAATCCCCATTGATCAATAGTAATCTGTATTGAGGATTTTGAACCATCAATCATTGTTTGCAATTGACTTAGGACATTGGTTACACTAAGTTGATAGTATCTTTTTTCCTCAGAACCTCTTGATTTTCTATTTTCTTCACTTGCTTTTTTTAGTTTTGAGACCAGAGTGTTCATTGCATTGACTTTGTTAATTTGCTCGTGAATTATAGGATCAAATGCATCTTCAGGAGCAATGGCAGTACACATTATTGGTTTACTTTTGGAAATTATTACCAGTTTTTTATTTTCTAATTTTAATAATGTGGGATATACTTTGGTTCTTGGAAGGTCGGAATAATAAGCAAGATCACTTGCAGAGATGGTCCCCTTTGATATGAGGGCCACATATGCTTGGGCTTCATATTGGCTCAGACCAAATTCCTCCAAGCTAACAGTTAGCGCGTGCTCATTTACCATGGTTTTAGTTTACAAAACCTTAGGTAAAATCAAGAGCTAAATTCCTTTACACAAATACTTAAAAAAAATCAAAATTGTAACTACAGTCTAAAGTAACTATGGTTAATGATAAATCTGGGACATGTCTCTCAAATACAAATTTCTGATAAATTAGATGGCATGAGGGGCAATACAGTTTATCCATGGCATCTGTAAATATCTCACAAACACGAGCAATTGTTCCAAGACTTGACTATTCAATTAACTTACTTGCCCAAATCATAGATGTTTTAAAAAACAAAAAATCCGAACTAGAAAAGTCAAACAGACTATTGCTAATAGAATCAAAAGATAGAGACCAAGCATACCCCAAAACAATTGATTCAGAGCGGACAGTTTGTTTTTCCCTTGAAATTTTGTATAAGATACAAAAAAGGACAAGCTCCGTTTCTGGAATCAATGCCATTCCAAAAATTTTTCCATCAATGATACACTTGATAAGAACAATCAGTGCTCAACTAGTTGATATTCATCCAGAGTCAAGCCAACAACTATCTGAATTATCAGTTTATCTGGGGAGTATTGTATTGGATTCTGCCACAATTACAAAGGCACAGTTTGATTTCAGCCAATCCAATATGGAGTCCTCGATGTTATTAGATGAAGTAAAATTGATGGCAGACTCTAAAATAAGTAAGCAGTATCCTCATCTTGATTTTTTTAAAGTATCTGATACTTGACTTTCCTTAAATCTGGACGTAGTTTTTCAAAAGACTTGGAGTTTGTAAGGAACATTTCTGAGAAAATTGACAGAAAACTATCTCAATCAAACAACTCCATCAATCCTAAAATCGATAAACTATCCCTTGAGGAACTTCAGGATCTAGATAAAATAGTCCGTATTGCCGATTTTATGCTCTTCAAATATGAGGACAAAAAGGAGACTAGTTCGCTTTTGAAGAATTTTGTTTCCATAATTCGTGATTCGGCCGAATCAATTGAAGAAATAGACGATGAGGTATCTGAATTGATTATATCAGCTGAAGACTCGATAAATAAAATTAAAGAAATACACACAAACGTCTCTGAAAAATATGACCTTAAAAATTCAGGCATTAAAACCATAGAGGGCTCTGAGAATAGTTCAAATAATTTAACCAAAGCCACGATAGAGATTAACTCCCATGACTACCCACAAAATTCTACAGGAAAGAACGCACAGGTAATTTAGATGAGTCTAGCTCCACAAGAATTAGAAAATAATGCAAGCAAGTATGCTTCTGAGGCAATCAAGTTTGATTCCCAGGGTGCCAGAGGGATGGCCATCACAAATTATCAAAAAGCCATAGACTCACTTGTAAAATTACTTCAATTGTATCCTTCCAGTAAACTCAATGAATTGTACAAAGAAAGGTGTAATTCCTATCATAGTAGAATCAAATCTTTACAAGAATCTCATGGTGTAGAGCCCGCAGTTGACCCCGAAGCAACTCCTTCGGAGCAAAAGGCCTCTGTTCAGAGACAAGACGATGAAAATGATTTTGAAGAACTAATAATGAAAGAAAAACCAACGTCAGCTGGAATGAGGTTATTGGTTTGGAGGATGCAAAAAGTGCATTACGTGAATCTATTGTATATCCAACTAAAAGACCAGACTTGTTTCCACTGGGCTGGCCAAAAGGAATGCTGCTTTATGGCCCCCCTGGAACAGGCAAAACAATGCTAGCTGCCGCTACTGCCAGTGAAATGGATGGTTACTTCATCAATGTTGATGCATCCTCAATGATGAGTAAATGGTTAGGTGAGGCAGAAAAAAATGTTGCAAAATTATTTAGGATGGCTAGAAAATATACCGAAAAAGAAGGCAAACCTGTAATATTATTTGTTGATGAAGTTGATTCCTTATTGGGTTCTAGAAACAGTGAGGTCGGCGGCGAGGTAAGAACAAAGAACCAATTCCTAACTGAAATGGATGGAGTCAATGGTAAAGGAAAAGATCTAATGATGTATGTAATTGGGGCCACCAACAAACCTTGGAGTCTTGATTGGCCTTTCCTTAGAAGATTCCAAAAAAGAATCTATGTATCCCTTCCAACTCAAGAAGCAAGAGAGAGTTTGTTCAAACAGTATACTGCTGATCTCTTCTTGACTCCCAGAGTAAATCCAGCAGAACTGGCAAAAATGTATGATGGTTATAGTGCAAGTGATATCAAAGATGTCTGTCAAGCAGCTCACATCAAAACTGTTCATGAATTATTTGATTCTCCTGATTATCATGAACCAGTAGATGGTGAGGAAACACAAAAGCCAAGAGCACTAACCACTGCAGACTTTAGAATAATCATGTCAAGAAGAAAACCAAGCGTTTCCACAGAAATGGTCCGTGCATATCACAAATGGAGTGAGGAATTCCGAGCACTCTAAATTTGGTTCCTTGAATTACTGTCCTTTTGATTTCAAATTGTACCTGTAGATAAAATAACCCTTGAATTTTATTAGATGATGTATCTTTGAATCACTGTTTGGTAATTACCAGTTTGTGATTGGCGATCAATATTCATCTTACCTGCTCTCTCACAAAATTTAAATCACGATTCAGAAGCACTTGACGAGGGTCACAATAACTACCAAGAAATCAAGCCATGCAAACAAATTTGGGAAGCTGGTTTTTGGTGATGGTACTGTTCTTGACGGAATGGGATTTGGTTATTCTGCGGCTGTTTTTGGCGAAATTGTCTTTAACACTGGCATGGTCGGATACCCTGAGACCCTTACCGATCCGTCTTACAGCGGTCAAATTCTGACACTTACTTATCCGTTGGTGGGAAATTATGGTGTTCCCGATCCATCAATTAAAGACAAAGACGGCATCTCAAAATTCTTTGAATCTGACAAAATACAGGTCCGCGGTCTCGTAGTTCATGAATTATCACTTACTGCCAGTCATTGGAACCTTGCCATGACTCTTGATGAATGGATGCATAATGAAAAAATCCCTGGAATATCTGGAATTGACACTAGGGAATTAACAAAAAAGCTAAGGACTGGCGGAGTAATGATGGCAGCTTTGGTGGTTTCTGATACCGAAATTGATGTTGAAGAAATAAAAAAACAGCTAGCTTCTTCACCAAATTACAATTCTGAAAAATTCATGGATATAGTTTCTACTAAACATGAAGAGGTGTATGGGTCTAACGAAAAGTCAGTTGTTGTAATTGATACCGGTGTCAAAAATGCAATTTTGCGAAATTTACGAAATCTAGGGTACAAGGTCATCAAGTTACCTTGGAATACTTCGATTGAGAAAGTTCTATCATACAATCCCAAAGGCGTGGTGATAAGTAATGGTCCTGGTGATCCTCAAAACTGTCCTGATACCATAGATACTGCAAAAAAACTAATTGAAAAAAATATTCCAACCTTGGGAATTTGTTTGGGTGCTCAGATTATTGGCCTTGCAGGAAACACTGAAACCTACAAACTAAAGTATGGTCATAGGGGCCAAAACAAACCCTGTGTTAATTTAGAAAATAATCAAATCTATGTTACCAGTCAGAATCATGGGTATGGAATTGATCCTGACTCTCTAAAAGATTCTGAATTTAATTTATGGTTTAAAAATGCCGACGATAAAACAGTTGAAGGAATAAAACACAAAACAAAAAATTGTATTGCGGTTCAGTTTCATCCAGAAGCTGCTCCTGGTCCTTATGATTGTAAATTCGTCTTCGAAGAACTTGGTCACCTGATGGGGGAGGAAAAAGCTGCCAAAAAATGAGTCGATAAAAAAAATTCTTGTACTTGGTAGTGGGGCAATAAAAATCGGAGAAGCCGGCGAGAGTCGCTAAAACGACCGTCAATTTGACTACTCCGGAAGCCAATGCCTCAAGGCAATACACGAAGACGGACTGAACAGTATCTTAATCAATCCAAACATCGCAACAATTCAAACTGATACCAGATTTGCAGATCAAGTCTATCTTCTACCAGTTACTCCCGAGTACGTAGAATCTGTCATTGAAAAAGAAAGGCCTGATGGAATAATGCTTGCATATGGGGGCCAGACGGCTCTGAACTGCGGTGTTAAACTAGATGAGGCAGGAATCTTAGAAAAATATGGGGTCAAAGTTCTTGGAACCCAAATTCCAGGAATTCATCAAACAGAAGATCGCCAACTTTTCAAGGATTCTATGAATCAATGCAATATTCCTGTTCTCAAAAGTAGAACTGTAAAAAACTTTGAGGATGCCATAAAAATTTCAGAAGAGCTAGGCTATCCTGTAATTATCAGGGTTGCCTATACTCTAGGAGGAAAGGGTGGCGGTGTTGCATATAATGAAATTGAACTACATGAAATTGTTGAAAGGGGATTAAAGGCAAGCATAGTTGGCCAAGTTTTAATTGAAGAATACGTTGGCCACTGGAAACAAATCGAATACGAAGTTATGCTAGACTATGATGGAAACAATATCATAGTATGCAACATGGAAAATGTTCTTGCTATGAAAGTGCATACAGGTGATAATATTGTAGTTGCACCATCACAAACACTTGATAATCACGAGTACCACATGCTTCGGTCCGCTGCCTTGCGTGCAACAAAACATGTTGGAATTGTAGGTGAATGCAATATTCAATATGCCTTAGAACCAAACTCTGATAGATACGTTGCAATTGAGATTAATCCTCGATTGTCAAGGTCATCTGCACTTGCCAGCAAAGCTACTGGATATCCATTGGCATACATGTCTGCAAAGATTGGGTTGGGGTATAATTTGTCTGAACTTGTTAACAAGATAACAAAAAGTACGACAGCATGTTTTGAGCCATCACTTGACTATATTGTCTGCAAACATCCAAGGTGGGATTTTTCTAAATTTGAACTGGTAAATAGAAAACTTGGACCAACAATGAAATCAGTTGGAGAAGTGATGGCAGTGGGAAGAACGTTTGAGGAATCACTTCAAAAATCAATTCGTATGTTGGATATAGGAAATGACGGTCTTGTCTTAAACAGAACAAACGGAAAAACTTTTGATGAGGAAAAATTGGAAGATAAATTATCTCATCCTGATGATCTAGTGCTGTACTATGTTGCAGCAGCAATTAAAGCAGGATTTTCCACTGAGCGAATCAACAATCTCTCAGCAATAGACCCCTGGTTTATTGAAAAAATCCGAAACATAGTGAGCATCGAGGAGAAAATAAAAAAAGAGGAATTAGGAAAATCTTTGCTTTGGGAGGCTAAAAAAATGGGCTTTTCAGACAAGCAGATTGGACGTGCCAAGAACAAAACCCCTGATGAAATACGCAAATTGCGTAAAGAAAATGGGGTTTTGCCCTCTGTAAAGCAGATTGATTCTCTGTCTGCAGAATGGCCCGCAGTAACGAACTATCTCTATTTGACATATGGGGGAGACTCTCATGACATTGAGGTTAGTTCTGAAGAAAAAGGAATTGTCGTCCTTGGTGCAGGTCCCTATAGAATAGGCAGCAGTGTTGAATTTGACTGGGGTACGGTCAACATGGTATGGGGACTACAAGAGAATGGTGAGAAAAATATCTCCGTTGTAAACTGTAATCCAGAAACAGTTTCAACAGACTATGATATTTGTTCAAGACTATATTTTGAGGAATTGACTCAAGAAAGGATCTTAGATATTACTGAATTTGAAAATCCTAAAGGTGTGATTACATGTGTTGGTGGACAGACTGCAAACAATCTAACGTTGGGGTTATCAAAACACGGTGTAAATATTTTAGGAACTAGTGCCTATGATGTAGATAGGGCTGAAGACCGTTCAAAGTTTAGCGCAGAATTAGACAAGCTCCACATTCAACAACCACGTTGGCAAGCTTTTTCAAATCTTAATGAAGCCAGAAACTTTGCACTAGAAGTTGGCTTCCCTGTAATTGTTAGACCTTCCTATGTATTATCAGGAGCTGCCATGAAAGTAGTGTGGTCTCAAGACGAAATAAAAACATATGTCAAAGAAGCAACTGATGTTTCCCCAGATCATCCTGTTGTTATTTCAAAATTTATGTTAAATTCACTTGAAGTAGACGTTGATGGCGTCAGCAATGGTAAGGAAGTCATCATTGTCGCAATAGTAGAACACATTGACAGTGCGGGTGTCCACTCTGGTGACGCAATGATGTGTATACCTCCATGGCGTCTAAACAACAAAACCATAGAAACCATCACAGAATATACCACAAAAATTGCAACGACCTTCAATGTCAAGGGTCCATTTAATTTACAATTTCTAGTTCATGATAACCATGTCTATGTAATAGAACTAAACATTAGGGCATCTCGTTCTATGCCTTTTGTCTCTAAACTTGTAAAGACTAACCTTATTTCCTTGGCTTCAAAAGCAATTTTGGGTAAACCACTACCTGATATTCCAAAAAACAAATGGCAAAAAATCAATAATTTTGGCATCAAAGTGCCACAATTTTCCTTTATGCAACTACAGGGGGCAGACATTACCCTAGGCGTAGAAATGCAGTCTACTGGGGAGGCTGCCTGCTTTGGAACCAGCTTTTATGATGCGCTCTCCAAAGGCCTTGCCTCTGTTGGATACAATTTGCCTCTAAAAGGCTCAGCCTTGATAACCGTAGGTGGTGATCAAAACAAAACAAAATTGCTCCAGTCAATTGCAACCTAAAAAATCTTGGATTTAAGATTATGCAACAGAACACACTGCGGAATTCTTTGAAGAAAAAATTGGCGAAATTGAAATAGTTCACAAAATATCTGAACCAGAAAGAAAACCAAACATCGCAGATTTGTTGTATGATAGAAAAATAGATTTCATCATTAATAGTCCAAGCACATTAACACTGGAAAAATATGTTGGAATGCTTGAAGATGAGTATCAAATTAGAAGGAAATCTTTAGAATTAGGAATCCCTGTGCTTACAACAATAGAGCTTGCAGACTCTTTTGTAAAAACATTAGAATGGATAAAGCATAACAAGCCAACAATTGATCCTATAGAGCCTATGATTCCTTTGATTAGAGCAATTGATCTAAGATAGTTTCATCTCCAAGAATTGTTCCATCAAGTGTAACAATTCTAGCTGATGATACTTTTTTTATTTTTTCTATAATTGGTGATATTGATTTTTTGTATTTTCTTTTGGTTGTTGCATAGAAATATTTGTTAAATGATGGGACAATTGTAATTTCAATCTCTCCAGACTCGCTAGGAAAAATATAATCTTTGTCGGTCTTTAATGAAATCCATACTCTTTGTCCATTAACTATAGAATTTTCTTGAAAGAAGACTGGATGGATGTGACCCATTATGATTTTTTGAACATGTGCAAAATTTTCAGAAGGCATGGTATGTCCATGTGTAAAAAGGATCTTTTCCTCTACCATCCCAGTTGAGCTTATCAGAGAAACATCATCTGGCACTAGCCTTTGAATATTTGCATCATGATTTCCAGGAATTAAAATTATATCGCATTTCTCCTTTATTTTTTCAAAAAACAAGGGTACGTCATTCCATTCAGTTTTTGAAATACTTTTGATGCTAGACTTTACATCCCCCAATAATATGACCGAATCTGGCTTTTCTGAGTCTATTATTTCTGATAATTCGTCAATTATCTCATGAATTGTAGTATTTTTCCCCAGGAAAATTTCCTTTGAAGCAAGGCTGCTCTCAAACCCAATGTGCAGATCAGTTACAACGAGATATTTTTTTTGACCTTCAATTAGTAATGCAGGTTTTTTGGGAACTATTCTTTCTAGTGACATCAAAGATATACAGCAGACTTTGGATTAAATTCTTGTGAAAAAAAATTCTGACCGCATAGAGTCTCTTGTCTCAGAAAAACGAGTTAAATTACATATCTTTGAGCCAAGTAAGAGAGAGATTTGGACAGTTGTTGGTAAAGGAAAAGAACATTGGTTAGATCCAATTAGTGACTATTGCTCTTGTCCTGGATATTATTTTGGACGACTAGCTGGCAAGAAATCGTGTTATCATCTAGAGTCAGTCCTTTATGCAAAAAAAGAAAATAAAATTGAAAAAATTATCTTTTCAGATGATGAATATGCAGATTTTATTGGTGGTTTAATTAATGATTTGTAATAGTGAAATTCTTAGAACTCGTTATTAACTAGAAAAAATGAAAAAAACTATGGATGAAGAACTACACAATTCACAAATAGAAAAAATAGCAAAAATGTTGGTGGAAGATAATATTTCCATTGATGAACAGGACCAAGATAAACTACAAAAATACAAAGACCAAATAATTTCTGATTGTAATCTAAGTGAGCATGATGCAATAAATTTAATTTATGAGGCTTTACTTTATCTAAAATTAAAAAATTCTGAAGATGTAGATCCAATTCAAAAAGGTGACCAGTTCGGAGCTGGCTTTAGTTAGCTCTATTCAAATGAAATGGACTCTAAGTCGTCCTTTGAAACTCCGCCCCAAAGTCCTACCACTCCTTCAGGCTCTATATCTTCAATTTTAGTAATTTGTTGAAGCTTGATTTGATCTGGTTTTGGTGGTGGCCATAGCATTGCCATGTACTCTCCTATTTCTCCAACCTTGTTTGGCTGCGCCATGATGATTTTTTCCTTTGAAAATCCTTTTGCAATTACGGCATTTTCTGCTTTCTCTTTCAAATCCATTCTTCCATGAATGAACAGATAGATGTTTTTTTGAGTATCAATTTCAGCCATATTTCGTTTGCGCTCTAGACTAAATCAACCTTTCCTGATCTCGTACCATCCAAAAAGGGTTAAATTAGAATAAACAAAATTTTGATGTGTGAAAATATTCACTGTAGGGAACAAATCTTTCGTCACTAGCTTTCAACTAGCAGGGATACCTGGTGTAATATCTGCAACTTCTGAAAATGCACTTGATGAAATTAAAAAATTAACTGACGACACTGATGTTGGGCTAGTTCTTGTAAGTGATGACCTTTCTGAACCCATTACTGATGAATTAACTGATCTTAGAACAAAAAAATCTGCTCTGGTATTTTCACTTCCTGCAGCTGGAAGCAAGAAAACTGATGTTGATTATCGATTAATGCTCAAAAAGATTCTTGGTGTTTAGTTTCTTTAATCTACTTATAATCTGAATTCTAAAAGTTTGACATGAAGACAGCATATGTAAAAGAACCTTCTAAAATTTCAGTGGAGGAAACAGAAAAACCAGTTTTAGGTTCTGGTGAGATTTTGGTTCAAATGCGTGCCTGCGGAATATGCGGTTCTGATGTAGAAAAAGTATTTGGACAATACGGCAAGCCCTCAATGAGACTTGGCCACGAACCAGCCGGAATAATTTTAGATGTTGGCGCTAATGTTAATGACTTTAAAAAAGACGACAGAGTTTTTACACATCATCACGTTCCATGTTATTCTTGTCATCACTGTAAACATGGAAATGAAACAACGTGCACAAAATACTCTGAAACAAATCTTTCCCCTTGTGGTTTATCTGAAGAGTATGTAGTTCCAGAATGGAATGTTTCTCATGGAGGTGTTCTAAAGATTTCAGATTCTATGACCTTTGAGGAGGCTGCAATGATTGAGCCATTGGCGTGTTGCGTTAGGGCATGGAGTAAATATCATTATCAGGAAGGTGATTCTGTAGCTATTTTTGGCGTTGGACCTACGGGAATGATGCATGTTATGCTTGCACAATCAAAAAAATTCTCAAAGATTTTTTGTTTTGATGTAAATGATTTCCGATTAGATTTTGCAAAAAAATTCAAGGTCTCTGAAACCATTAATTCAGCTGATAATAATAAAGTGGAAAAAATCTTCGAGCAAACTGAAGGAAGAGGTGTAGACATTGCAATAGTTGCTACAAGCAACCTAAAGGCATTAGAAGATTCTATTAAAATGGTAAGAAAAGGCGGAACCGTCATGATGTTTGGGGTTCCCTCACGTGGAGCCACCATTGATTTGGATGTGAGTACAATCTATTCTAAAGAGATTACATTAGTAACAAGTTATGCTGCGTCTGACAATGACACCAAAGAAGCGCTTCGTTTAATTGAATCAAAAGAAATAGATGTAAAACAACTAGTTACCCACACTTATCCTATTTTAGATTCTCAAAAAGCATTTGATCATGCTAGAAGTGGTGAGAATGCCATGAAAATAATAATTACAACGTAAGTGAGGCTTACGAAAGGTATATCTTTTCTTTCAAAATCGAAGATATATGGATTGGGGATTAAGAAATCGACTAGCAAAGATAATCAAACCTTTTGATAATCGCGCCTTAATGTTAGCCGTTGATCACGGATATTTTTTAGGACCTACTGAAAAATTAGAAAATGTAAAAAAAACTATCACGCCATTGCTGAAATATTGTGATTCCTTGATGCTTACCCGGGGCATTCAACGTTCTTCTGTTGACCCAAACACTTCGGTACCAATGGTATTGCGCGTTTCAGGTGGTGCAAGCATAATTGGAGAGGATTTATCTCAAGAACAAATCACAGTTTCTATGAAAGAGGCAATCCGATTGAATGTCAGCGCAGTTGCAATGTCCATGTTTGTAGGCTCTAAATATGAAACTCAAAGCATTGTTAATCTAGGAAAACTAGTAAGTCAGGCTGAAGAATACAGCATTCCAGTTCTTGCAGTAACTGCAGTCGGCAAAGACCTTGGAAAAGATGTTAGATATCTATCACTTGCATGCAGAATTGCAGCAGAGCAAGGGGCTCATGTTGTTAAGACCTATTATTGCGAGGATTTTGAAAAAGTAGTAGAGTCCTGTCCTGTTCCAATAATTGTTGCAGGTGGCAAAAAAATACCTGAACTGGATGCAATGAAGTTAACACACAATTCCATTAAAGCCGGTGCAGTTGGTGTTGATATGGGCAGAAACATTTGGCAATCAGAAAATCCTGTTCCAATGATTCGTGCTATTCGC
>PVMK01116413.1_pt1 | contig 12482 bp, 13 predicted proteins | sample 1853481 | NCBI WGS metagenome assembly PVMK01 (sample SAMN08533507, study PRJNA380276) | Marine sediment metagenome, whole genome shotgun sequencing project.
CAATTCCGGAATATTGACTAACAGGTTGAGAATTTCCTCAGAGATGCCGTCGGAGAAGTATTCGTTATTAGGGTCATCACTCATATTGACGAAAGCCAACACGGCGATCGACTTGGGGGCATCAGGAGCTTGGACAGGAACTGCAGGCTGCTCCTGGGCGCTTTGTACGGCAGCTTCGATACTCGCCGCATCCCGGCCGGGATCGAGAACGAATTTGTCGTAGCCGAAATAACCCAGTGCCAGCACCAGCAATCCGATAATTACCAAATCCAGCCTGCGGCCCGTTGCCGAGGCTATAGATGCACCCGGCTCGATGTCTTTTTCCTTTTTTAATCCTTCAGGCGTACGTTCAAACGCCCAGGCAAAAAACAACGCCAAGGGAAATCCCAGAATCAAAACAAATGCAACGCCGGACCGAAACCAGTCAGGTAGACGCAGTGCCGGAACCATTGTGTCGGACACCTGCATTAACAACCAGGCAACAATCAGATATGCGACTCCAACCCTGAAGACGTTACGGCGTTTAAGTTCGTCGATAAATGACATAACAGCCTTTTTGTTACTGTTGTTGGAGTCCGTTCACCCCATGGCTCAAAGAATGGCCTGATTGGCAGAAGACTTCCAGTTTTGGGGCAGGAACCTGGCGTCTAAGCTAGTGAGAACTGTGACGTCCGCTTTGGGTCAAAAGCGGCCTCTCAATTCAATCCAGATTCTACCATCTGAGCGGCTGGTTTCGGGGTATACCGGACACTCGCCACTCCGAATATCGGGGGATGCGAGCGGCTGGATTCGACCAGATTCGGACTATTCAATATCGGCCAATATCGAATCCAAATAGGACCCAAATGGTGGCGAAAAGCCTCCCTTGCCCTGGGTCCAATACCGTCGACCTCCCGGTCGCTCGAGTAGCGAACGATAATGTGCATCCCAGCCCTCCCAAATATTGTCTTCCATCATTCCAGTATCGTGAGTAAGGAATGCAAATTCCCAAGCGTTGAATTTGTCCGCGAGAAAAATGTGATATTGCTTCAATTGCACAGGGGACAGTTCACTAGTGTCCTCCATGGCAATCTCGTAAGTTGCCGCAAATTCGGGATCCCTAAACCAGCCGTTTGTATTCTGATCCATGGCAATCAATGCCTGATGATTGGCAACCATGACGGCGTTGGTATTTTGATTCACGCTGAGACCCACATAGATAAGTGAAATTACAACGGTAACTGCGCCGATAATTTCGGCAGCTAACGCGTAGTCTTTGAGCGGTCTCGTCAAAATTCGTGCCCTGTGGTCGACCCGAACATCTTCAAATCTGTAGAATGGTTACGGCCGCTTTGGGTCAAAAGCAGCCGTTCAATACAGACTAAATTCTAGCATCTGAGTGGCTGGTATTGGGGTATACCGGACACTCGCCACTCAGTGCCAGCAGTGGCTGCTTTCGGCCATAAGCGGTCGCTGGCGAATTGATTTATTCGGCTGCTACTGACGATCTGACAACTCAGCCTGAATATCGGAGATCAACGATCCCGCTAGATCAATTGCACTCTTGTAAGAAGGCAGTATCCATGCCTGCATGTTATTTCGTTTTTTCTTGCAAATGTTGACGAACAACGGATCAACAAGAATTTTCTCGTAATCAACCGGAACTGTTCTTCCATCGTATGACTGATGAAAGTGACGATCGTAGTACGGAATGGCCGCATCCATGTTATATCTTCGGTTCTCGTCCGCTGTAATAACGACGCTAAGGCTTTTTCGCTCATAGTAGTCAATGAGTTTCATTCGCAGTGTTTGGTCTTGAATTAAATCAAGACCCTTGGATTTCAACGCCTCGTAAGGACCCGAATTGGGTGTAGAAATACCCCAACCGACGCAAGATGAAAACAAGGAACTCAATCGGTCTTCGTATGGTCGCTGATTCTCAATATGGCTGACGATCGTCGTGATGCCCTTAATCATTCCCTGAAACCGAGCAGTTGTGGTCTCTAGACTTCGAATATCGTCATTTAACGTGACCAGAAATTGACCCAAAATCTCCACTTCTTCTATGCGTCGATTTCGATCCTCCCACCATGCGTCTATCGCGAACGCTAACACGCTACTGCCGACTATTGCTGCTGCCTCTACGGACAGGCGTTTCCACGAAATTTTCTGGGTCTCGGTCATTTTGGATTTTGTAATTTTGTCGATGTCTGCTTTGGGTCAAAAGCGGCCTCTCAACAGTCTAGCAGCCCAGCGGCTGCTTTCGGCCAATAGCGGAACTTACATACCTGAAAATCAATCCTCAATTTCCCGAATATCCGATTTTGGATCAGTTTCGCGAATGACCTGGTTTACCCATCTAAGAAGACCTAGCATTTTCCGAAAATACCTGCTGCCATTAAAAGACATTCTCGAAAAAATGATTCTTTGACCATACGAAGAAAGCTGTCGATTTGTATTCATTCTAGGCATCCGTGATACTCGAAACAGCGCAATCCGGCAATCACTCGGATCGGAATCAGAAAGTGCGCAGAGGGACTGAGCATGGGCCAGTTAGTCGAGGGCAAATGGCAGGACGTTTGGTACGACACAAAGTCCACCAAAGGCAAATTCGTCCGGCAGAGTTCGGCATTCCGTCATTGGATTACTGCCGATGGCACTGCCGGTCCCAGTGGCGAGGGCGGATTCAAGGCGGAAGCAGGTCGATACCATTTATATGTGTCCCTTGCGTGCCCCTGGGCACACCGCACCCTGATCTTTCGTATGCTCAAGGGACTTGAGGACGTGATATCGGTCTCTGTCGTCAATGCCTTTATGGGGGCCGAGGGCTGGACATTCGAACCGGGCGACGGCGTCGTTCCGGACACCGTCAATGGCGTCTCCCGTTTGTATGAGATTTATACGCTGGCCGATCCTGCCTACACGGGTCGCGTCACCGTTCCCGTACTCTGGGACAAGGTCAGAAAAACCATTGTTTCCAATGAATCCGCCGAAATCATTCGCATGCTCAACTCCGCTTTCGACGATGTCGGGGCGAAGGCAGGTGACTATTACCCTGAGGAGCTGCAGGCCGAAATCGATGAATTGAACGCGAGGATTTACACGTGCGTCAATAACGGTGTGTACAAGGCAGGATTCGCGACATCGCAGTCGGTCTACGAAGACGCCACTAACGCGCTATTCGAAACCCTGGACTGGCTGGAAGAGCGTCTTTCCGCGCAACGATACCTCTTGGGTTCACGGGTCACCGAAGCGGACTGGCGCCTGTTCACTACCCTGCTACGCTTCGATCCCGTTTATGTCGGCCATTTCAAATGCAATCGGCAAAGACTTGTTGATTATCCGAATCTGTGGAACTACCTCTGCGACCTGTACCAGAATTCTGGCGTCGCAGAAACCGTAAACATCGACTACACGAAGAGACATTATTACGGCAGCCACACTGCGGTGAATCCAACCGGCATCGTGCCTATAGGACCGGAGATTGATTATTCGATCGCACATAACCGTGATCGCTTTGAGCATGACCAGGTTGCGTGAGACAACGGGCAGAACGCGACTATAGAAGCTCCAGCACTCTGAGGTCGTCACTCTCGTCGCACCATCTTGCATAACGGCTTTCAGCAGCGCGGCAGTGCAAGGATTGCCGACTACGCCAACGTGGCTATCGGCTATGCCAAAGGATAGGAAATTCAATTGCGTTCACGACGCATGAAGCATCGCGAACGGTCACTCAATCCTGGCGTTGGCGCTGAACGGAGGAGGGTTCGGACAGCGCTCGACATACTAACTATGTGTTTCCAGAGAGTGCAGGCAATGCCGTAGGCGATGTCCGCTTTGGGTCAAAAGCAGCCTCTCAGTATGCTCCAAATTCTAGCACCTGAGTGGCTGGTATTGGGGAGAAGCGGACACTCGCCACTCCTACTTTTGGGGGAAGCGAGCGGCTGGTTTCGGCCATTAGCAGCCGCTCCGAGTTACTGCGCGGCCGGCCCACCGTATTCGGGCGGCATCGCTTTCCATTCTTCCAGCAAGCCCATTTTTTCGACGAACACCGGGTAACGGGGATCAGTTGTGAGGTTCCTAAACAACGTATTTCCCAGGAAATAGACCAATAATGTATCGTGTTGTTGGTAAGCCATGTCCAGCCATTCAAATGCGGAATCGGCTTCGCCGCGCCAGGCATAGACAGTTGCCATCACGCTCGGAAATTCATAGGCGGACGTTTTGAGTAGTTCATTCATAATAGACTGTGCTTCTACTTCATTGCCCAGTGTGGAAAGGATCCTGGCCTTTACATAAAGATAAAAGACCCAGTCCGGGGTTTTTTCTATTTCAAGCAAGGCATTCTTGGGGTCACCATTCAACAAGTATGTATTGGCGAGGTCAACGTGAATCGAAGGGTAGTCGGGGTTTAGTGCCTGCACCCGATGGAATACATTGAATGCGTCGTCAATGCGGCCGACAGTATAGTAACGAATGCCGAGCGCCCTCAAACTACGCAGTCTCAGAGGATCCAGCTCAGTGTTCTTTTCGAACAGTTCTGTGGATTCTGATAATCGACCGAAGGTGCCTGCCAATGAAGCCGCAACACCAATAACGTCCACGCTGTTGGGTTCCAATTGCAATGCCTTGTTAATGGCGACTTTGGCACCTTGCCAGTCCCACTCAAAGGACCTTTTTTGGTAAGCCAAGGCCGCCCAGGCGGACGCCAAATTTTCGTCGATAGCCAGCGCCCTTTGTATCGCTTCGAATTGCAGCGCCAAACTTTCTTCCTTGGGTCGCGGCTCATAGACCATTTGATATGCATGGGTCAGATTGATACTCACCCAAGCCGGGGCGTAATCGGGGTCAATGGTGAGCGCCTGTTCAAGGGCTGCAAAAGCCTTCTCCAGATTTTCCTCACCCCTGAGGTTATTGAAATAATTGCCCTGCAGATACAACGAATAGACCTCTGGATCCGTCTTTCTGACCTCGGGCATCGTGTCCAACAGGTTGATCTTGAGTTCATCTACGACTGCTTTGGCAATTTCATCCTGAACCACGAAAATGTCATCCAGGGTCCGGTCGAAGGTCTCTGACCACAGGTGAAAACCGTCATCAGCTTTGATTAATTGTGCCGTGATGCGAACACGGTTGCCGGCTTTGCGGACACTGCCTTCCAGTATGTGTGTGACATTGAGCTCCATACCGATTTGGGCAACATTCACGTCTTTGTCTTTGTATGAAAACGACGAGGTTCGTGCCGCAACCTTGAGCTCCGGAATTTTGACCAGCAGGTTGAGGAGTTCTTCCGACAGACCATCGGAGAAGTATTCGTTGCCGGAATCGTCACTCATGTTGACGAACGCGAGAACCGCAATGGACGGTTGCGCGGACTCCGCCGGTTGGTCAATCTGAACATTTTCCGGTGTGGTGTCTGCGTTTTGTTGCCTGGCCGATTCCAGCAGTACTGCGTCGCGCTGTGCGTCGAGCGCGAACTTGTCATAGCCGAAATAACCCAGCGCCACCACAAGCAGGCCGATTATGACGAAGTCCAGTTTGCGGCCAGCGACTTTCGCAATAGACTGGCTTCGGTCGATGTCCCTTTCTTTCTTCAGGCCGTCGGGCGTCATTTCAAAAGCCCAGGCAAAAAGCACGGCTACGGGGAAGCCGAGGATCAAAAGCAAAGCCACGCCTGAATGGAACCACTCGGGCAAGCGCAATGCCGGAACCAACGTGTCCGAGACCTGAAGCAGCAGCCAGCCACAACCGCATAGGCAATGGCTACCCGGAGTACGTTACGCCGCTTTAGTTCGGTGAAGAACGACATCGTTGTTGTTAGGTCCTTTGATCCTGAGTCCGATCATGGAGGAAGGATGACGCTTTGTCGATTTCAGCCGTACAGGCTACGGCCGCTTTGGGTCAAAAGCGGCCTCTTAATTCAATCTAGATTCTAGCATCTGAGTGGCTGCTTTCGGGGTATACCGGACACTCGCCACTCCGAATATCGGGGGATGCCAGTGGCTGCTTTCGGCCATAAGCGGACACCACGACTTTGCTCAAACTGGCTACAAGTACAGAAGTAGTTAGGTGGCACCTTACAATGTTGTCGATTTGCGCGGCCGAGCACTACTCTTTGACATCATTGAACGTTGTTACTACCGTGTTCCCTTTTCTCCGCAGCGCTTCCTACATAAAAAGCGATGCTCAGGAAACAGAGGTAAGTCATCGCGCCGAGTAACGGCGGCCACGGTGAACATCTGGTCCCCGAGAAAAGGTTTGCTTGGCAAACGCTGTTGCCATACTTCCACACGAGACTGCCCAACACGCCAGCACCGATAACGGCTGGCCAGAAGAGACGCTTGGTTTTCAGGCCACCGACCAGACTTACTGCTGCTCCGGCACAGACCGCGTAGATAGTTGCCGTGATGGGTAATATGACCCAGTACCGATTCGTGTCCAGACTTAAAAACAACTGACTGTCAATCTCGACCAATATGAGCAACAGAATTGCGTTGATAACAAGTAGCCCAACGAAACGCAGCCAGCGGCGATTAGCCACCGTCAATGGTGTCAGAAGCAGCAACGGAAGCAACGTATACGGAACATAGAATTCGTACACCATATTTGCAAAATGGTGATCCACATTAGACAACACGGCTGCCGCCCAATCATCAAACGACTCGAAGGATTCCGGCTCGGGAGCACCCGACAAAGTGAATACTGCCCATTCGTATAGCGAGCCTGTGTACAGAACCGTTGCTGTGAGCGTTGCCAGAAGTAGCCGCTGCAGGAGCGACGGATTGAAGTAGCGGAGCGTCATTTTACTTGCGTCCTTTGCAGCAATGCCAAGCCTACGTCGCACGATGTCCGCTTCGGGTCAAAAGCAGCCTCTCAATACAGATTAAATATTAACATCTGAGTGGCTGGTATTGGGGTATACCGGACACTCGCCACTCCGAACATCGGGGGATGCCAGTGGCTGCTTTCGGCCAACTGCTGCCGTTCGGCTCGCCCCAATCGATTTGATGGCGCGGGTGGTAGCGGCCGCAAGTAGACAATCTACGCACAATCGTCAAATCGCGGTTAGTGCGGCTAATGCACCAAGTGCAGCGCCACATGCATTGATTAGCCCATCGGCAATACTCGGTGTCCGACCCGGACGATATCTCTGCAGGTATTCCATAAGCGCGCCGAATCCGGTTGCGACAGTAAATCCACCGAACAATAAGGATAGCGATGTGTCGAAAACCGAATCTAGCGAAAGAACGCACAGAAACGCGAAGAGCATGTAGCTCGACAGGTGCCAAGCTGTCGGCAGCCAAAGGGGTACTCGTGCAAACAGCCGGGTGTCTCGCCGCAGCAAGGAAACAAATAGGATCACAGCGGCGGTTCCACCAGTAAGCAATAAAACGAACATGTCGAAGAAGTGCACCTCTGGTTTGTTCATTTGACTACAGATAGAGTAGCCGTTGGCGAATTGAATGGCGAGCAGCAGGTTGTCGTAATGAATGGTTTTTGGCAGGGATTGTGGCGTCTGGCGGATCCGAAGATCAGCCTCACATCCGCAGCCTCCATGTATCTTGGTATAGCCGTAGCGGCCACCGAAGGCCCACTTCCGTGGGGGTGGCTCGTGATCACCGGGCTCGCCTTCTTCTGTATGGAAGTCGCAAAGAACGCTTGGGGTGACGTCTTTGATTACGACTCGGGCACGGACCTGGCTGTGGCGCCTGAAGACCGGACGGCGTTTTCGGGTGGCAAGCGTGTCATGGTCGATGAGCTTCTTACGCGCGGACAAACCTGGAGAATCGCACTTGGCTTTGGTGCAACTGGTTTACTGCTCGGTGGGGCAATCGTGCTATTTCGTGAACCGGCAGCGTTGTGGATAGGGCTCCTCGGTATGTTTCTAGGCTGGTCTTATCACGGTCCGCCATTACGCTTTGCGTATCGTGGCCTGGGAGAGTTAGATGTTGTTATCGTCTACGGGCCACTGATCGCGCTGGCGACCTATCTAATCGCTACACATCGGTTTTCAATGGATGTATTACTACTATCCCTGCCGCTCGGTCTTTATATCGCTGCGTTTCTTTGGGTGAATGAATTTCCGGACTATGCGGCCGATCGTAAATGCGGCAAATACAGCCTGATCGTGCGGCTTGGACGACATCGTGCCAGCCGGTTGTTACCTGTGATTTATTTAGTCGCCGCAGGCATAACATTGTGGTTGACGCAAGTCGGGTTTTCGTTCGCGACCTTGATTGGGCTTGTAGCTGCTGCCCCTGCCTTATTCGCGGTCACCGCTGTTTGGCGCAATCCGGAGACTTTCCATCGGCACGTTCCGGCACAGCCGGCAGCGTTGTTGGCATTTTTGCTTTATTCTCTCGGGGCGGGAACCGGGGTAATCCTTGGGGGAATAGACTGATTTCGCTTTGTCGAGTGAATTAATCGCCTGGTTCGGCTCATGCTCGACTACCCGTTCCGGCTGTATATACAGAACCAAGGCCATGTCCGCTTTGGGTCAAAAGCGGCCTCTCAACAGTCTAGCAGCCCAGTGGCTGGTTTCGGGGTATACCGGACACTCGCCACTCAGAATTACACGTCAATCTGCTCTGATATCTCCAACGCGTCGTCAATATCAATGCCGAGATACCGGACAGTACTCTCCAGTTTGGAATGACCCAGGAGGAGCTGCACAGCTCGAATGTTCTTGGTTTGTCGGTAGATCAGCGTCGCTTTCGTCCTCCTCATGGAATGGGTCCCGTACATTGTCGGGTCCAATCCGGCTCTCCTTACCCACTTTCCCAAAATTCGTGAGTATTGCCTCAATGAAAGATGCTGAGAGGATTGCTGACGGCTGGGAAACAGGAATCCCGTATCGGATAGTCGCGCCGCGTCGATCCAGGTCTCGATTGATCGCCTGCTTCCAGATGTGATCTCGAACCGCACTGGACTCTGGGTCTTTTGCTGCAAAATAGTCGCTCGTCGATTGACCTGTCCGCCACTAGATACGTCGGATACTCGAAGGCTGAGTAGGTCGCAGGCTCTCAACTTGCTATCAATCGCAAGATTGAATAATGCGAGATTTCGATACCGTTCTTCGATTTCCAACGAGTGGCGAATCGACCATATTTGTTTCAGCGACAGCGGATGTTTCTGTCCCAAGAGTTTTCCCTTGTTCCAGGGTTTCTTTTTCGCGGCTAGAATTCTCGGTCTGTACATTTTTGGCTCCTTTTAGGGGTTCTGGAACCCGAACTATGAGTGGCGAGAGGCTGCTTTACCCTAAAAGCAGCCGTTCAGGTGTTAGAATTTAGAGCATACTGAGTGGCCGCTTTTGACCCATAGCGGACGCCTGTGTTTCGTGAATAAGTCTTTGCCACACAAGGAGGAAGATTGTGCAATATCAGCTGGCAAGCATGTTGAGCGTGGCGATAATGATGTTTATTCTATTGGGATGTCAGCCCGCTGCCGATAGTTCCAAGCAGGGCCTGTTCGCCGCATTCGAGTCGTTGGACAAAGCGGTTAAAGCTGGAGATCTCGATTCATTTGTCTCTCACTATGTGGATTCGCCCTTTCACTTGCCGCCCGGTGCCCCTCGCAATTCGACTAGGACAGAAATCGCGGATTTCTTGGAAGGCACGCTTGGGTTGTACGAATTGCAGGGAGAGCCTGAGATATATTTTTCTGACGATGCCACTATGGCGTTTGTTTATGGGAGATATGTAACCAAGGCCGACGAGTCAAAAGGAATTGAAGCCCATCGTGGTCGTTTCGTAACGATCTGGAAGAAAGGCGATAATGGGTGGCAGTGTGTCGTCGACATCTGGAACACCGACGACCCTCGATTTGCGCATCTATGAGAGGCTGCTTTTGACCCAAAGCGGACATGTGATCAAATTCAATGAAGACTCAATGAAATGAGCCAGCGAACAGCTTCGGACACGAGATCAATTATTGAAATTGGCGGATTAATCGCTGTTGTGTTGGGACTATTGTTTGTGGGAATAGAAGTACGACAGAACACAGCAGCAATGCAGGCGGCAACCCTTCAGGGCCTGAATGACTCGTCCCAAGAGTATTTACTAACGGTTGCGTCGAACTCGGACCTTGTTGATTTACAATTGAGAGCCGTTCTCGAACCAGATTCACTAAGCGATGTTGAAGCGCGGCAGTACTTTCTCCTTGAACGGACCAGATGGCTGCGCTCTCAGAATGCGTTCAACCAATATCAACGCGGGACACTAAGTGAGGACGACTGGGTGACGTATGAGATTGTGATGTGTGATAGAAAGTCGTCCTCTTGGCAAGTCCACAAGTCGGTCGTTACGCCCAAACTTGTGGAGTTCGTTGAGTCAACCTGCAATTGGTAGGACAGTGAGATGCAACGATGGGAGTATCAAACGTCCGCTTCTGACTGAAAGTAGCCGGTAATGTTGAGTGGCGAGTGGCTGCTTTACCCCGAAACCAGCCGCTCAGTTGGTAGTATTTCCAACATACTGAGAGGCCGCTTTTGACCCAAAGCGGACATTGATGGGATCAGCATTCCGGGCGATCCACGCCTATACTTAGTCCGTTCCAATAGATATAAAGTAACGGAGTCAGCATGTTTCTCCAACGCAATTTCAAATTCGGAGGTTTACTACGCTCGGATTTGTACTGTTGCTCCTACATGCAACTATCGGCATGAGCCGGATCGCGTACGCTGAGGAAATCGATCAGAAGTCTTCAGGAACGATTGACGCATTAATTTCCGAAACGGTCGAGCAAGAGTCCTCAGAACCAATTGAAGAAATAACTGTTTACGGCGACAAACCTTTGCATGCGTTGCGTCGGGAGGTCATTACGGCCGAAGAGAACTTCTTTGATATATTCAGTTCACTCAATATAGACGACGAGTACGATGTCCGTTGTTATTACGAGGTGCCAAGCTTCACGCACATTAGACGCCATGTCTGTAGAGCGAAATTCGTCATTGACGCGACATCTGCTGAATCCGCTCCGGCGTTCAGCGAAGGGATTGGAGCCTTCAGTCGGCCCGCTGAATTCGTAATTCAAAGAAAGAAAGAACGGTTGCGTGAAATTATGGAGGAATTAGTAGCCGAACACCCTGAGCTGACTCAGGCTCTCAGCGAATACACTGATAAGAAGCAAACCCTCGAATCGGAGAAAGAAAGAAGGTGAGACGATGAGATTGCTATTTGCAGGTGAAAGTCGGCGTCTGGCCACATTGATTCTTGCTGCGAAACGTCCGCTTCTGGCCGAAAGCAGCCACTCGAATCCCTCGATAGTCGGAGTGGCGAGTGTCCGGTATACCCCGAAAGCAGCCACTCAGATGTTAGAATCTGGATTGAATTGAGAGGCTGCTTTTGACCCAAAGCGGCCATTTATTTTTTCAATGGCGGAACGGCGGCGCGTTGGTTTGCTTACCGCCCATCGTATCGGTTTCTACCTATAGAAAACGGCCCAATCTGAACTAGCCTTATTTGGGATAGTTGCTTCTCAAGAAACCAAACTCGTCGAAAGACGGGAACGTAAGGCTGCGGTCCTCGCTTTCTCCGAGATCATGGAATGCCCCTCGCAGGACCCGATGATCGCCTGACTGCGGCAGAAAAATAGCGGCAACTGGGGAAGTTGATATGGTGATCTGGACAGAAAAGATCATAGCCTGTCCAAAGTAAGGGAGATTCAAATGAAAATAACAACACACAGCAAGTTGGGAATTGGATTGGTTACTCTGGTCGCGGCATTCTTGGTTGTCCCAATTGCAGGGTCAGCAGAAGATGAGTCAGATGCAATGGCGGATGCACTAAGTGCCGCCTGGTCGGGTATGGCAGAGAACGCGGCGGTTGTCGATTGGGAAGGCAATGTACTGCGCGAAGGATCAAACGGCTATACATGTTTTCCGACGCCCCCAACGCTCGTAGGCACGGCACCGATGTGCATGGACAGTGAATGGATGGAATGGGCCGATGCCTGGTCGAACAAGAAGGACTATTCGACAGATGCGCTAGGTATTTCCTACATGCTTGCAGGCGATGGGGGCGCGAGCAATGTTGACCCATACGCCGAAGGCCCGACGGACGACAACGAATGGATTAGAGAAGGGGCGCATCTGATGATTCTCGCTCCCGCTGCAATGCTGGAAGCGTACCCTACGGACCCGGAGAACGGTGGCCCCTATGTTATGTGGAAAGGTACGCCGTACGCACATCTGATGGTCCCAATCGGAGCCCGCGACTGACTCTGGACAAAATTGACCCATTAAGCCCCGTCGACCGCGGCGGGGCTCTTGTTGCACAGCACATGTCCGCTGCTGGCCGAAAGCAGCCACTGGGCTGCTAAACTGTTGAGAGGCTGCTTTTGACCCAAAGCGGCCGGTCACATCTGAATCGATATTTCCCGATAAATTCGCGATTAGACGGAGCGGAAACAATGACACGAATAATAAAAATTGCTGCAGCCGCATTCATCGGCTCAATGGGCCTTCTCTTTTTCTTGGACAACCTGTTCAATTTGCAGTCTGCATA
>PVMK01142201.1_pt1 | contig 12481 bp, 16 predicted proteins | sample 1853481 | NCBI WGS metagenome assembly PVMK01 (sample SAMN08533507, study PRJNA380276) | Marine sediment metagenome, whole genome shotgun sequencing project.
GACAAAAAATCCTGAATCTTTTTCCTCAAAAATCACTACACCTGGGACTAATTTTGATTGGAAACTATACTCCATCTTCTGCTAGTGACTATGTTTTAGGCTCAAATCACATTCTCCCTACTAGTGGATTTGGAAAAATTCGAGGCTCACTTTCAGTTTTGGACTTTATCAAGATAAACACACAAGTTATCTCCTCTAAATCTTCATTATCAAAAATTTCAAAATATCTTGAAGTTTTAACAAAAGCTGAAGGATTTCCTAATCACTATGAAGCAGTTAGAGGTAGACTAGAATGAAAAAAAACTGGTTTGAAGAAAAAACAAGAAAATTCTCTTCTATTGGAGGTTACCAAAAACCTGAACTAAATCAGAATGCATTAAAACTAGATTCAAATGAAAATTATGTAATTCCAAAACAGTTTCAAAATGACATTATATCATTAGCAAGAAAAAATTCTGACGTAAGAGAATATCCACTTGGCGGAGTAGAACGCTTAATTCAAATGATATCTAAATTTGTTAAAATGCCTTCTTCAATGATTGGTGTTGGTAATGGCTCTGATCAAATTTTGGATTTAATACTTTGTAATTTTGCATCAAAACAAACCAAAGTTCTTACCTCTAATCCCACTTTTGGATTTTTTGAAGAGCGATGTAAATTATATTCAATTCCTTTGATTGCAATTCCATTTTCAAATGATATGAAATTAGACATTAAAGATTTTATAAAACAATCTAAAAATGCAGATATATTATATCTTGATTCTCCAAACAATCCTACAGGATTTCAATTTTCCAAAAATGAATTACAAAAACTCATCAAATCTTTTAATGGTCTTGTAATAATCGATGAAGCCTATGGAGAATTTGGTGACTATTCTCTTTCAAGTATGGTGAAAAATCAAGAAAATTTAATTGTTGTACAAACTCTTTCAAAATCATTTGGTTTGGCTGGACTTAGACTAGGATATTTTATCGCAAATAAAAAATTCACTAATGCCTTTATGAATGTCTTACAGTATCCATATCCACTTAGTACTATCACAATCGAATCTGGAATTTTAGCTTTACAAAAATCAAATCTTATGAAAAATGCTGTAACTAACATCAAAATTGAAAGAAAAAGAATTATTGAAACTTTGCAGAAATATGATGCTTTTGAAGTCTTTGATTCCAAGGCTAATTTTGTGCTATTTGATGCTCATGGAGTCTTCAAACGAGTCTATTCAGCACTTGCTGAACAAGGAATTTCAATTCGAAAATTAGGGAAAATAGGAAATCATGAAGGATGTCTTAGAGTAACAATTGGAACAAAAGAAATGAACTCAAAATTTTTACTTGCTATTCGTGATTTATTAGAATGACTTTAACAAAGAAATCTGAGGGAATCTATATTGATAATTCTTGCATTGATGTTTTAAATGAAATTGACGCCATAATCTTTGATTGTGATGGTGTTTTAATTGATATTACAAAATCCTATGATCAAGCAATAATTAAAACAACTCAATATGTTTTAGAGAATTTTGCAAAAATTGATGATGCCATAAATGTGGATTTCAAAATAATTGATGGATTCAAATCTACAGGTGGATTCAATGATGAAGTTGATCTCACATATGCTGCAATAATTTCTTTAGTTACTGCAAAAAAATTAGAAAAAGATCAAACAAGTTTTATTTTGATGTAATAAAAAATGCTGATTCTAGTGGTATTGAATCTGTAGAAAAATATCTCGAGAGTCAAGTTGATATTTCTGATATTAAAAAACAATTATCTTATCCTGGTACACATCATGAAAATCCTTTGTATCAAATATTTGATCAACTTTTTTATGGACCTGAATTGTATCAAAAATTATTTAATAATCCTTCAAAATTTTCTAAACTAGGTTTAATTGAGCAAGATGAAGTAATTTTAAATAATTTATTAATTGAAAAAATACAAAAAAAATTTAATTCAAAAATTGCAATAGTAACAGGTAGAGGAAAGAAATCTACAAGTTATTCTTTAAAGACATTATTAGATAAATTTGATCTAAAAAATTCCACATTTCTTGAAGATGAATCAAGAGAACTTGCAAAACCCAATCCCCAACCACTCTTAGACGCAATTAAAGGAATGAATAGTGTCTCAACTATGTTTGTTGGAGATTCTATGGAAGATTTTATCATGGCAAAAAAGGCTACTGACTTGGGAAGTAAAACTATTTTTTGTGGAATTATCGGTACTAGCAAGAATCCTCAAGAAAAACTTGAATTATTTCAGCGTAATGGTGCTATTCTGGTATTAGATTCAATCAACCTACTTCCAAAGGTATTAAATTTAGAATAAAGCACATTCCATAACCTGTGATAAATATGAAACCACGAAAGGCATCAATTAAACGAAGTACCAAAGAAACTAGCGTTCAAGTATCTGTCAACATAGATGGTACTGGGAAAACAAGCATCAAAACTGGCATTAATTTTCTTGATCACTTGATTGTATCTTTTGGTAAACATGGCATGATGGATCTGAAAGTTGATGCAAAATCAAATGATGGAATTGAACACCATCTTATTGAGGATACTGCAATTACCTTAGGACAAGCAATTGATAAAGCATTAAGCTCCAGAAATGGCATTACAAGATTTAGTTATGCGTCTGTTCCAATGGATGAATCTCTTGCTGAAGCTTCAATTGATTTAGTAAAACGTCCATTTTGGAAATTAACTTTATCAATTAAGAGAAATAAAATTGAAGATATATCCAAAGAAGATCTGGAACACTTTTTTCAATCATTACTGCAAAATCTGAATTGCTGTGTCCACCTTACTGTAAAGTATGGAGATAATGATCACCACAAAGTAGAATCTGCAATAAAGTCACTTGCTGTTGCATTTAGAAATGCATCTACAATAGATAAAAAACAAAAAGGAATTCCAAGCACTAAAGGTTCAATGTAATGGTAAGTGTAGCAATTTTTGATTATGGAGCTGGAAATATTTTCAGCCTTAAGAATTCTCTTGAAAAAATAGGAGCTTCAGTTGATGTAATAACTGATTTTGATAAACCAAATGAATACTCTGGTTTACTACTTCCTGGTGTAGGAAACTTTGATCCTGCTATTCATAGCATTAGAGAATTCTCTAAAACTCAATTTCGAGATTATGTTGATAATATGCCTGTTCTTGGAATTTGCCTTGGAATGGAGATGTTTTTTGAAAAAAGTGAAGAAGGAAAAGAGAAAGGCTTGGGAATAATAGGTGGTGAAGTAATTATTCTTCCATCATCCATGAAAGTACCTCACATGGGATGGAATGATTTAGAGATAAAAAAACCAGGTAAACTTTTAGAAGGAGTTGATAATGGTTCTTGGGTTTACTTTGTTCACTCGTATAGAGTTAAACCAAATTCTGATGACATTATCACTGCAGAATCAGATTATGGTATTAAAGTTCCAGCAGTAGTTGAACAAGACAACTTTTTTGGGACTCAATTCCATCCAGAAAAATCTGGCTCTGTGGGACAAATCATGATAAAGAAACTTTCTTGATGTGTGTAAAAAATGAAAATCATTCCTGCAATTGATCTAATGAATGGACAAGTGGTTCGACTTTACAAAGGTGATCCAAAACAGAAAACAGTGTATAGTGACAATCCTGTTGAAATTGCAAAAAAATGGGAAGCAAATGGTGCTGATATGTTGCATATAGTAGATTTGGATGCAACATTAGGAACAGGTTCAAACATTTCAATAATAAAGAAAATTCTGGAGGAAATCTCGATTCCAGTTGAAGTTGCAGGAGGTCTAAGAGATGAATCATTAATTTTAGATGTTGTAAAAATTTCAAACAGAGTGGTACTTGGAACTTTGGCTTTTAAAGATAAAGAACTTCTTAAAAAATTACTTTTATCTTTAGGATCTGAAAAAATTGTAATTTCAGTGGATCACATTGACGGTGAAATTGTAATTCATGGTTGGCAAGATAGAACTGGAATCAAACTAATTGATGCCATCAAAGAATTTCTTGAGATGGGATTTACTGAATTTTTACTAACAAATGTAAGTCGTGATGGGACTATGGAAGGTCCTGACTTGGAATTTTTAGAACAGGCATGTAAATTATCAATGCAAATGTAATTGCGAGTGGAGGGAATTTCTAATATTGATGATGTTAAAGATGTAAAAGAAAAAGAATGCATTTGGAGTAATTCTTGGAAAAGCACTATATGAGAATAAAGTTTCAATTGAAGAGGCAAAAAAATTATCATGACTTTAACTAAAAGAATTATTCCCTTGTTTGGATGTTAAAAATGGTAGAGTGGTTAAAGGATTACACTTTGAATCCATTAAGGATGCAGGTGATCCTGTAGAATTAGCAGAAAAATATAGTAATGAAGGAGCTGATGAATTAGTTTTTTTAGATATTACAGCATCTGATGAACAACGAAAAACAATCAAAGATTTGGTTAGAAAAGTAGCATCAGTCATTGATATTCCATTTACTGTAGGGTGGAGGTGTTAAATCATTAGAGGATGCAAGAAACATCTTACTTAATGGTGCAGACAAAGTTGGAATCAATACTGGTGCAATAAAAAATCCCTAAAGTTATTACAGAATTAATGGAATTATTTGGACGACAATGTATTGTAGTAGCTATTGATGCAAAAAGAAATTTTGATATTGATAATGAAAAAAATATGTTTCACTGAAAATGATAAAAAATTCTGGTTTGAAGTCTTCATTTTTGGTGGAAAAGAAGGAACTGGCATTGATGCAATTCAATGGGTAAAAGAGGCAGAAAAATTAGGTGCAGGAGAGATTCTTCTTACTAGTATTGACAAAGATGGTACCAAAGATGGTTATGATATTTTGTTAACACAAAAAGTTGTAGATTCTGTTTCCATTCCAGTTATAGCTTCGGGAGGATGTGGAAAACAGATGATATGCTTCAAGTTTTCAAGGAATCAAATGTTGATGCTGCACTTGCTGCATCAATTTTCCACTATGAAACACATGGGGTAAATAGTGTTAAATCCTATTTGAGGGACAAAGAAATTCCTGTAAGGTTATAATAGCTAATTTTCCAATTTTTAATATGGAAAAATCTGTTGATGAAATTGATTTTAAAAAAAGTGGAGGTCTTGTTCCTGTAATTGTTCAAGATGTTAATACTAAAGATATCTTGACTCTAGCATATTCTAACAAAGAATCACTTGAACTGACTAAAAAAACTGGAAATTCTTGGTTTTGGAGTCGTTCTAGAAATAAACTTTGGATGAAAGGAGAAGAATCTGGTAATACACAAAAAGTAAAACAAATTCTAGTTGATTGTGATTTTGATGCAATAATTTATCTTGTTGAACCATCAGGTCCTGCATGTCACTTGGGTGAAAAAGTTTGTTTTCATAATGATTTAAAATAATTTAACAAACTGGAACATATGATTCCTCATCACCGGGAATTATCTTATTTATAATTTTAAATTTTAAGTCTGGATAATCTGTTCCTCTAAAAACTACTCTCCAATCACCAATTATATCATCAACAGTACAAATATCCAAAGCTGGTGATAAAACTGGTTGTGTGTAAAAATTAAATGCAGATTTTTTTGTTCCATCAAATGGAATTGTTTGCCAAACAGCGACATGAGTTATGTTCATGGGTCGTAAAAATGCAATTTGCCCTTTTTCATCTAAACCCAAGTCTCCAATAACTAAGAAAATCTTTTCTCCAATTAGATATTTAGAACGATCAATTTGGAATGGACCTGAAGTTTGCCATTCTCTAGATGCTGGTTGATAAATATTCTCAGATGCATTCTTTTCAATTTCATCTAATTTCTCATCAATATCTGAAATTTCTGGAACTTTTGAATTATTAAAATTGAATTCAATTTCTTTTGGTTTATCAATAATTATAATTTCTGTTTCTTGATTATTGTAAAGTGTAATAATTAGAACAATGATTGCAATTCCTACTCCTCCAGCAATTATAATGCTGAAATTATTCTTCATATTGTTGAGCTTCTCAAAATCTCTAAAAACCTTACTCAGTATTGAAAAATACTAAAAACAAACATTTTCTATGAATTTTTATTAATTTTTTGTTATTTGATGACTTTTTTTACAGTCAAGCATTGTTTTTCTATTAAATTTTTTGATGCTATAAATTAAGTATTACTTAACTTGATATTAGGATTTTTTATGTATAATCTGAAAGGAGTTTCTAATCTTGGCTAGGACATCATTACAATGTAGAGAGTGTAAGAAAGAATACGAGTCTACTTTCAAGTATATCTGTGATGAGTGTTTTGGACCACTTGATGTAAAGTATGATTTTCCAACAATTACAAAGGACACATTTTCTAACCGTGAACAGACGTATTGGCGATATTTTGAATTACTCCCAATAGAGCAAAAATCTAACATCATAAGTATTGGTGCAGGAATGACTCCATTATCCAAAGCAGAAAAACTTGGTGATGCACTAGGACTGAAAAATCTCTACATCAAAAATGATTCTGTTAACCCAACATTTTCATTCAAGGATAGACCAGCTGGTGTTGCAGTATCAAAAGCAAAGGAATTTGGATTATCTGCTGTTGGTTGTGCTTCTACTGGTAATTTAGCTTCTGCAACTGCAGCACATGCTGCAAAAGGTGGATTTCCATGTCATGTCTTTGCTCCAAGTGATATTGAGATGGCAAAGATTGCACAGGCATTGTCTTATGGTGCAAACTACATTGCAGTTGATGGAACATATGATGATGCAAATAGAATAGCTGCACAAATTGGTGACAGTAAAGGAATTGGTATTGTAAATATCAACCTGCGTTCTTACTATGTTGAAGGATCAAAAACTCTTGCATATGAAGTAGCAGAACAACTTGATTGGCAAGTACCTGATCAATTGATAGTTCCTGTAGGAAGTGGTGCAATGCTTAATGCAATCTGTAAAGGATTTGAGGAATTACAATCTGTTTCATTACTTGATGATGTTTCTAACATGCACATGATTGCAGCACAACCACATGGATGTGCACCAATTGTTGATGCATTTAAGAAAAACAGTAAAGAAGTGATTCCAGTTGAGCATCCTGATACTGTTGCAAAGAGTTTAGCTATTGGTGATCCTGGTGATGGTAGATATGTTCTAAAACGATTACAGCAGTATAATGGATTTGCAGAAGAGACAAATAATAAAGAGATTCTAGACGCAATTTTACTTTTAGCAAGGACTGAAGGAATATTTACAGAACCTGCTGGTGGTGTTTCAGTTGCTGTTTTACAAAAGATGGTTGAACAAGGAAAAATTGACAAAAATGATTCTGTAGTATGTTATGTTACCGGAAATGGTCTGAAATCTACTGAGGCAATTATGGAGATTTTACCTAAACCAAAGGTAATGAAAGCAGACGTAAATGAGATATCGGCGGTAGTACAATAATGGCAAATATTGTATTTACAATTCCTTCTGTGCTCAATCAAAGTGGTGGCGAAAAAAAAACAGATATTTCAGCTGACTCACTTGCTGATGCATTTGCAAAAATATCTGAAATAATGGGCGATGATTTTAGGCGTCGAGTTTTGGAAGGTGATGGAACACCACGTTCTCTGATTAACATTTACATCAACGGAAAAAATGCAAAATTTTCTAATGGTATGGAAACTACTCTTAACGATGGTGATGAAGTTTACATATTACCTGCAGTTGCTGGTGGTTCAGAAGAACTATCACCAAAGGAATTGGATAGATTTTCTAGACAAATAATGCTAGAAGAGATTGGTTATCAAGGACAACTAAAACTAAAAAATTCCAAAGTTTGTGTTGTTGGAGTTGGTGGTCTTGGTAATCCAATTACATCAAGACTAGCTGCAATGGGTGTTGGCACTTTGCGTATTGTTGATAGAGATGTAATAGAATTATCTAATTTGCATAGACAAACTATGTTTGACGAAGATGATGTAGGTCAGGTAAAAGTAGAAGTTGCTGCAAAAAAATTACAGAAACTAAATCCTGATTGTAAAATTGAAGCACTAGCTATATCTGTAAATGACTATACTGCACTAGAAGTTGTAGAAGGATGTGATGTTGTAATTGATGCACTTGATAGTGTTAATGCTAGATATGCATTAAACAAAGCCTGTGTAAAGTTTGGAATTCCTTTTGTTACAGGGGCTGCAGTTGGAGTATCTGGGCAAGCATTTACAGTTTTACCAAAAGAATCTGCGTGTTACTACTGCATGTTTCCTGAATTAGATGAGGATACCATGCCTACATGTAGTATTGAAGGTGTTCATCCATCAATACTTTCTCTAGTTGGAGGAATTGAAGTATCAGAGGCTGTAAAGATAATTCTTGGAAAAACCCCTAGTCTTTCTCAGAGAATATTACACATTGATTTAGAAAATCTTGATTTTAATAGTACCAGAACATTCAGAGCCGAAGAATGTCCTGTGTGTGGTTCAGGAAAAATAGAAGAAACACCAAAAGAAGAATTAATCATAGAAGAGCTATGTGGAAGAAACAGAGGCAAACGTACTTTTTCAGTAACTCCAACTACAATCTTTGATCTTGATGTGGATAAAGTAACTAATATTGGAAAACAAAAAGGATTCACAGTAGAGAATCAAGGAGAATTGGGATTATCTATGAGAACAAATGAAATGTCAGTTAATTTTATGAAAAAAGGTTCTGCTGTTATTGTTGGTCCAAAAGATGAAGATGAAGCAATTTCCTTTTACAAGGATTTTGTAGGACAAGAAGCAATAGCAAAGCAATCGTGATCTTTTTTATTTACCTATTTGTGTTCTAGTGTATGAAAATTATTCTATTTTTTATAATAACTGTAATATTTTTGGTTCCTGTATTTCATGATGCATATGGTCAATCAGAAACTATGGAGGAAAATCCTATTTACATACTATTACAAGTTGAGATAAGAAACGAATCGGGACAACTTGCTGGATATTTTGAAACAGATGGTGTTGTAATAAGTGATTTTGATACATTATCTAAAACCCTTGATGAGAATGGAGATCAAATGAATAGACGTACTTTTACAAGTAATGATATTGAGTTAGAAGTTTTCACAGGAATTGGAGAACAAAGACATGATTCCTACACTGTAATGTCTCAATCAATAATTGATGGGCCATCAGGAATTGTTGTATTTGCAAGTCATAGTGGTTTTTCTGTAGCTCCTGGTGATGTGGCTACTTTAACTTGGACGTTTGTTAGAAATGTTGTTTAATTTGTTTTGAAAATAACGTTCCAACTCCTATTGCAAAGAATACTATTAGAGGCACGAATCTGTATGGTTCATTCCCTTGATCAGTAAATATTACAAGAAATATAGGTATTATGAGCATGCTTGCTATGAGAACCATAATGGACTCTGCTTGAAGAATTCCTCTTTTAGATGTCAAAAACAAGCCTACAACTAATGGTAACAAGAACACCAAAAGTATTACATCAAATCTTAATTGTTGTCCAATATAGGATAAACCACTTCCCAAATTATCCTCTACTATTCTACTAGTTACTGATGATAGACTCAGATCTAATACTATAATGGCAATCGCAAATACTGCAATAATTACTCCGTAACTAATTATTGAATAGATCTTTTTTTGTCTTGGAATATTTGCTCTGTAAATGAAAAATAATGTCATTGGTAAAAACATCAACGTTAATGTCTTTGCTGGAATTGATGCAAGATATGAAATTGGTGAGGCTTCCCATCTTTTTAAAATAAGATATAATGAAAATAAATAAAAAAGAATCCAGAAATTTGTATATGATGCTGAAGTATCGTAAGTTAGAAAAACATGACTCTGCATTAGAATTATAACAGAAATTATTCCTGCAAATCGTTTGTTTGTAATTTGTTTTGTGATATAATATGTTAAAATAAGTAGTGCAATACTTGCTAAAAATGGAACTATGTGTATGTTATCAAATAACTGTAAAGATGATGATAATAGAAAATATCTTACATGAAGATCAAAACTAGAAATATCATCAAAAGTCCAACTTTTTACTCTTTTTTCTACGTTGATATAGTCAACCCAAATTTCTTGTTCAGATAATTCTGTAACTGTAGCTGAAACATAAATCACTAAAAGAATTATCATGACAATTAATGCAATTCTTTTTGAAATCTCAAAATCTAAAATTTTGTTTAAACTGTTAGATCTTTTTTTGTAGTATAGTATTCCTATTCCTAATAATATTAGATTTGTTGCCAAAATTGGAGCAGCTAATATTCCTGGCTCAAATGATTCTACTGGTGTGTAGATATCAATATGTTCTTGAAATGGTGATGTTACACTTGGAATTAGTGCTGGAAATATTGCAGATGTTAGTGTAATGATTACTAGAATAATGGTTACTACAAGAACTATCCATGATATGATAGATGACATGCTGGATGTTTTTTTTACTGAATGTTTTGGATATTCCAATGTATAAAAAGATGTTTTTTTATCAGAATTATTGGTCTGTTTTTCTTTCTTTTTGGCCAATGAAAATAATCTATAATATGTCCTTTAAATGCTCAACTACATTAAAACAGCAAATTAATTATCTTCCTTCTTGAATTATTTTCATGAACAAAATTATTCTTTTTTTATTTGCTTTTCTCTTGTTTCCAATCTGTGATTCTTTTGGTGGATATCAGACCGAACTTGGGGATGATTTATTCATCTTTGTTCAAAGTACCATTAGAAACTCTGATGGAACACTGATAGCGTATTTGGAATCTACTAAATTTACCGATCTTAACAGACTTCGATTAGAGTCTTTCTTGGACACTGAGGCATCACGTGGAGGGGATCCAATCATTATACTTGATGGGCAAAACTATCAGGTAATTAGGAGAGTACAATCCAGTTCATTTGATTCAGATGGATTAGTTGCAAGTACCATACTATCTTATAAAATAGATGGCAAACAAACTGCTCTTGCGAGATTTGCGCATGATGGATATCCTGTGCAATCTGGTGATACTCTCAAATCAATGTGGACTTTTATCAGACCTGTCTCTTAGATAGTAATACTCCTACACCTATTGCAAAAAATACTATTAATGGAACGAATCTGTATGGTTGGTTTGTTTGTGTGGTAAATCCTGTAAGTATTGGAGCAATTAACAGCATTCCTGCAATAAAGACCATCATGGACTCTCCATGTTTTATGCCATTTCTTGATACAATGAATAGTCCCACCATTAATGGTATCATGAATAACATTACCATTCCATCTGATCTTAATTGATATGCAAAGGATGTGAATCCCATCTGAAACTCTTTTGCATCAAATTTCTCTTCTATTCCTTGAGTTGCAGAAATCTCAGTGGATGCTATTCCACCAGCTAGAATTATTCCAGCAGTTATTCCTGATATGATTATTTTTTTCTTTCTTGATATGTTACTTCGTAAAATAAAATAAATTGACATTGGTAGAAACGTTGCAGTTAGTGCCTTTGATGGAATGGATAATAGATATGCAACAGGGGACAAAGGCCAGAATCTGTACACTGCGTATAATGAAACAAGATAAAATAAAATCCAAAAGTTTGTGTAAGATACTGTAGTGTCATATGTAAGAAACACTGAGCTTTGTAGTAAAATTATAGTTGATACAATTCCTGCAAATCTCTTCTGAGTAATTATAGTTGTAATTAGATATGTTGTGATTAGTAATGCAATGCTTGCAAGAAACGGAACTACTTTATAATTACCAAAGATATCCATAGATGATGATAGCAAAAAATATTTTACATGTGGTTCAAATGACGTAATTGAATCAGGCGACCATGTTTCTATTCTTTTTATAATTCCTACATAGTCCTCCAAGTTTTCTTGAACTGACAACTCTCCAGCAGATGCTGAGATGTAAATTATCAATAATATTGTCATGATAATTAATGAAACTTTTTTTGATATCTCAAACGAGAATACTTTCTCAAATAGTTTGGATAGTAATGGAATCTTTTTTTTGTGATAGAGTAATGCTAGACTAAAAATTACTGCACTTGTTATTATGACGCCTTCAGACCAGACTCCTGTCTCAAATGGATCTGGTGTTACTGACTTGAATCCTGGGATGGTTATAGTATCTGATGCTAAGATTAGTGCAGGAAACATTACTGATATGAAACTAATCAATACTATTCCAAATGAGAATAGAAACACAATCCATGGAATTGTGGTGTTATTTGTGCCTGATTCAGTATTATTCTCCTTTGCCAACCCTTTTTGTTCTTTATCATGCCTGCTTAAAATTTGAACTAATAGTAATACCCTTATAAAGTACTTTACAGTACCATACGGTAATAGTGATATATGTGTTGCCAGTGGAACTAACAAAGAAAAAGATTGCAGAGATTAGAAAAAAGATAGAGCAGAGAAACTCTGTATTTGCTCAAAAAAGATATCTTGATTCAATGTTTTTACCATCAAAAATAATAGGACGACAAATAGAGTCTGA
>PVMK01177610.1_pt1 | contig 12479 bp, 8 predicted proteins | sample 1853481 | NCBI WGS metagenome assembly PVMK01 (sample SAMN08533507, study PRJNA380276) | Marine sediment metagenome, whole genome shotgun sequencing project.
CAGACTCTGGCCATCGCGCAGTTGCGGTTTAAGCCATTCGCTGAACTGCGCGAGTGCAGTGGGCCGGCCCGCATACAACTGTCGATACTCTACCCGACTGCCGGGCTGCACGACACCGGTGGCGGGAATATCATCGTAGTGCATGAGTACGCGGGGTCCAAAACCGTAGAAGGACGCGCCCTGGTCCGGCTCCGAGCGCGCCGCGGCGACCACGGTAAAATCCGCCTCTCCGATGGTCACCTGCTGCCCTATCTCAACGTCCAGCAGGGGGAACAGGCGGGAGTCCAGCCAGACTTCCCCCCTGGCGGGCCCCGACTCCACCGGACGCACCGCGGTAAAAGGCTCGGCGCTGTAGGTCAATTCGCCGCGCAGGGGGTAAGCATCGCTCACCGCCTTGACCGACGCCAGGTACATCTTGTCCTCTCCGGCGAATACCATGGAGGGAAACACCAGGGTAAGTGCCTGCTGCAGGCCGTTTTCCCGTGCCTGTTGCAACCACCGGGCGGGCAGTTCGCGTCCGCTGCGAACCACTGCATCCGCGGCGAGAAAACGGTGGCTCTCCTGCTCCAGCGCGCTTTGCAGGCGCGTGGTAAACGCGCTAATGCCCGACACGACGCCCACCGCAAGCACCAGGGCCATCACCAGCACACCCAATTCGCCGCCGCGCCAGTCCCGGGCCAGCATTCTTGTGGCTGTCATCGACATCTAGTACCCCTCGTCACTCATCCACCAGCGCACCGGCGTCCAGGCACAAGCGCCGCTCACAGCGATCGGCCAGGCTCTGGTCGTGGGTCACCAGGATCAGTGTGGTGCCCTCCTCCCGGTTCAGTTCAAACAGCAAATCGACGATATGGGTCCCGGTGCGAGTATCGAGGTTGCCGGTGGGTTCATCGGCAAACAGTATCGAGGGTTTGGTGGCAAAAGCCCGGGCGATGGCCACCCGCTGCTGCTCACCACCCGACATCTGCATGGGATAGTGGTTCATACGCTGTCCCAACTCGACCCGTTGCAAAAAGTACTCTGCCTGCTCCCGGGCATTGCCCTGCCCCTGCAACTCCAGAGGCAACATAACGTTCTCCAGGGCGGTCAGCGCAGGTAACAACTGAAAAGACTGGAATACAAAGCCGATATACTTGCCACGGAACAGGGCCCGACCATCCTCATCCAGTTGGCCCAGGTCAGTGCCGTCAATCACCACTCTACCGCCACTGGCTTCATCCAGCCCGGCGAGCAGCCCCAGCAGCGTTGATTTGCCCGAGCCGGAGGCGCCGACAATGGCCACGGATTCACCGGACTTGATTTCCAGAGTAATCCCTTTCAGTATTTCCAGTTCGGTTCCCGCCATGGGGACCCGTTTCTGGAGGTTTTCAGCTTTGATCATGCAGCGTTTCCTTTACCGCGTTTTACGTACCAGCTTTGCGCTTGGCGTGCTGTGGCTCAGCCTGTCCGGCACCGTCCAGGCCAGGGAGCACAATATCCTGGTGCTGGGAGATAGTATCAGTGCCGCCTATGGTATGTCTCTGGAACAGGGCTGGGTGGCGCTACTGGCGGAACAACTGGAGGACGAGCACCCGCAATACACAGTTATCAACGCCAGCATCAGCGGAGAGACTACCGCAGGTGGCCTGCGTCGACTACCGCCATTATTACAGGCACACCAGCCCACCGTCGTCATTGTCGAGCTGGGTGCTAACGACGGCCTGCGCGGCTTCCCCCTGGGAACACTGCGTCGCAACCTGGCGACACTGGTGCGAACGTCCCAGGACGCGGGCGCCAGAGTTATCCTGTTGCCAATGGAAATACCACCAAACTACGGGGCCCGCTATACTTCGGGTTTCAGGCAGAGTTTTGTACAAGTCGCAGAGGAAGCCGACAGCGCCATCTCTCCCTTTCTGCTGGATGGAGTCGCCACCAACCCGGCCCTGATGCAGGGCGACGGCATTCATCCGACAGTCGAGGCGCAACCCAAACTGCTGCATAACGTCTGGCCCACCCTGATCGAGGTTCTGCAGCAATTATGAACCAATTCTCCTGGGAAGACCTGCAATACGGTGATCGCACAGCGATCTGGCATCCCTACGCCTCCGCCACAAATGCGCCGGAAGTATTCCCTGTCGTCGCGGCCAACGGCGTGCGCCTGGAGCTGGCTGATGGCCGACAGCTCATAGACGGCATGGCCTCCTGGTGGTGTGCCATCCACGGTTACAACAATCCCGCCATGAACCGGGCAGTTCACGCGCAACTGGACGATATGTCCCACGTGATGTTCGGCGGCTTGACCCACCCACCGGCGGTGAAGCTCGCGCAGCTGTTGACGAAACTCACGCCACCGAGCCTGGACCGGGTGTTTTTCAGCGACTCGGGATCCGTTGCGGTGGAAGTGGCCCTGAAAATGGCCATCCAATACTGGTACTCCGTGGGACAGCCGAACAAGCAAACACTCATCGCCCTGCGCAATGGTTATCACGGTGACACTTTTGGCGCCATGTCGTTGTGCGACCCGGTAACCGGCATGCACCATTTGTTCGGCGATGTATTAGCCAAAAACCTGTTCGCGCCCGCCCCCTCCTGCGGCTTCGATGAACCCTGCCCCGACGAAGAAATGACGGCTATTACCGAACTGCTGGCACAACATCACAAGGAAATCGCCGCGGTTATTGTCGAACCCGTCGTACAGGGCGCCGGCGGCATGCGCTTTTACTCGCCCGAATACCTGGTCAAGCTGCGCGCCCTCTGTGACGCCTTCGACGTCCTGCTGATCTTCGACGAAATCGCCACCGGCTTTGGCCGCACCGGCAAGTTGTTCGCATTGGAACATGCGCAAGTCGAACCGGACATCCTGTGCCTGGGCAAGGCGCTGACCGGTGGTTATATGACGCTCGCCGCCACACTGTGTAATGAGCGCATCAGTACCGGCATCAGTGACGGTGGTGCGGGCGTATTCATGCACGGCCCGACCTTTATGGCTAATCCTCTGGCCTGTTCAGCGGCGATTGCCAGCATCAAATTGCTGTTGTCGCAGCCCTGGCAGCGCACAGTGGAGCGCGTGCACACTGAACTCGCGGCGGGCCTGGCGCCGGCGCGAGATCTTCCCAATGTCGCGGAGGTCCGCACGCTGGGTGCCATCGGCGTTATTGAGCTGAAAGAGCCGGTAGACATGAAAACGATACAACCCATGTTCGTCGAGCGCGGGGTCTGGGTGCGGCCCTTTGGCAAGTTGGTCTATGCTATGCCGCCGTTTGTTATGGGCACTCAGGATGTTGCTACGTTGACTGCGGCGATGGTGGACGTTGTAGCGAACATTTAACCCAAAGTTACCAAACCGGTCATAAAGGCCACCCCGGTGCCCGTCATATTTAACGAATTGTTTCCGCGTTGTACAAAGCCGCGGCTGTTTAATATAGTGGCATTATCGCCCCCAGGCCATCAAGACATAAAAAACCATGGCGCTACGACAACAAACTCCTTCGCAGCTCAAATTCTACGAAGTTATTTTCGGCACAGAAACCACCCTGGGCAAGTGGTTTGACATCAGTCTGATTCTGATAATCATCGCAAGTGTTACAGTGATAATGCTTGATTCCATTGCCGATACCCATGCGCACTACGGCATGCTATTTCTAAAACTCGAGTGGTTGTTCACCCTGATGTTCACCATCGAGTACGTGGTTCGGGTGTGGTGCTCACCCAATCGCAAGGGCTATATAGTCAGCGTCTATGGCATCGTCGACCTGCTGGCCCTGCTGCCCACCTACCTGTCCCTGTTATTGCCCCAGGCGGCACCACTGCTTATCATTCGCCTGCTGCGCATCCTGCGTGTCTTTCGGGTTCTGCGGCTGCTGACCCTGCTGAAAGAGGCCAATGACATGGCCGCGGCGCTACGTAATTCGGCCCGCAAGATCTTCGTGTTTTACGCCCTGATGCTCATTCTTACCACGATTTTCGGCTGTCTCATGTACGTGGTCGAAGGGGCTGAACACGGCTTCGACAATATTCCCAAAAGTATCTACTGGGCGATCGTTACCATCACCACCGTGGGTTATGGCGACCTGGTGCCCCAGACCCCCATCGGGCGCGCCATTTCCTCACTGGGCATGCTGATTGGCTACTCGCTCATCACCGTCCCAGCGATCATCATGCTGGCGCCACTGGCCGCGTCGGAGCAGGCCCGCAGGAATCGCCAGTCACACGAATCCCGCAACTGTACCAACTGCGCCACGGTTGAGCACGATAGCAGCTCACATTACTGCCGTAACTGCGGTGCGGCACTGCCCAGGCCAGGGCATGAACCCGATTCGCCACCGGCAGATTAGGATCAAGCATCTTATTCAGGCCCGGGGAAAGATGCCGAAAATGGCAATATTGCCGTGGCTGATTACACCACTTCGCCTACTATAGGGGCTCATTGCGACTACACGTTGCTAGATAGTGCGCATCCGGAAACGCCGATATTTCCCAAGATCGTCATTCCCGCGCAGGCGGGAATCCATGAGAATCAAGGGCTTACTGGATCCCCGCCTGCGCGGGGACGACAATAAGGTGAGTTTCCGGATGCGCACTAACTAGATAGTAGTGACTACAGCAATAATAATTATCACCGGGACAAAACAATGAAGACATTCAAACAGTATCCTTTGGCGGCAGCCGTCAGTGCCATTATCGGCATCACTCTGCCCTGCGGCGCCATGGCGCAGGCGGCTTTAGAGGAGGTAATAGTAACGGCCCAGAAACGCGAACAGAATCTGCAGGATGTTCCCATCGCGGTTTCGGCTTTCACCACCGAGATGCTGGCACAGTCCGGTGTTAAGGACATGTTCGACCTGTCGGCCAACGCACCCAGCCTGATCGTCGACCAGTCCCAGACATCCACAACGACCACTTTCGGTATTCGCGGCGTCTTTACCAGTTCCCAGAACTTCGGCCTGGAATCCTCGGTCGGCCTCTACGTGGACGGTGTTTACCGGGCGCGCCAGGGTTCGATGATCAACAACCTGGTGGATGTCAGCAGCATCGAGGTACTGCGCGGCCCCCAGGGAACCCTGTTTGGCCGTAACACGCCCGCTGGCGCAGTGACCATTAACAGCGTGCAACCGGATCACGAGGGCAGCGGCTTTCTGGAGGCCACCGGGGGCGATTACGATCTGATCGGCGCCAGTGGGGCCAAGTCCTTCAGTATCATCGAAGATGAGTTAGCCGTACGCTTCACCGGCTTCACTATGCAGCGCGACGGCTTCGTGGACATTGTCGGCGGGGAAAGCGATGCCATCAATGACCGGGACAGGTGGGGCGGGCGCTTTCAGGCCCTGTACACCCCCAATGACGATGTTACCGTACACTTCATTGGTGATCGCTCAGAGGTGGACGAATCCTGCTGCGCCATTGGCAGTTGGAAGAACAATTTTGTAGCTCAGGACCTGCCCGCCGGATCACCCCCAAAATTCGGCTCCGACACACGGGTGGTGGCGATGGGCGGCACCGTGGTCGACCAGGATGATTTCTACGACTACAAAACCAGCGTCAGCTTCAAGCCCAAGTCCGAAAACACTGACGGCGGGGTATCTCTGCAGGTAGACTGGCAAACTGACCGTTTTTTGGTGACCAGCATCAGCGCCTACCGCAACCACAACTCCAACGATTACGCAGACGTGGACTTCATCGATATCGATGCCCTGGTCAGAAGAAACGACGCCAACCAGGATCAGTTCACCCAGGAGTTGCGCATCAGCGATAAAGGCGAGCGCCTGGGCTACGTGGCCGGACTGTATTACTACGAGCAAAATCTTGATTCCACCACAGACACCATCGTCGGCAAGGATGCCGCGGGACTGGTGGGCCTCGGCGACGCTCCCGGCGACCCCTTTCCCGCAGGTACCGGCTCGCGCAATGTGACTGAACAGGATCACACCAGTTACGCGGTTTTCGGGCAAGTTGATTACAATGTCACCGACGCTTTTATTGTCACCGCCGGCCTGCGCTGGACCCGGGAAGAGAAGGACATGACAAACACCTTCACCCAGGATGCCTCACAGACCCCGCCCCTGCCGTTCGATCCCGGCTGGGGGTTCTGGATATTCCCGCCGCTGGCGCCGCGCTCCGATGTCGATGAGGACATCGACGACGATCAGATCACAGGCACGTTCAAGCTCAGCTGGTTCATGAATGACCTCACCATGTTCTACGCCTCGTACGGTACCGGCTACAAATCCGGTGGGGTCAACACCGATCGCATTCCGTCCACTATCGACGTGGTCTTCGATGCTGAAGAATCGAAGTCCTTCGAGGTGGGCATGAAGGCTGATTTTCCGGATCAGGCGCTGCGGGTGAATGTCGCCCTGCACAGAACCGACACCGATGACCTGCAGACCATCTCTTTCTCGGGAAATGACTTCGTCCTGCAAAATGCCGGAACCGCCGAAGCCTACGGCGGTGAACTCGATGTCTTCTGGCTACCCACTGAGACCACGACGCTGACCCTGGGTTACGCCTACAACCACGCAGAGTACCAGAACTTCAAAAATGGCAGCTGCTGGGTGGGCACGCCCTGGCAGACCGGCACGCCCGACCCACAGGAAAACGGCGACGGCAGCTGTGATCGCAGTGGTGGCGATGTGTCCAGCAACCCCGAAAATGTAGTGGTGTTCACCGCCAACCAGGATATCAACCTGAGCTCTGACATTTTGGCGTTCGTCTACGGCGAGGCTATTTACACCGACGAGCGCATGACCGATGTAAACAATGATCCGGAGAAATACGACGGAGACTTTACCGTGGTCAACCTGCGCGCCGGCGTGGTCTTCGAGGAGTATGAAGCACGGGTAACGCTGTGGGGGCGCAATGTGTTCGACGAGGATTCCACCAACACCATCGCCGATGCGAGCGGCCAGGACGGGCGGTTTCTCGGCTACTATAAAGAGCCAACCACCTGGGGTGTCACCCTGCGCAAGGACTTCTAAACAGCGCACAGGGCAATCTTTGTCAGGCCGGCCGCCATATTGCTATAATGCGCGCCCTTTCCTGACGATACGGTCACCATGGCCACATCTATCTATTCCTATCGCAAGTTCTGGGCGGAGTGCTTCGGCCCCGCACCGGAGCTGCCCATGTCCCGCGCCGAGATGGATGCCCTGGGCTGGGACAGCTGCGACATCATCATTGTCACCGGCGATGCCTATGTGGATCACCCCAGCTTTGGCATGGCGGTTATCGGGCGCCTGCTGGAGGCGCAGGGTTTCAGGGTAGGCATTATCGCCCAACCGGACTGGACCAGCGCCGAGCCCTTCAAGGCTCTGGGCAAGCCCAACCTGTTCTTCGCTGTCGCCGCGGGGAATATGGATTCCATGATCAACCGCTATACCGCCGATCGCAAGCGGCGCAACGACGACGCTTACACCCCGAACAACGAGGGCGGCAAGCGCCCGGACCGGGCGGTCATCGTATACAGCCAGCGCGTGCGCGAGGCCTATCGGGATGTGCCGCTTATTATCGGCAGCATCGAGGCCAGCCTGCGCCGCGTCGCCCACTACGATTACTGGAGTGACAAGGTGCGCCGCTCCATCCTGGTGGACAGCCGCGCAGACCTGCTGCTCTATGGCAACGCGGAACGAGCCATCGTGGACGTCGCCCACCGCCTGGCCGGTGGCGAATCGATACACGGCATTCGCGACCTGCGCGGCACCGCCTTTGTGCGCAAGCGCATTCCGGATAACTGGCGGGTGATCGATTCAAGCAATATTGATGTGATCGGACCGATTGTCGCCCCCACAAACCCTTACCAGGATACCCGCACAGAAAGCTGCGCGACCACGTCTGATACTGCTACAGACGAGGTGGCAACGATGACGCTGGTGGGTAGTCTCGCTGATGCCAAGCCTCAGCCACAAAACGCCGTTATTCGCATCCCCTCCTATGCGCAGGTGAAGGATGACGGCGCACTGTACGCCCATGCCTCCCGCGTCCTGCACAAGGAAACCAACCCGTACAACGCCCGGCCCCTGGTGCAATCCCACGGCGACCGTGAGTTGTGGCTCAACCCGCCACCGATCCCATTGGAAACCCAGGAACTGGACTGGGTGTTCGAAATGCCCTACACCCGGCTCCCGCACAGTAGTTACGGCGACGCCCGCATCGCCGCTTTTGAGATGATCCGTCACTCGGTCAATATCATGCGCGGCTGTTTCGGCGGTTGCACCTTTTGCTCGATCACCGAGCACGAGGGGCGCATCATCCAGAACCGCTCGGAGGACTCCATCATCCGCGAAGTGGAGCAAATTCGCGATACCTCCCCCGCCTTCACCGGCATAATTTCCGACCTCGGAGGGCCCACCGCCAATATGTGGCGACTGGCCTGCAACAGCAAAGAGGTGGAAGCCCAGTGCCGCAGGTTGAGCTGCGTATACCCGGGCATCTGTAAAAACCTCAACACCGACCAGACCCCCTTGATACAGCTCTATCGCAGGGCTCGCAACGTGGAGGGGGTCAAGAAGGTGCTGATCGCCTCCGGCCTGCGCTACGACCTGGCGGTGGAAACACCGGAATACGTGGAAGAACTGGTCAGCCATCATGTTGGCGGCTATTTGAAGATCGCACCCGAGCACACCGAAGACGGCCCCCTGGGCAAAATGATGAAACCCGGTATCGGCACCTACGACCGCTTCAAAAAAATGTTCGAAAAGTACTCCAAAGCCGCGGGCAAAGAGCAGTACCTGATCCCCTATTTCATCGCCGCCCATCCGGGCACCTCCGACAGGGACATGATGAACCTGGCCCTGTGGCTCAAGCGCAACAAGTATCGCGCGGACCAGGTGCAGACTTTTTACCCCTCGCCCATGGCCACCGCCACCGCCATGTACCACAGCGGGAAAAATCCGTTGAAGCGCGTCACCCACCAGAGTGACACCATGCCCACGGTAAAAAGCCTGTCGCAGCGCCGACTGCACAAGGCTTTTTTGCGGTACCACGACCCGGATAACTGGCCAAGCCTGCGCAAGGCACTGAAAAAACTGGGCAGATCCGACCTGATTGGCAACGGCAAGATGCATTTGGTGCCGCCACGACAACCGGCCAAGCGCCACGGTGTGGTGCCCCCGGATGCACGGCCCTTTGCCACTCAGCACAACGGCCTGCCGCGCACACCGGCGTGGCCCAAACGTAAATCCAGACGCTAGCTAGTGCTGCCATTTACCCATAAACCCCAACAAGACAATATCACCCATCATCCATCAGTGAATACCCGGCACTCATATACTGAAATGCGGTATAACCCAGCCATAGTAATTGGTGCCCGGAGGCGGATCATTTTTCCGACCCAGGTAGCCCCCTATTGCGGCGACTAGAAGTACGGCATCACCGAGTAGCGTTGGCGGCTTCAACCCTTTTTTTTAGCGTAGGCGCGCAGGGTTCGTATTTCAATGTCAGAGAATAGTACCTCAGCAGGAAGCTCCGGTGTTTCTCTGCCAAGGAGTGTCATCAACATAATTCGCCAAGCAATGACCAGATTAATGGCGATGGCTCGACGCAGGCGTTCTGCGGTCTCATGGGCAAGATTGTCGATAGAGCAGCCCGATTTCAGTACGCGGTGCCAGTCTTCTATGCGCCAGCGTAAGGTATACCAGCGCAGACATTGTTCGATATCCACCGCAGAATTTATGGTAACTGTCGTTAGCAAAAACCACTCCACGGCCTCGGTGTTCGCTGGCGGGTTTTCCTCCACGGCATGAATCAATTCGACCATGACGGGTGGTCTGTCGGCATAATGTGCGGGTGCAGGCAGTTGGATCTGCAGGTGACGCAAGGCGAGATCCGCCAATCGTTTTGGCCGAACCGCACGGGCTTTTTGCTTGCTTTTCTTCGTTCGGGCGCTCTGCTTCGGGATCGGAACCTGAATCCGACCTTGTATGGGGGACTGACGAACGGCGGCAAATAATTTGAAGGGCTCTTCCTTGATATTGCGATTATGCTTGGCACGGATCAGGATATCAACGCTGGGGGTTTTACGTTGCTCATCAAACAGCTCAAAAAAATCAGCTTCCCGATCACACACGTCAACGATCTTCGTCTGTGGCATCGTGCCCGCCAGTGCCACCAGATCGCGATGATGCTCGATCCAGACAAAGGTCTTTTTTTCCTCGATCGGGATCTGTGATGTTTTCCGTTTATCATCGGCTGATTTGGGTTTCGGAGCCAGGCATTGAGCCTTGAGAACGCCCAGAGGAAGTCCATTCGCCGCCACCGCAAACGTCGAATGCAAGTTCAGTCCGAGGGTCTTGGCACCGGTCTGGTTGACCTTGAGTTCCCCTAAGCCCGTACAGCTATCCAGGTTGGTGTAATTCAGTTCGCTACCATCCTGCAAACACAACACCACTTTTTGACCCATCATGCGTCGCGCCGTTCGCTGGCGGTGGGGAGCCAGTATATTGGCCATGGTCACCGCCGAGGTTTCCGGTTGGTCGATCATCCGGTAGTAGGCTTTCGTGGCCGCCCAATCGCCCTTGGCGACGCCACTAAAGGCGCGGGTTGGCACCACAGCCTTGGCCGTGGCCACACTGACCAGCCTTTTACTCAACCGCTTATCACCCAGCGGCGCCCCGCCAAACTCATATTCAGCCCAATGCTCTGCATCCAACCCATCCGTAATATCCAATGCGCCCGATCCTGCGTTAGGCGATAACCCCAGGTGTTTCCTGAACTCGCTTTCCAGCGGATAAACATAAATGGCCTTGCGACTGAGTGCCGATTTGGCCAGTCTGTCCTGCCTGCCACGCCCTTTTGTTTTGCCAATTTCAATCCAGTTGGCCGCCCGATAGCATGTGCCTGAATAATGCGCTATGTCCACAAAACTCTCAACCAAATAGGGCCTGTATTGATAGCGCTGCTCAAAATCAACCGCCAGACGAGCCAGGCTCATACTTAAAACCTTCGATGCCAGATTGCGGCAGTCCACACTCGGCCGGATCAGAAAACGACTCATCCCGATCACTCGATGCAAGTGCGCTTGCTGTTGTTCCTTGTCCCACCCGATCCACTTGTCTCGAGCGGCCAGTTGCAAGGCGGCGGCGGCAAAACCAAAGCCGCCCAGCCAGCCGTGCCGGGAGCCAATCAAGTAGCGCAACTGCCGACCAACCAGCGGGCCGTCTCCTAACGGATGTTCCCTCAGCATCAACTCATTCCATAGTCGCTTCTCTTCATCTGTTTGCACCATCACCAGTTTTAGATTCTGAACATCTCCCACCTCATGGGGGACATCAACAGGCAGTGAAACCGGTTCCTGTAAGCGTCGAGGCAACTTCCTGGCCCGTTTGCGCCGGACTCCAGGCAGATTGATGTGCCCTGCCTGCTCCAATTGCCGCAATGCCTTCGCGCAACTACTGATCTGGATCTGGCCACGAGCATCATAAAACTCAAACTGCTTACACGTTCGTGTTGCTAAATCCGTTCGATGGCGAATGTCTTCGTTTTCCAGCAGCTGCCTGATATATTCTATGTTCGCGGGCGTCGATAGCGTCCGTTTGATTTGGTTTTGTGTGATCATGCGACAAGCATGCACTATTCAAGGCATTATGTCCAGATGCTAAATATGGGTAAATGGCAGAGCTAGTGCGCATCCGGAAACCCACGATATTTCCCTGGATCGTCTTTCCCGCGCAGGCGAGATCCAGTGAGCCCTCGAGGGCTACTGGATCCCGCCTGCGCGGAGACGGCAACATTGGCAGAGCTGCGTTTCCGGATGCGCACTAGCTAATACCTACTACCGTAGTCTATGGCCTGGCAAAACAATCGCATAAACAGGAGTTGGAAGATGTCTATTGCGCGCGTAATTTTAAGCATGTTACTAATGATCGCCTGTGGTGCCGCACTGGGCGAGGCGCCTACGGTGCAGTCGCCCCTGCCCTCACTAAGCATAGCCGATCGCGGCGAACTGAAGCTTGTGGACAACGAATTCAGTTTTACCCCGTGGGGCAGCGAACAGAACCCGGGGAAAGTGCATATTATCCAGTACTTCGGCGGCACCAAAAGTGACAGCAAGATATTCAAGCCGTTCACCGATCTTCTGCGGGAGACTTTCCGCGTGGGCACCTACCACGTCACCACCATCATCAATCTGGACGCCGCAATGTGGGGCACATCCGGCCTCGTAGTTGCCGAGATCAAGGAAAGCAAACGCAAATTTCCTTTATCCACCATGGTACTGGACGAAGACGGTGCCGGCGCACAGAAGTGGCAGCTGGGTGAGCGCGGCGCCGGCCTGGTGATCCTCGACAGCCAGGGCATCGTCAGATACTTCACAACCGAGGCCATGAGCGCAGAGGAAATGCGTGTATCCCTGAATCTCGTGCGCTCCAATATGGACAGTTAAATTTTGTTAATCCCTGAGGAATCCATAGATTATCCGGTATCATGGCGCCCCCCTATGGAGTCGCAATGAACAAGAAAACCCTCTACCCCATCCTGGTACTCGTGCTGGGCCTGGGCATCGCATTTTT
>PVMK01127875.1_pt1 | contig 12478 bp, 18 predicted proteins | sample 1853481 | NCBI WGS metagenome assembly PVMK01 (sample SAMN08533507, study PRJNA380276) | Marine sediment metagenome, whole genome shotgun sequencing project.
CCAGGAACTACGGTGAGCGTTGTAAATGTGAAGGCACCAACAGTGGAATTTGCACTAGTCATTTTATTTAGTAATGTAGATTTTCCAACACTTGGTAATCCGATAAACACAATTGTTGCATCCCCTGTCCTTCTGACATCAAATCCATCTTGTTTCATGCCTGATTTTTTAATGACGTTCTCTTCTTGCTCTCTTTTTAATTTCGCAATCTTTGCTTTTAGTAAACCAATGTGGTGCTCTGTTGCTTTGTTAATCTGAGTTTTTGCCATTTCGTCTTGAATGGATTTAATTTTTTCAGGAATTCCCAATATTATTCATCTCTTGCAACATTTCCTTCAAATAAAACCGTACTACTTTGCTTACGTAGCAAATATTATTCGGTTTGTAAAACAATATGTGTGAAAAAGAGAACGTTTGCAGTGGATATTGATGGCACTATTACTGAAAACGGTGGAGGAAGAATACATTTGGATGCACTTGATGCATTAAGACATCTAACTAACATGGGGCATAATGTGATTTTTGTAACTGGTCGCTCATCTGTTGAAGGATTCTTGCTATCTGTGTTTGGTGGAACTACAAAAATCACTGTTGGTGAAAATGGTGGTTGTATTACTCTTGATACTAATGAACATATTTTGTTAGGCGATATCAAAGAATGCAAAAATGCATTTCAAGTTATCAAAAATAATATTGATAATGTTGTAGAAAAACCTGTTTTCCCAAGAATGACTGAAGTTGTTTTGGAGAGGACATTTGATTTAGATCTTGCAAGAAAGGTGGTGTCTGAAAATAATCTTAACGTAGAACTATCTGATAGTCAGTATGCTTTTCACATCAATTCTTCTGGAATTGACAAGGGAACCGGGATTTAGTGAAATTATGAAAAAATTCTCTATTTTACGTGATGATGTAATAGCTATTGGAGATAGTGCAACAGATATTCCATTGTTTAAGGTAGCAAAAACAAGTATTGCCTTGGGAAATGCATCTGATCAAGTAAAATCTGAAGCAACTATGGTGGTTTCAGCAAAAGCTGGTGATGGTGTTCTTGAGGCATTAGATAAATTAGCACCTAAATTATCTGAGATGTAAGATGACATTCAAATCAATTATTGAGGAAATTGAAAATAATCTCAACAAGATATTGGGCGAACTCTCAATATCTGATGTAAAATATACTGTAGAGCCTGCAAAACCTGGTTTTGGTGATGTATCTTCTAATGTTTCATTCTTACTTGCAAAACAACTCAAAAAAAGTCCTAAAGAAATTGCAGAGATGTTATCTGAAAAATATCAACATTGTTCTAGTACACTTGTTTTAAAGACTGAAGCACATCAGTCAGGGATATTTGAATTTCTATGCTAATTGGGAAAAATTATCTCAATTGATTCTATCTGAATCACATCTTGCAGAATTTGGTGATGTTGATATTGGAAAAAATTCTACAATTGTAGTTGAACATACTAGTGTAAATCCCAACAAAGCTCTTCACATAGGACACATTAGAAATATTATCATTGGTGATTCTATTTCTAGAATTTTAAAAAAAGCAAATTACAAAGTTAATGTATTAAACTATATCGATGATTCTGGTCTCCAAGTGGCTGATATCATAGTTGGATTCAAACATCTTGGCTTTGACGAAGAATCACCTGATGGTAAGAAATTTGATCATTATTGTGGTGATGATGTATATGTTAAAACTACAGAAAAATATGAATCAGATTCTAGTCTTGAAGATGTAAGAAAAAATATTCTAAAAGAACTTGAAGATGGAGATTCTGAAACTGCTAAATTTGCAGATAAAATTACGCGAAAGGTTTTGAGCAATCAACTTGAAACATGTTGGAATTTATCTGTCTTTTATGATTGTCTAAATTTTGAATCTCAGATAATTCGTTCAGGATTATGGGATAAAATCTTTGATAAAATCAAAGAAATGAATCTAATAGAATTTGAAGATGAAGGTAAGAATAAAGGATGCTGGGTAATTCGTGGTGAGGATAAAGAAGAAGACAAGGTGATAGTTAGAAGTAATGGAACTGCAACCTACATTGCAAAAGATATCCCATATGCTGCCTGGAAATTAGGATTAGTTGATGATCCTTTCTATTACCAGAAATATGAAAAAGAGCAACCCCGTTCACAAGTTTTGTGGCAAACCACTTTGGACTCTAATGAATCAACCCAGAACTTTACTGGTCAAAAAGTGATCACTGTAATTGACTCTAGACAAGCAAGATTACAAAAAATTATTACCTCATTGATGGCTAAATTCAAGTCAGTTCCTGATGCATATGTTCATCTTGGTTATGAATCAGTAACTCTAAGTTCTGAGACTGCAAAAATTCTTGGTTTGGATACTGATGGAAAACAAGCCCAGATGTCTGGAAGAAAGGGATTGTATGTAAGTGCTGATTCTGTATATGACCTGCTTAAAGAGAAAACAAAAGATGAAACAACAAAGAGACATGCTGAAATGAATTCATCTGATGTTGAGGAAATTGCTCACAATGTGGCAGTTGGAACTTTACGTTATGAAATGATAAAACAAGATCTTGACAAAATAATTACTTTTGATTTGACAAAATCTCTGAGTTTGGATGGGGATACAGCTCCCTACATCCAATATGCTCACGCTAGGGCTACAAGAATATTAGAAAAATCTAAACGCGCACCATCAATTGATGTTGATTTTTCTTTGCTAACAGAGCCATCCGAAATTAATTTGATTAAAACAATTGGGATGTTTGATATGCAGGTTCGTGATGCTGTGAATAATCTATCTCCAAAAGTTATTGCAAGATATTGTCATGATTTGGCAGTAGCGTTTAATTCATTTTATGAACATGTCAAGGTTTTAGAATTAGGTGATGATTCCTTGGAGAATTCTCGTCTTTGTATTGTAGATTCATTTAAAATCACACTTGTAAAGGCACTAGATCTTATTGGTATTGTTGCAACTAATAGAATGTAAAATCCAAGAGAGTGACAACACGAATGCTACTCCTCTCTGGTTTGTTGGCGTGCAATACACGAGTCTTGAACTAAAATCACAAGTCTCTTTGATGTACCAATATTCGCAAAACGACTATTGGCCTGTGGGATAAATATTGAATCAGGAAATGGTTCAAGCCTCTAAAGATTTGTGCCTGTAACAGTACAAATTAGTAAAAAAGGCTAAATGCCATGAATCAAAATTTTACATAATGAACAGAAAAATCAAGTTTATGATTCCGGCATTTGCAGCAGTTTTTGCTCTGATGTTTGTATTTGCAACTCCACATGTACTGGCTGAAGGTGGAGATTATTCAAAATGGAGTGGTGCAGGTCATCATAAACACATGAAAATTCAGATTGGTGAACTATCCGGTTCTGAACCAGTAACTAGAGAAACTATTCATGATAAAAAAGATAAAGTAATTGCTTTGTCTGTTGCAACTTACAATTACCCTGATGCAAAGAAAGCTAGCATTGGCATTGCAGTAAATGATGTAGGTGAGAAATTCCTTGTTTGGAAAATTATTACCATGACAAAAAATGATGATGGAACAAAATCTGTAACTATCCATGTTGTAGATGCTTTGCTAGGATATGAGATTACCACAATTGAGAAATCATTTGATCGTTCTTCAATGGATGGTAAATGGTCCCATCATGGCATGTATGACAAATTTGCAAATCTAACTCCAGAAGAACGCGAAGCAAAATTTGCACAGTTTAAGGAAATGAAACAAGCATTTTCTTCAATTTCTGATGAAGACAGAGAAACAATAATGAACCACTTTAAGGAAATGAAACAAGGATATGCAACTCTATCTGATGAGGAAAAAGATACAAAACATGCTGAATTCAAATCTCAGATGGAAGAATTTGTAGCACTTTCCTTAGATGAAAAGATTGTACATCTACAAGAATATGCAAATTCTCTAAGATAATGAAACCAGATTCCAGTTTCTATTTCAGTAGTTGGTAAAAGGTTAGCCTCTGTAGATTCAACTTTGTTAAACCCATTCAAACCAATACTATGCAAATTCTCTAAGATAATAAAACCAGATTCCCTTTTCTATTTCAGTAGTTGGTAAAAAGTTAGCCTCTGTAGATTCAACTTTGTTAAACCCATTCAAACCAATACTTGCAAAACGATGTTTGGTCTGTGGGCAAAATATTGAATCATAGAATCAAAATGGGGCAAGGTGAATTTCTGAACATGTTTTCAACTGTACTATGATAATATTGTTTTTCATAACGAGAAGAAAGTTTTGTTCTTGTTGTTATTATTAGATCTACATTATGTTGTTTTGCAAATTCAAGAATTTTGGTGGACGCTAATCCATTTTTAACAATTTTAGAACTACATGAAACATCATGCTCTTTGGCAAATTTTTCTAATTTTAGATGCTGTTTTTCTATAATCTTACATTCTTTTTCAAATTCTTGCTTGCTTGCTTTTGTTTTAAAAAACCCAAATGTTTGCCGTTCTTCCACACAAGTAAGAATTGTAATCTTTGCCTTAATTGATACTGCCAAAGATATGGCTTTTCTAAATGCTTTTTCGCTACCTGCGGTTCCGTTGTATGGAACTAGAATATTTTTGAAAAGCATGTTTATTCCCAAAAATTAATTCTCCAATGTATAATTTGTATCTTTAATTCTAAGTAATATTGCATCACAAATTTTTCTCATTTCAGAATCTGATCCCATACTACAAATCTACACTGCATTACAGTGCAATATGCCTAGAATTCATTCAATTTCAAATAGCAATTAAAAAATTTGTTATGGGTTCTAGAGCAATTTATGTCCACATTCTTTGGTGCAAATATCCATCACTTCTTCAACATTTGAAATGAAAACTTTTCCATCACCTTTAGTTTTTGTACAAGCGACGTTTCCAACTGCAGTTAATATCTGATTTACTTTTGAATCCTCAACAATTGTAATAATCATTCCTCGTGTATAATTCAAGCCAACGATTGGAGGATCTTCCCTTCCTTGCCCTTTAATTTGTAATGTTGATACTCCTCCAACCCCTACTTTTTTGATTGCTTTGATGACATCATTTACCTTATCAGTTTTTACAATAATATCTAATCTCTTCATACAATACAATTCTTAAAATTTAATAAAAAACATACAGTTAATTTTCACACTAGATAATTACTTGTCATTTTTTATAGTAGACATACAAAATGTTGTTTCTTTGATGAATCTTTTTTTATTTTAAATTTTTACAGCACCAGGCTTACTTTGTGAAATATCTGGTTTTTTCTTTATCCACAATAATGCAATAACAAACATCACTGCTGGCACAAGAATAATGACAATCATCAATTCGTAATAAATTTCAAGTCTTTGAGCTGGTTGTGAGTAATAGACGTCATGATCAGTTTTTTCTAGATTGTCATAAACTACGGTAGTAAAATCTACTGATCTTTGTGCTTTGTTTTCAACATTTCCAGATACCGTTACGCCTTTGTCAGCTAAAATTGAAGGGGCATGAATTCCTTCTATTCTAATAATTATTGAACCCGAATCCGTAAAGACAAAATTTCTATAATCGCCACCAATTTGACTTAGTCCTTCATCACGAAAAATTTCTTTTCCATTTTGGAATAGTATGAAATTATATTTCATTTTTGCGAGATTAGAATTTGTTTGAGGATCATAAAACTGATATACAAATTGGATTTTTTCATGAGTTTTGATGGAAGGCGGATCCCATGACAGATTAACTTCAATGTTTCTATCGGGTGTATATTGTAAAAGTGGGAATTCTACTTTTTTACCTGTTGCATCATGTGGGTAATCTGGAATTACTTTTTCAACAATTACAATTCCTTCCATCCAAGGATGAATTGTACAAAAATAGGAAAAAGTACCATCCTCTTCAAATTTGTATGACCATGATTCTCCTGGATTGAATCGTTCACTATCAAATATTCCATCTGGTTTGCCAAGATCTTTGTTATCCATCCACCCAAATCGTCCTGAACTCTCTCCACTAGTTACAGTGTGTCCTTCTCTGTCATCATTATACCAAGTAATTGTATCGCCAACTCTAACAAACATTTGAGGTGGATCATACCAAACTTTTGCAGGCGTATTTAATTCTGGATTGTAAGCTCCAAATGGAATATCCACTATGTATTCTTCTGCATATGCCACAGATGTTGAGGTTAAAGTAAGTAATATCAAAAACAGAATTAAAAAATTCACATTTTCTAAATACACATTAATCAATTTAATACTTTGATATTATTTTCAAGTTTGATTATTATCATTAACTTTTCTCTCTTTTTGGGAATCTGCATATTTCTTAATCTTCTTAGCAAAATCTGTCAAATCACTAAAAACATACATAACTCCAAATAATTCACATTGTTTCTTTAGATTATCATCGTTTGTTACCACAACAAGATTTTCTTTATCTGCAAATTTGGCGACTGCCGAATCACCTGATTTTAACGGAGGACAATTTTTATCCCCTATTTTTCTATATTTTAGTTCAAATATGTCTAGATATCTATCTAATCCTAATACATTTTCATCTAAAAGAAATTCAATATCTGGCATTCTACTATTTTTTGGATATTTTTAATTTAAGTTTTTTTTGTTCAATTCTAATCTATACAAAATCAAAAATGATAATCGTATTTGCTGATTATATTCTAAATTATTCTAGCGAAAATAATGGTCAATCAGTATGTGTGGGCTGTAATTATCATTGGCGTAGTTATTGGATTTAGTATTGTCTCTGTTGCATTTATTGATTCTTCATCTATTCCGACTATTGATGCAGAATCAGTAGATGTATATCCCAAATTCCAAAATCAAAATCCTCAAACATTATCTTATACATTAATTGCCCAAGATGCTGAAATTGAAATATCTCCAGGAGTAAGAACAACAGTATGGACATACAATGGAACAGTTCCTGCACCCACTCTAAGATTTACTGAGGGTGATGATGTTACAGTAAAATTTGTAAATGAAACTCCTTATGCTCACACAATTCATTTTCATGGAACACATGACTCTACAAATGATGGAGTGTGGCCACAGATAATGCCTGGTGAAGAATACACCTATCATTTTGTCGCAGAAGAATCTGGATTATTCATGTATCATTGTCATGCATTTCCAACAACAGAGCATGTGAGAATGGGAATGTATGGTACAATGATTATAGATCCTGCAATACGACCAATGGAGCCTGCAAGAGAATATTTTTTCGTTCTAAGTGAGATGGATCCAAATAACGCTTTAGAATACTTTACAGAATACTACCCAGTTAATGGATTTGCCAATCAATACATGGATAATCCAATTCAAATTGTTAAAGGAGAACTAGCTAGATTCTATGTAATTGGAATTGGTGGAGTATTACAATCTCCATTTCATATTCATAGTACAATTTTCAAAGTGTATCCTTCAGGAATTTTATGGAATGAACCATACTTTGCACAAACTCATCTCGTTGCAAATGGAGATACTGCAATAATTGAAGCAAAATGGGAAAAGTCTGGAAAATATCTATTCCATGTTCATGGCATACAAGAAGAACGTGGCTCTATGGGGATAATAGAAATAGTTGAAGATAGTTTCTCATTATCCAAGTTAGAAACTCCCAGTAACAGCGAAGGGAGTCATTCAATGATAAAATGGCAAGAAGATTTGATAAAATCCTTGGAGGCAGCACAGATTATTTCTTATGAGAATTTGGGGAGTAGCAACAACAAGTGATGCATTAAAAATTGAAACTGATAAGGTGTCTATTGTAAAAGAGTCTTACAATCCTGAAATTGTAGAATCTTACAATCCTACAGCAATACAAATCAATTCAGGTACTACGGTTACATGGACAAATGATGACTTTGTAGCACATACAGTTACTGATACTGGAGACTTGTTTGATTCAGAATTTATTCAAGCAGGCAGTACTTGGTCATATACATTTGAAAAATCTGGAGAATGGGATTATCTTTGTACATTACATCCTTGGATGACCGGTACAGTTAGTGTAAATTAAAAATTATCTTGCAGTTATTTACACATCATTGCAAAGCCGTCTTACTGATTATATCAAAATAATCAAAGATGAAAGATATGTCAACACAGATAACACAAACAACCCAAAAAGAACTCAATAGCGTAAGAGACTTGGAGTGGACTGTCAAACAAGCAAAAGTTGTGGCTTCGACCTTTTTAGTATCAGGTCTTGGTGTAGCCGTCATCTTAGGCTTGGGTACATTCCTATGATACTAGAAATTTTTTTCTTTTTTTAATAATTGTTATTTTTAATAATTAATCATGAAAATTTACTAACGCTTTACTTTCGATGATGATAATTATATGATCATTTTATATTTCATTATGAGAATAGTTTTTCATGAATATTGACGGAATGTATATGCTAAATACTGAAGAATATACCGAAGAAAAAATTCAGCAAGCTCTTGGAATACTATATGCAGATAGAAAAAATGAATTCCGTGAATTATCTGAAGTAATTCTTACTGAAAAAGCAAAAACAATGCCAAATTGGAAAGAATTTATTTTGAATTTTTGTTTAGATGTGGGAGATTCTTTCAAGACATGGACTGGTCAAAAGCCTCCCTCTGGAACTTCTCCACAAAAAGCTCTAACCCTACTAAGACAGTTGGGAAAGGGCATAACATCTATGAATCAACTAACACATTTGCAAAACATATCATACAATCTTTCAGCTGAATTCAAAGAGATCTACAAACGCCTAAAATAATCAATTTCATTTTTGAAAATCGTATTCTGAATATAATATCTAATTTTAGTCGTTATTATTATGGGAAATACAATTTTGATAGCAGTATCAATTATAGTTTTTTTTGCAGGATTCGGAGTTGGATCTGTAGTATTTTACAATCAATCAAATGCGCCTCTTTTGGGTCATGGAATGTCAGGTTTGATGACTAGTCCTCAAACAATGAATCAATGGATGAATTCTATGATGGATGATTCTCAGATGCAACAACAGATGATAGGTATGATGATGAATAATCCCCAAATGATGCAATCTATGATGAATAACCAAGACATGATGAACTCTATGATGGGTGGACAAATGATGAGATCTGGAATGATACAAGGTTCTAGTGTTTCACAATCAATTCCAACAGGAGAACCCACACAAACCAGAACTTTTGAAATATTTCTAGATGAGATAAAAATATTTGCTGAAACTGAAAACGAAAGTGGTGAAGAAGAAATTGTAGAAGTTGAAATTCATCAGTGGAATCCTAATTCAATTATAGTTAACAAGGGTGACACTGTAGTTCTAAAAATATCCAATCCTCGTGGAAGTATACACGCCTTTGCAATTCCCCAATTTGGAGTTTCTACTGGAAACCTTGAACCCCGTGGAGGAACTGAAACAATTGAGTTTGTTGCAGACAAAGCAGGAGTTTTTACATTCATTTGTAATACTCCATATGTTCCAGAGCAAAATTGGTGTTCATCTGATCATGCTACAATGACCGGAACTATTATAGTTCTAGAGTGAAAATTATTCTAGTTTGCTAAGATGTAATTATCGTACAATAAGAACAGGGCATCTAACTCGGTGCATAACACCATCTGTAATACTGCCGATAGTTAATTTATCCCATACTGTCATTCCATGAGCGCCCATTACTATTAGATCAATTTTCTTTGATTTGGCATAAGATACTATTATTTTTGTTATAGACTTGCTTTCTATAATTTCAGAATGAAATGAAATTTTGGGTTTTTTTGTAGCAGATTCAAATGATTCAAACTCTTTTGTTACGAGAGTTTTAGCTCCTCCCATTGCTTTATCCCAAAGAGCGGGATGACCCCAATGCCCAGAAGTATCCAAGACCATAATCATTGAAATCTTGGAATTGTATTTTTTTGCTATATTCAAAGCTACTTTGAATGCGTGTTTTGAATGGTTTGAGCCATCGTATGGAACTAGAATGTTTTTGAACATCATGAATAATTATGACTTTTCATACTAAATTAAGTCATTATAATTTCAGTTTTGAGATAAAAGAAAACATTGAAACTGCAATATTTTATGTCCGTATTCTCTTATCAAAGAATAAACAAGCAGTAAGATCTCCTGTCACGTTAACCATAGTTCGTGTCATATCCAAAATTCTATCAACACCAAGAAGAAGTATGACTCCTACAGGTGGAATTCCTGCTGCAATTAGTATTGTGGAAAGTATTACGATTCCAGTTCCAGGAGCTGATGGTGCTCCTATTGATGCTGCAAGTGCTGTCAGTGAGATTAAAAGTATCGTGGTAAAACTCAAGTTAATATCAAAAAGCTGAGCAAGGAAAAATACTGCTATTATCTGGTAAAGTGCTGTTCCATCCATGTTAATTGTTGCTCCCAGAGGTACAATGAACTGGGAAATTTTTGGTTTTATCTTCATCTTTTCTTCTGCTGTTTTGATAGTTAGTGGCATTACAGCAGCAGAGCTTGAAGTTGAAAAAGCAAGAAGTTGTGCTTCTTTCATCATTCTAAATGTAGCAAAGAATGGCCTTCCAGTAAATACCTTGATGATTATTATGTAGACTCCCATCATTGCAAAAAGACCGATAACTACAGTGATCATATATGCACCAAGTCCAGCAAGTGCAGTAAGACCTACTCTTGCTGCAATATCTACCATCAAACCAAAAGCAGCAAAGGGAGCCAAACGCATTGCCCATGATACTACTTTCATGGTAATCTTTTGTACAGACTCTAGTATGTCGAGTAGAGGTTTGGAGCTTTCTTTTGGTAATGATATCATTGAGACTCCAACAATCAAGGCAAAAATAATTATGCTCAGCATCTCGCCGTCATGAAAGATGCCAATGGGTTACTAGGTACCAACCCACTAGACTTTGTGGAATATCATGTAAACTAAGTTCCGCACTTTCCATAGTTTCTCCAGTTTCTTCAATTCCAAAACTTTCCTTAATCAAAGAACTGTCGATAAAAGTTCCAGGCATTATTGTTGTTACCACCAAGATGCCAATTGTCAGAGCTATCACAGTTGTCGTAACAAAATATAGTGCAGCTCGGAGACCCAGGTTTTGGAGTTGTTTAATACTGTCAGATGATGTAATGCCTCTGATTATAGAGGCAAAAATCAGAGGAATGATGATCATTTGGATGATCTTCAGAAACATATGTGCAGGAATTGATAACCACTCTGTGATTATCTCAGTGGTGTTTTTCTCAACTATTCCAGTTTCAGGACCAAGAAAAATACCAAAACCCAAGCCCAAGAATAAAGCAAGAAGAACCTGTGCCCATAACTTTTTTTTTATTAGATAAGTAATTTGAGGAGTTACGTACTTGAATGATTTTATTACCAATATACTCTCAGAATATTTTCTCTTTTCTCATATATATTACAAAATGATGTGATTCACAGCGATGAGAAAATCATACTAGGCATTAATAATAACCAAGTCTAAACTATAATTAGAATGAATTTGAAAAATATCTTGGTAGCATATGATGCTTCAGGATTTTCAACTAGAGCCTTCAAAAGTGCGCTAGACATTGCAGAACCAAATAAAAGTAAAATAACTTTGGTTACCGTTGTAACAGGCATATACCAACCTTCTATTGGGTTTTCAATGAAATTAAACAAAGACGTATTGGAAAAACAAAACAAAGCCATGAAAAAACTAGTATCACATCTTCAGACTGCAGCAAATAAAAAAGGCATACGTCTCTCACTAAGACTCTTGCATAATCCTTCAGTATCAAAGGCAATTAGGAATTATGTAAAATCTCACAAATTTGATCTAATTGTAATTGGATCACATGGTAGAACTGGTCTTAACAAGGTTATTTTGGGAAGTGTTGCAAATGATGTAGCACATAAGGCAAATATTCCTGTAATGGTGGTAAAATAAGAAATGGTAATAACAAATATTCTGGTTCCTTTTGATGGTTCATCTTATTCAGTCAAGGCATTTAATGCTGCACTAGATATTGCAAAAAAACAAGATGCTAAAATTAAAGTTTTGACTTGTTTAAAAAAAGAAAATCTCGGAGCTTGGTATATTGATAAAAGAATAAACAAGAAAATAATAAAAGATGCTAAGAAATTTGCAAGTGGTTTTCTCTCAAAATTAGAAAAGACAGCAAAAGACTTTGATGTCTCGCTTTCTGTTCACATCCTTGAGGCAAAATCCATCTCAAAGGAAATCGTTAGTTTTTCAAATTCTAAAAAGATCAATCTAATTGTAATTGGCTCTCATGGGCAGACAGGATTTAACAGATTTCTTTTAGGTAGTGTGAGTAATGCAGTAAGCCAATCAGCTAAATGTCCTGTTTTAATAATAAAATAAACCTCTAGAGATAAAATTTACATTACATCTTATGAAAACCCTAAACTTTCATAACTAGAAAATGGGCAATCCAATTTTTCTAATACTTGTTTTAGAACGTCTTTTAGCACG
>PVMK01140116.1_pt1 | contig 12477 bp, 12 predicted proteins | sample 1853481 | NCBI WGS metagenome assembly PVMK01 (sample SAMN08533507, study PRJNA380276) | Marine sediment metagenome, whole genome shotgun sequencing project.
GTTCGCCGGTGAACTGCTGCTCTTGGGTGGCCACCTCGGTGATGGCAAAGCTCTCACCGGAGAATGTCGGAGCGTCGAGCACGGTTACCGCATTGGCCTGCTCAATGAGCTGTGACGTGTCAGCGACCCACGGGCTACGGTCCGCCTGCTGCGCCTGATGCGTCAAGACCTCGGCGGGCGTCGACTCTTCGGGGAGATCGAAAAGCGTCGACACCACCTCTTCCGCCGGCTCCGGTTCGATCGCCGACTTCGGATGCGAACGGTGCATTTCGATAATTCCGGTTTGTCCTACCTGCACCGACTCCGTGATAACCGGTGGAACCGCGCCATCCGCGCCGACCGAAATTGTCGCGCCGTTGGCGGTTTCACTGATTCGATAATCGACCCGGCCGCGAAGATCCAAGACGACCCGCGTCACCGGTTCGGGAGTGACCTGGAACTGAGCCACCCGCACCTGGCTCACCAGGGGAGCGTTCACCGGCATGAGGCGACGAGCGACGTGATTGACAACACCATTGAGGTCGAGCACCAGCCGGCTCGGATCGGGAAGAGTGAAGGCCCGCACGTGCAGCGGGCGGTCGGATTTGAGCTCCACGACCACGCCGTCACCCGTGCGCACCGGCACAACCTCGAAGAGATTGGCCGGACCGCCAAGAGAAGAGGCGGACGCTCGATCTGGCGCCGCGACCGCTTCGTCTTTGGAAGCCACCAACACTTCTTCGCGTGTGACCGCAGACGTTATCGATGAACCCGGACCGGTAAAGGAGGTGAATATGAGGTCCAGCCCTCCCCCTACGGGATCCAGCATCAGCTGAGCAGGTTCGTTCAACCACACCGTGAGGCGGGAGACTTTCTTGCCAAACTCCTCAACATGGTCGAGTTCCGCTCGCTCGATGCCGAGCTCAGGCTCGGTGAGCAGCCCGGCGCCCTGATTCCAGCTCGCCTCGGGCAGCTCCACCACCCAAACGCCGGGTTGCGGAGAGTAGTGGACAGTTTCCAGCTCCTCTGTCGCCCGGAGGTGAAGCACAGGTCCCGAAGGTCCCGCCTCCGCACCCATCCCTTCAATGGTCGGAATGGACTCCTGGGCGAGGAGCGGCACACAAGTCCCCAGCAGGACACAGGCCGCGACCGCCACCAGGCTGCGGACGTTTTTCATTATCATGCCGTCCCCCATTTTCCTCTCAAATCAACGGCTAGTCCGTGAGTTCTCTCACCACTTCCTCGTACTGCTTGAGCCGATTGGGGTCATTCACATCCTGTCTGAAGACCACCTTCTTGGGCTGAATCTCGAAAACCAAACCGTTGAACAGCTTGGTCCCCGGTCGGATGATGTAGGAGACGTTGTCGCGTCCCAAGACAAAGGCGAGGATCCCGGTCGGCGTCTCGATGATTCCCTCCACCCTCAGCTCCTCCACCAGCATCCCGGGCAGCCCCGGCGGACGAGCCTTGGCCGGCCCCTCCTCCAATTCCTCGAAGCCCTCGAGAAGAGAACGGAAGGGATCGCGCCGACCGGCCGGATCGTAGTTGAAGATCCGACCCTCGAGAACCTCTTCTTCACCACGCAGGATCTGCTCGATCCCCGAAACGTCCACATCGTCATCGACCAGTCCGGCGAGCGGGCCCTCGGCGGCTGGATCCTCGGCCGGGGCGTCGGGCTCCTGCGCAAAGGCGATACCGAATGTCGTGAGCAACACGACCAGGCCACACGAGAGAATGAGCTTACGATTCATTCCTGCGTCTCCGGCGTTTCCTCTTTGTAGATGAAGGTCCGCTGGACGAATTCGGCGTGGATCGTGAAATTATCACCCCGTCTTTTCAATGGCTTGATCACGAGGTCGTTGACGTTGATGATCCGAGACATTCTGCTCAAATGGTCGAAGAAGAGCCCCAGCTCGTGGTACGTGCCATCGAGCCCCACCCGGATCGGCCACTCGAGGTAGAAGCCGCGATCCTCGAAGGTCCCCGGCGTAAACCTCGTCAGCCGGAAACCGCCCCTCTCCGTCAACTGTTTGGCCCGTTTGATCAGATTGTCGGTCTCTCGCCGGGTCGGCAGGATCTTTCGCAGGCGCGCGAGCTCGACCTCGTAATTCTTGATGTCTTCCTCGAGACGCGGCAGGTCGGCCTTGGCTGCGCGGCCCTTCTCGATCTCCCGCGCGAGATCGTCGATCTTCGTTTCGAGCCGTCCGATCTCCACCTTGATGTCCTTGAACACGTACAGGTGCATGACGGTGAACATGGCGGCGCCGAGGACGATACCGACGATAGCCGCCATGTACCAGGGCTTGGTGTTGAGATCAATCGCCATGGCGCCGGCCCCCCCCCCGTCCTCATGACCCGGCGCCCGCCTGTTGCGAGCCCTCGGCCGCCGCGAGCTCCGGCGGAGAGTTATTGAATATACAGTTGAGCGTGAAGGTGAATGTGTCCCCCGTCGAGCGTGAGAGGTTTTTCAGCACGGGCTCTTCGAAAAACGGCGATGCGTCGAGGTTCGAAATGTAGTTGGCAACCGCGTTCTCGTCCATCGCGACGCCAGCGATGGCAACATCTGTACCCTTGAGGGTGAGGCTGTTGAGCCACGCCAGCTCCGGCAGGGCGCGTGACACCTCGTCCATGATCCGCACCGGGCCCTTTTGGTTCCGTTTGAGCTCGTTGATGACAGTGATCTTGTGGCGCAGCGCCTCACGGCGGGCCTCGAGCTCCTCGACCTTCTTGATATAGACGAGAAGCTCGTCCCGCTCCTTCCGGCGGACGCGCTCGACCTCCCGGAGATCGGCACGTTCGCTGGTCAGGAGAAACCACTGGGTGCCGACCACGATGCTGGCCAGCACAAGCGCGATCATGAGAATGATGTCGCCCTGCCTGGCCCCCAACGAAAACTGCGGTCGTTCGGCCTGGACGGCCGCTGCTGCCGGAGTTTCAGCAACCAGATTGATTTTGATCATCGCATCACTCTCCGACCGTACGCACCGCGAGGCCAACCGCCACCGCCATCGCCGGAGCATGCCGGTTGATCCACTCCGGATCAAAGTCGGACTCGCTGTAGCGGATTTTCCGGAAAGGATTCATGACCTCAACAGCGACCTGGAAGCGCTCCTTGAGGACCTCGTCGAGGTTGAGGATCTGAGCGCTGCCGCCCGCGAGGACCACCCGATCGATGTGGTCCACCGACGAGGTGGCGACAAAGAAATCAATGGTCTTCTGGAGCTCCGCGGTGAGATCCTCGGAAACGCTGTTGAGCACGCTGAGCACCTGCTGCAACGTGTTCTCACCCACCTTTTCGCCGAGCTTCAGCCGCTCGGCGTCGTCTCTGGAGAGACTCAGCTCCCTCTGGATCGCCTCCGTGTACTGATTGCCGCCGAACGCGACGTCTCGCCAGAAAATTGAGGTCCCGTGATAGAGGACATTGATGTTCATCACCGACGCGCCGACATTGACCAGGGCGATGGTCTCGGGGTCCACGTCGTAGTTGGCCTCGAAGGCGTTCTGCAAGGCGAAGACATCGACATCGACCAGGACCGGGTCCTTTCCGGCCTGCACGATTACCGAGGTGTAATCCGCAATGCGATCCTTCTTGACCGCCACCAGCAGCACGTCCATGGTGTCACCGGATTCGGACTCCAGTACCACATAGTCGAGGTTGACGTCGTTGATGTCGAACGGAATGTATTGCTCAGCTTCCCACTGGATGGACTCGCTGAGCTCGGCATCCGTCATCGACGGGAGCTGGATCTTTTTGATGATCACGGAATGACCGGACAATGATCCACCGAAATTCGAGTTCTTGATGTTGTTTTCGGAAATCAATCGGGACAACGCTTCGACGACAAGAGACGAGTCCATGATTGCTCCGTCAACAATTGCTTCCGGAGAAAGATCGGCGATCGCCGCATGGAGGAGTTGAAATTCACCGCTTTTGAGCGGTTTCAACTCTACGATCTTGATCGCTGATGATCCAACATCGCAACCGACGACTTGTTTTTTTGCCTTGCCAAACATGGCTTACACCTTGATCGCAGAAGTTTTTCTGGACAGGATCATAAACCCCTCTTACTTTGAGGCTACCAAAGGCCTCGTCTTAGGTCAAGATTATTGATCACAACGAGAAAGAACACGTGTAACACAGGACACACCATTCACGAGAAAAAACACGAGTAACCAGGATATACCATGTCAACTCTCGACGATATCGTCTGCTCGCGGCCGGGACATCACACGGGGAATTCACGGCCACCCTCCAGCCCCCTAATAGGAGAATCAATTCCCAAAGCAACAGCCGATAAATCGAGCGTGAGAAAGCGTCTTTCAGGGACGAAATACTCCCAATCAATGCAGCGTATTGGTACCACAGAACTCTCCGAGATGGACGATTTTCCGAGGAATGAGTGATCCCGACACTTGCAAAACAGCGCCGTCTGTGCTATTAAATTCAACCCCCTTGTGGGGATTTCGAGGAGGATTTCTACGATGGCGCAGCGATGTGAAATCTGCGGTAAGGGCCCGATGAGTGGAAGCAAAATCTCCCACGCCCATAACGTGAGCAAGCGGCGCTGGCTGCCCAATCTCCAGCGCGTCCGGGCGATGGTCGACGGTAGACCGAAGTACGTGAGGGTCTGCACCCGGTGCATTCGGTCGGGCAAGATCGCCAAGGCGCCGCGAATTTAGCCCACCTATCTCACCAATCGCCCGCTGCAACCGGGCCTCTTGCTCGAAAATCCCACTGAGTGCGGTATCTCGCCGCCCTCGCGACGAATCCCGATGAGATATGCGGGCCAAGGTAACGGCGGTCATGAGCGCACGCTCGTTTGACCTCGCCTCTGCACTCGCAACATCCCCTTCAAACCCTGGAGTCGGCTGAGAATGCGGGCGAGCTGCGCGGCGTCGTGGACGGCGATGGTCATGGCGGCAAAACCGGTGTCATTCGGTTCGGTCCGGAGCCGGCAGTTGAGGATGTCACTACCTTCGGACGAGATGGCCTGAGAGATCGAAGCCAACATGCCCGAGCTGTCGTCAAACGCTACGTCGACGTCCACGCGTGAGGTCGGGGCCTTGGAGGTCGCCGCGGTTGGCGCCCACCGCACCTCGATCTCCCGCTCCGGGTGATAGAGGAGGTTCTTGACGTTCGGGCAGCCCCGGGCGTGCACCGCCACACCCTTGCCTCGGGTCACGAAGCCCACGATTTCCTCGCCGGGCAGCGGTTTGCAGCACTTTGCGAGATAGACGAGAAAGTCGGCATCCCCCGTGACCTCGAGCGCATGACCATCCGTCGAGGTCGGCGCCGGCCGAGACTGACTTATTTTCTGAGATTCCTCGGCTGACTCGTCGTCCTTCTTAAACGGAGCGGTCACCGTGGTCACCGGCACCTTACCGAATCCGACGGCGGCCAGCAGGTCCTCCTCCTTGCCCAGCCCGCTTGCAGCCGCCACCTTCGCAAGCTCTTCGCTTCCGGTGACCTTCTTCAGGGAGGTTCCGATCCTACGAAGCTCCCGATCCGCCAGCTTTCGTCCGATCTCGAGAGCGCGCTCCTTTTCCTCGCTCTTCAACCAGGCGCGAATCTTCGATCGAGCGCGGTTGGTGGCCACGATGCCCAGCCAGTCGTGGTGGGGGCGCTGTCGATTCGAGGTCGTGATCTCGACGATGTCGCCGTTCCGGATCTCGGTCTTCAGAGGTACCCAGCGACCGCTGACACGACCGCCGATGCAGGTGTGGCCGACCTGGGTGTGGACGCGGTAAGCGAAATCGAGAATGGTCGCGCCACGGGGAAAGGAAAAGACATCGCCGCGAGGGGTGAAACAGTAGACGTCGTCCGGATAGAGATCCACCTTGAGGGAATCGAGAAACTCGAGCGGCGACGATCCTTCGGAATGGTCGAGGACGGACCGCAGCCAGGCAACCCGCGAGTCCTCGGCCGGCGCGTGCGAGCCCTTCTCCTTGTAGCTCCAGTGGGCCGCGATGCCGAACTCGGCAATCGTGTGCATCTCGTTTGTCCGGATCTGGATCTCGAACGGGTGGCCTTCGGGTCCGATCACGGTCGTGTGCAGCGACTGGTAGGCGTTGGGTTTTGGAATCGCGATATGGTCCTTGAGCCGTCCGGGAACCGGCGCCCACTGCTGGTGGATCAGACCGAGCGTGGCGTAGCAGTCGGCCACGGACGATACGATGATCCTGAAGGCGAGAAAATCGAAGACGTTGGCGACATCCACCCCCTGCCGCCCGAGCTTTTCGAAGATCGAGTACAGGTGTTTGACCCGACCACGAACGCCGCCTTCGATACCGTTCTCCGCGAGCAGCTCCTCGAGGATGACGCGGATTTCAGCGAACCATCGGTCGGCCGCCTCCCTCCGCTCCTCGATCTCTTGCTCCAACCTCTCGGCCTCCTTGGGATGGAGGTAGCGAAAGCAGAGATCCTCCATTTCGATCTTGATGCTGCCGATACCGAGCCGGTTGGCGATCGGCGCGAAGATCTCCAGCGTCTCCCGGGCAATGGCGATCTGCCGATCGCGGTGAAGATACCCGAGCGTCCGCATGTTGTGGAGCCGGTCGGCGAGCTTGATGAGAATGACGCGAACATCGTCCATCGACGCCAGCAGCAGGCGGCGGAAGTTCTCCGCCTCGGTGGCCTCGCGGCTCGAGTAGCTCGATTCGAAGTCGGCCATCTTGGTGAGCGCCACCACCAACCGAGCCACCTCGGGACCGAACGCGATCTCGATCTCCTCGGCGGTGGTCGGCGTGTCTTCGACGAGGTCGTGGAGGAGACCCGCGGCGACGGTCTCCTCGTCGAGCTCCATCTCGGCCAGGATCCAAGCCACGGCCAGAGGGTGGGTGAAGTAGGGCTCACCCGAGCGCCGTGCCTGTCCTTGATGACGGTTGGCGGCGAACACGTAGGCATGGCGCAGGAGGTCCTCGTCCAAATCGGGACGGTAACGCTCCATCCGGGTGAGGATGTCCTCGATGCGGATCTTCGCCGCAATGGCCATCCTATTATCTTATCTACCAGGTCAAGCAAACCCCGAAATAGGGCCCATGTTGGGGCTTGATATGCAAAGGACTACACGGTGGGAGTGCGTGGAACTCCCGATGAGTGTTGAGTTTTGAGTTGAGAGTTATGAGTTGAGAGTTACTCGCACGACGACCTGATTCGGGGGTGAGCAGGTGGGAATCGAGGATTCCGGCCCTGGGGTGGGCGGGTGGAAACTCTCAACTCTTAACTCTTAAGTCTTAATTCCTAATTCTTCTCAGCGGTGTCCCTTCAGCCGTCTGCGCTCCCGTCGGTTGTCCTTCGGCCTGTTCATCTCCAGCGCGACAGGGGAGGCGACGAGGATCGACGAGTAGGTACCGACGATGAGCTCCCCCAGGAGCACGAATGCGAAGGTGTTGGTGACGTCGCCACCAAAGATGTAGAGGCTCAACACCACCACCAGCGTGGTTCCCGAGGTGATGATGGTTCGCGACAGGGTCTGATTGATCGAAAGGTTCATCAGCTGCTCGAGATCGTCGCCGCGGCGCAGCCGCAGATTTTCGCGCATCCGGTCGAAGACGACCACGGTGTCGTTGACCGAGTACCCGACCAGGGTCAGCAGGGCGGCCACCGTCGGCAGGTTGATCTCACGGTGGGTTGCGGCGAGGGCGATGAGGGTGATGAGCACATCGTGGAAGAGCGCCACCACCGCACCCACGGCGTAGGGCAGTTGGAAGCGGATCCAGATGTAGACCAGCATCCCGACCAGCGAGAAACTGATCGCCAGCAAGGCCTTCTTCTTCAGGTCCGCGCCGACCGTCGGTCCGACACTCTCCGCACCGAGAAGGGAGAAGGCGCCGACCCCACCGTGTCCTCGAGATAGTCCCGCGAATCGGCGCTCAGATCCGCCACATCACCGAGCTCGTCGAGCGAAAAATAGATTCCGTGCTGCTTGCGGTGATCGAGGACCGCATCGACCATGGGCTCGTAGTACAGGTCGCGAGCCTCCTCGTCAGCGCCGACACCGTCGGGATCGGCCGCCGCCAGGAGACCGACGAGCTCGTGCGATCCCCTGAGGTTGAGGTCGAACCGATCGCCGAGATCGGAGTTGAGGTTCTGATTGAGGAGGTCGATGATCGGTCGCGTGAAATCACCCTCCGCACTCTCTGGGTTTTCGACCCGGATCAGGATCTCGTGTTTTTCGACCTCGTCGAAGGTCTGGATCAGGGGCGTTCCCGAGGTCAGATCCGAAATGGCGGATCGCAGATCGCCGAGATCGGGCTCCTCGCGGAACTTCAGGGTGACCTGGGTGCCGCCGACGAAGTCGATGCCGAGGTTGAGCCCCGGCCCGAAAAACTCGTAGGCCAGACCGGCGGCGATGAACAACGCCGACAGACTGAGGGCGATCTTCCGGTAGGACAGGAACTTGATATTGGTGTCGCCGATGATGCGCATTGTTCTTTCCAATCAGGTGCTGAGCGTCTCAGATGCTCAGGGTCTCAACCCGTTCACGGCCCCCGAGCGCGATCATGTACATGGTCCGGGAGACGAAGACGGCCGTGAACATGCTGGCCAGGATGCCGATCGAAAGGGTCACCGCAAAGCCTTTGATCGGGCCGGTGCCGAAGTTGAAGAGGAAGAGGGCGGCGATGAGCGTCGTCAGGTTGGCGTCGAGGATGGTGCCGAACGCGCGCGAGAAGCCGGGGTCGATGGCTGCGCGTACAGTCTTGCCCACCCTGAGCTCTTCGCTGATCCGCTCGAAAATCACCACGTTGGCATCGACCGCCATACCGATGGTGAGAATCACGCCGGCGATGCCTGGCAGGGTCAGGGTGGCGCCGAAGTAGGCCATGACGCCGAGCAGGATGACGATGTTCAACACCAGCGCAACGTCGGCATTGAGACCCGACTTCTTGTAGTAGACAAGCATGAAGAGCATGACTGCGAGAAGCCCTGCGACCGCGGCCTGCACCCCGCGCACCACCGAATCCCGGCCGAGCGACGGCCCGACTGTCCGCTCCTCGAGGTAGGTGATGGCGGCCGGCAGCGCGCCTGCGCGGAGCTTCAGCGCCAGGTCCTCGGCGCCCTCGATAGTGAAGTTGCCGGTGATGCGGCCGTCGCCTGGAATTCGCGACTCGATCACTGGCGCCGAAATCACCTTGTTATCGAGGACGATGGCCATCCTAGTGCCAATGTGGGAGGCGGTGTACTGGCCGAACTTTTCAGCGGCATGCGGCTGAGTGGAGAAGTTGACCACCGCCTGGCCGTACTCATCCTGGCTTCGCCGCGCGGATCGCAGCTCCTGGCCCGAGATAATGGCCGCCTTCTTGAGCACGTAGTAGTCGGTGCCTATGACATTGCCCTCGAGGTCCTCCCGATCTCCGGGGACGATCTCGGAGTCCGACGGTACGCTGCCGCCGAGCCCCGCGATCAGGCTCTGGCGGTCGGGTGAGGGCCCGCCCACGACCTCCTGAAACTCGAGAAACGCGGTCGAGGAGATCAGGTCCTTGACCCGTACGGGGTCATCCACACCGGGCAGCTGAACCAGGATGCGGTCGCTCTCCAGACCCTGGCGCTGGATCACCGGCTCTGCAACGCCAAACTGGTCGACCCGATTCCAGATGGTCTCCAGCGACGCGCGCACCGCCATATCGCGCACCGTGCGGTCCATATTCGGCGGCAGCTGGAACCTCCACACACCAACCCCTGGGATCGCCTTGTAGCCGGGCAACCAGTCGGACGCCACCTGGCGCAGGGCAGCGGTATCGGTGTCCGTCGGCACCTCGACCGTGAAGCTGAGGTCGGAAATATTCGACTCCGGCGACCCGATCTCGACGCCCTCCTCTCGTGCGCGGCTCACCAGCCGCTGCGAGGCGTCGTCGAGCTCCGCCTTGATGGCGTCGTCGGTTTGCACCTGCAGCACGAGATGAATGCCACCGGAGAGGTCGAGGCCAAAATGAATCTTTTCTCCAGGCGGGTAGAGTGACCACAAGCACAGGCCTACCACCACAACGATCAGCGCGACTCGCCACAAGATCTTCGAATCCACTCTCGCCTCCGCTCTGTCTTTATGAGTTCTCGGTCGGGGCCCCGTCCGAGCCGACCGGGCCGCCGATCGCAGTTTTGGAAATTCTGATCTTCGTGTTCTCCGCGATCTTGAGCAGTATCGTCTGCTCCTCGACGGTGGCCACTGTGCCGTAAATACCACCGGATGTCACGACCTTGTCACCTTTTTTTAGGGCCATGATCATGGCTTCTTTCTTCTTCTGTTGCTTTTTCGCGGGCATGATCACGAGGAAATAGAAGACCCCGAAGATCAGCGCGAACATCATCATCATCCCGAGGGGACCACCCCCACCTGCGCTTTCCATATTTCACCTCTTCCAGCCCGGTCTTCTCACCGGGTGTCTACTTCGGGCGCCACGCGTCCACGTTCGTTGTCCACCCGAGCGCGAAACCGCGTGTAGCGGCCCGCCATGATAGCCTCCCGGGCCCCGCGCATCAAGCTCAGAAAGTACCAGAGATTGTGAAGCGTCAGCAGCACCACCGAGGTCACCTCATTAGCCACGAAAAGATGGCGCAGAACGGCGCGAGAATAGACGGCGCAGGTCGGGCACGAACAGGCCTCGTCGAGGGGGCGTTGATCATCGGTATGGCAGGCGTTCTTGATCGCCAGATCGCCCGTCGAAGTGAAGACCTTGCCGGTGCGCGCCGAGCGGGTGGGGAGGACGCAGTCGAAGAGATCGACACCGCATCCTACGGCATGCAGGATGTCCTCGGGGTATCCGACCCCCATCAGGTATCGCGGACGATCGGCGGGCAGCATCGGCGCCGTCATCGACACCGCCTCGTAGAGGGCCGCCGGGGGCTCGCCGACGGCCAGCCCGCCGATCGCGAAGCCGTCGAAATCCGCCGCCGCCAGGGCCTCGGTGCAGCGCCGGCGGAGGTCGATATCGAGGGATCCCTGCTGGATCGCGAAGACGCCCCACTGACGCTCGTGCGCGAAACGCCGCGTGCCCGCTCGAGCCCGCGCAGCGCCCACTCCACGCTGGTCATGGTCGCTTTTCTCCGCCTGCTCGGGCTCGACCGGGTAGGGCAGGCACTCGTCGAGCACCATCGCCACGTCGACGCCGATCGACGCCTGGGTCTCGATGACGCTCTCCGGGGTCAGCCGGTGCTCGCTGCCGTCGATGTGGGAGCGGAACACGACGCCGTCGAGTCTCGACGTGCGCCGCTTCGCCAGCGAGTACACCTGGTACCCTCCGGAGTCGGTGAGGATCGGCCCCTCCAGCCCATCACCCGGTGCAACCCGCCGAGGCTCACGATGCGTTCGGTCCCAGACGCAGCAGCAGGTGGTAGGTGTTGGCGAGGATCATCTCCGGGCCAGGCGCTCGAGCTCCCACGCGGCCATGCTTGACCGTTCCGGCGGTCCCACGGGCATGAAGGCCGGCGTGTGGACGACACCGTGGGGCGTGGTCAGCTCGGCGGCCCGAGCCGCGCTCTCAGCATCCTCACCGACAACCGAAAAGGGCAGCATGACGAGTAATCGACCTCGCCGCTGGGATCAGCCGACGCCCGACGAGGCGTCGAGGGTCTGCAACCGCACCCGGCCGAGATCGAGGCGGAACTCGCGAGTCGTCGATCGGAGCGTTGATCACCAGGTCGTCTGAACTCATAGCGAGTGCTGTCGCGTCCGCCTCGGTGTAATCGACCACTACAGGCAGGAAGAGGGTGCGATCGATCTCGATCTCCACCGAGCGCAACCTCTTTTTAAGCATCGATGTGACCGGTCGAAGGGTGAGGCGGTAGGAGGCCCCACCACCGGGATCGGCGAGCGTGACCGAAAAGTTTTGCGTGAGGTCGTCGAGCGGTTGCATCCCGGCAATCACTCGCACGAATCGGCGCTGCTTGCCCGATACCTTGAAGCGCTCGGCGCGGCTCTGCTGAGGGTGGTACGTCGTGACGGTGTCGTCGGTAAAGAGGACGACCATCGAATCCGGCCGCAGATAGTTCCAACGCACCAGGTCGGGGGCGCGAAACAGAAAGACCCCTGATGACTCCACCGCTTCGAGGAGCAGCTCACTGCGTTTGAGTTGCACGAAGTCCGCTTGCAAGGTGCGCACCGCGTGTTGACTCTCCACCACGCGGTCGATCACGGCGTGAAGCTTCGCGCCGCCTTCGAGGGCATCAATCGATTCCACCCTCGGCGCCGGGTCAGCCGTCAGCAGAAACGCCGGGAAAACGAGAATCAGTGCCGGCAGCAGTCGTCGCAAAACTTTCACGGTGTGCACTTTAACACATGATCGAAGGGGCACACATCCCCATCAAAGCCCTGGCCTAATTCTTAATTCTTTGAGCCACTTGCAAAACCCTGCGTTTGACCTTGCTTGGTCTTTCCGAAACGCCAAAGACACAAGAACGACTCTGGAGGTGGGCTCAAGCCCACCCTACAACCCTGCGCAAATTGTGGGTCAGAAGTAGGGAGGGTCTTAGCCCACCTGCAGAGGCGTTCTTGTGTCTTTGGC
>PVMK01188197.1_pt1 | contig 12477 bp, 16 predicted proteins | sample 1853481 | NCBI WGS metagenome assembly PVMK01 (sample SAMN08533507, study PRJNA380276) | Marine sediment metagenome, whole genome shotgun sequencing project.
ACCCCTAGAGTCGTGGGCTGAGTTCCAGGCGGCATAGTCGTGATGACCGACCCTGGCCTTGTCATCGTCGTTGCTGCTCGTCCAATTATTGCAGGTCATGTCCTCGCCAGAAGGATAGGCTGTCCCGTCGGCTTGTGAGCCAGTGAGGATGTCGTGCCGGTTGGGCGCATACCCACTGCCAGGTATTGTTCGGCCACGTTGGTCGACCGCAGTAAAAGCGCTTACCCGATTCATTACGCTATGAAGTTCATCCACGTCGGCGGCAATGCGGTTGCCATTGGCATTGAACCAGGGACCCGATCCGATTCTGTCCCGAGCGTTGACGGCATTGCTGCCCTGGGTGCTGAGATAGGCTCGCCAGATGAGGTTGCCTTGATCAACGCTTTCCGCCAGGTTCTGGCAGATGTCATCGGCCCCTTCAAGTCCCCCTAAGTCGCCGCCATTGCCGGAACCCGCGCTGGTCAAGAAAAAGGACATCGACCCAGTCGGCATTTGAGTCTGAGCTAGGCCAGCGGCAAGCAGCCCGCAAAGCGTCAGACCTATTACGACGATCTTTCTATTTTTATGCATTATCGTATTCCTTAAGTGAGCGTGTTGGTGAATGAGGCCAATATTATAAGCATGACCCTACGGATTGAAGCTATTCAAGGTCGATCAAGAGAATCTGCAGTGCCGCCTCATGGCCTAGCCCAGTGATACGAGCGGTCGCTTTCCACGCAAAAGCGGCCATTAGGCTAAAATCAGTCAAAAGGTCCGCTAACGACCCAAAGCGGACGTCAAGCTTTTTGGTCATTAGACTGTCTCAAGGATACTGAGAGGTGTTTTCATGAAAGCAGATCGTGTTAATCGATGGCTGACGTTGGGTGCAAATACAGGTGTATTAATCGGGATTATTATATTGCTAGTCGAGCTAAATCAAAACGCTACCGTCGTGAAGGCCCAGATATCGAATGAAAGATCTGGTCAGGGCGTCGACCTTTTCATGGCGATCGCGGAGTCGCCAGAACTGAGCAAAATCGACGCGATGTTACAGGAATCAGGTTTCCCCGAGGATACGTCAGCCATGTCGGATCTAAGCCCCACAGAGCATCGCCAATATTATTGGTACTTAATGGCTCAGCGATTCCGAATAGAGAACCTCCTTTACCAACAATCTCTAGGAGTTGTGGTTGATCCTGGCCCCTTATTTGGCGCAAGGAATCTCCTACCAAAACTAAAGGTGTTCGGAGTGGAAGGAACCAGCGGGAGACTTGAAAAACTAATTTCTGAAGTGGAGAGAATGCACGAATAGGAAATTAGGAAAGCGTCCGGTTTTGGCCGTTAGTAGCCCTTCATTTTCGTGGTTTTCGAGCATTCTGAATGACCACTTTCGAAAAAATCGGCCGTTCAGAATTTTGGGTTCGCAAGATCGCAACTGAGCGTCCGGTATGCGCTCGAAAGCGGCCACTGAGATGCTAGACTTCTGAAGGGCTTAAAACGACCCAAAGCGGACATTTCTTGAGCCGTGGTGGTATGTGACGATTCGCGATTTCGTGATTGCTGCTTACGACGATGGCGTTAGCGTTTCCACAAAGCAGGTGCTTGGTCCATGAGACTTCAGTTGCGAGCGATTATTGTTGTTCAATGTGCTTGTTTGGCAATCGCTCCGCAGGCCATAGGCGATGATGGAACTGTGTTGGTCAAAGGTGGCACGTTCTTGATGGGGACGGACCAAGCGGACGTCGCAGCCTTAAAGTCCAGATTCCAAGTGGATTGGCCCGGTGTGTTCGATAACGAATCGCCTGCTCACGAGGTCACGCTGAGCGATTTTCGGATAGACAAGCACGAAGTTACAAACGCACAATTCGTCAAGTTTCTGGATGCTGTTCCTGAGTGGCGGAAGAATCGTCTCGATAGTCAGGAACATAATGGCGACTATCTCGCGGACTGGCAGGAAGGGCAGTATCCCGAGGGAAGGGGGCAGCATCCCGTAGTATTTGTGACTTGGGCGGCGGCTCAGTCTTATTGTCGTTGGCGAGATGGAAGACTGCCGACGGAAGCAGAATGGGAGTTCGTTGCACGCAGCGGAGATTCCAGAGAGTTCCCATGGGGTGACACGCTGCCGTCTCCCGAACGAGCAAACTACTACTCGAGCAACATTGGGGAGCCAGTTAAGGTCGGCAAATACGCGCCCAATGATCTCGGCGTCTTCGACCTTGCTGGCAACGTCTGGGAATTGCTGTTGGATACCTGGGTTCCGCAATATCCCAACGAAGCACAGATCGATCCCATTGCCGGCGGCCCTACAGAAAATGAACAGATTCGTGACATTCGCGGTCGCCGAGCGCTTCGAGGCGCGAGCTTTGGTGGTTCGGTAGTGAACTTGCGAACGCGATGGCGCGATAGTCACGTGGTCACCAACGCCATCGGGTTCGTCGGATTTCGTTGCGCCTATTCTATCTCGCCAGGCAGCAGTGAGGGCAACGGGCGCTAGTTTGTGCTCGGTTGTCCGCTAATGGCCGAAAGCGGCCCCTAATTTCACTCAGTTTTTGGTGATCTGAATGACCGCTTTCGGGAAAAGCGGACATTTTGTTTTTGTTTTCGTAGCACCGCGACATGCCAGGTCATGGCGACTTTCTATCTGAACGAATTTGCCCTTGGCACTATGACCAAATGGGACCCGTTGACCTTGTCCGTTATTAAACGGGCAATCCCCGCTAGATGTCCGTTAAGATTTGAACAGACCCAGTAAAGGAAATCGATCGTAAATTGGGTCAAATATCAGAGATTGCCTATAATGCAATCAAATGCGATGGATAGAAGACTAGACCAATGCCCGAAATTACTTTACTTGGTTGGATCCACACGATTATTGCCGTTATTGCCCTGATTGCGGGTTTTTACACCTTGGCGATTTACAAAGTGATTACTCCAGAGCAAAAAACGGGTCAACTCTATTTGATCTGTACGCTTATCGCGGCGGTGACCGCCCTGATGATATACAAACATGACGGATTTGGGCCCGGCCACGGTCTTGCTGTTCTGACTTTATTGGCCTTAGTCGGCGGTTTTGTCGTCACCAAAATTTCGATATTTGCAAAGATAGCGGAATACCTTCAAGCTTTTTGTTTTTCGGGAACCTTGCTTTTCCTCATGATTCCCGCGATAACTGATGGGCTATTACGCCTGCCAGCAGGGGGTCCGATACTAACCAATCCCCAAGACCCCATGTTGAAGAAATTCTATTTGGCATTCCTTGTTATTTTCCTCGTGGGATATGTCATGCAAATTTTGTGGCTTAAAAAACAAAAAAAGACCTGAGAAACATCAACAGGTGCAATCGTTTCAACAAAATCCGCTTCTGGTCGAAAGCTGCCTATCGTTTCAGCAAATCCAAAGCAAAATGAAGGACCGCTTCACCCCCGAATGCGGACCCTGGACTGCTAGACTAATAAAGGTCGGCTAACGACCCGAAGCAGACGTTGGCTGTAGCAAATGTGGTTTTAGTTATCCACTGGAGGCGCAAGTGAATTGGGACGCAATTTCCGCGGTTGCAGAGATAGCGGGCGCTGTCGTGGTTGTCGCGTCTTTGATTTACGTAGGCAGACAACTTGGTCAAAACACGGCAATGATGCGCGTTAGTGCTGCCAGTGAACAACTCGAGCGAGACTACGAGCTTGTCTTGCCGCTAATTGAGAGTCACGAATTCGCAGAAGTATGGCTCAATGGTGACCATCAACTTGATGAACTCGACGAGGCAGATAAGCAACGATTGCTGTTCTTCGAACGGCGGGCAATTACGCTTTGGAATCATCACTATGAACTACGAAGTCAAGAATTAATGCCGGATGCTAACTGGTACAACCAGAATTGGATGATTCAGAAAATCGGGCGTCGTCAATCACTTCGCGAGGCGTGGAGATTGTTCAGGGGCGGATACGAGACTCCATTTCAGGAGTACGTAGACAAACAATTTAGGATTGCAGACAACGAATTGTCGAAAAACTTGTAATGATGGCTTCTGGCCGACAGCGGACCCTGGACTGCTAGACTATGAAACACCGGTGGAACGATTTAGCCAATGTGTTGCGTCGACCGGTTGAGACAGCAATCCAAAGCGGACCTTCAGAGCCCCGGCGCTGATTGTCTAAACTCCACTCATTATTCTCTGTCATTAGCCTACTCGTGGAGCGTCATCCATGATTTCAGAACAGACACTAAAGGACGCGGAGCGGATTGTGCGTATTACGATGATTGTAATACTGCTAACCGCCGGCACCAGCAAGCTTTTCTCTCAAGGAGGCTTTGTCGATTACTATTCTCAGCTCTTTCAGGGCGACCTGAGAATTAATCTTCCAGCACCGTTGGTAAATGCTTATTTGACAATAGTTCCGTTCATCGAAATTGGCCTGGGACTCTTCTTATTCTCAAATAGCCATAGAAACCTGGCTGTGTACGCTTGGTTCGCATTCATGCTCTCGCTGCTATTTGGCCACTACATCTTGCAGGAATGGTCAGCGGCGAATGAGATGCTCGACTACATTTTTCTTGGGCTTCTGTGCCTGGTCTTGCCGAATCACTCGTCCTGGTTTTCGAGAAAATAAATCGCCTGATGTCGGCCGATCGGCGAGAGCTAAGCACGTCACTGGGGCGCCACGACCGCTTGTGGCCGTTAGCGGGTTCTGAACAAGAAAAAATACCGGATTTATTTTTCGCGCATTGATGTTAGCCGCATCGATAATAAATCCGGTACCTTTTTTCGGTAATATTTAATCTGATGAGTGGCTTCGAGAGAATGATATGAATTGGGAGGCAATTGGCGCAATCGGTGACTTCGTCGGTGGATTGGCGGTCGTGTTTACCCTGATATACATTGCGTTTCAGGTTCGACAAAGCTCCAGACAAATCGACCAACATTCTCGTGCATTGGCGGCATCGACTTTTTATGCAGCCGGCGAAGGATTCAACAAATGGTAAGCCCTTGTTATTCAAGATGAGGCAGTCGCCAGTATTTGGTTACGGGGGGTCGCCGGTGAAGCGCTGAATTCTGCCGACAAAATGCGATTCAATTCAATGGCGATAATGCTGTTCGTTTCACTCGAAAATAACTTCCATCAACATCAACTCGGCTCCATTAGTCGGAATACATTGGAGGTTTCGAAGCACCAATGGGAGCACTTCCTGATGTCTCCCGGTGGCAGCGCATGGTGGACACGGCAAGGGCGTGGAATATTTACGCCTGAGTTCGTAGAAGCAATTGAAGCCTTGATCGCCGTCGCAGATCCTGAGGATTCAGATGATTAATCCGCAGCCAGTAGCAGATCCAGCTGTTCCCGGACCTGTCCGTCCCATAATTCTGCGACGGTCTTGCCGGCAGGCAACTCGGTTGATGCCCGCTTCCAGGCCAGGTTGCCGTCACCATCGACGATCATCAGGCCGGGAATAAATCTAACTGAATATTTTTCTGCGATGTCATCGCCCTCAGCAACATCGATTACGGTGAAATCCAGGTCGGCGACGTAGGCGGCGGGATCACCGATGCCTCTTTCCATGGCATTGATCGCAATTATGTTGATCTTGTCCGCACCGTAGTCCTTTTGAATCTGACCGAGATAGGGCATGAATGCGTTGCAGTAAGGGCACCAGGTGGCCCAAAAGATCATGACGGTGGGTTTGCCGGCGACCACTGCCGGAAAATCTACGGTATCGCCTGAAAAGTCGGTGCCGTGCCAGGCAGGCGCTGGCTTTCCGGTCTCGACGGCTGAGGCCACAAGCGTCCAGCTCAGGACCATGACCAGCATGATTGATCGCTCGCAACATGATTTGGATTCCCCGGGATTCGAATATTACTGTCGTTGGGTGAGAGTCTATACCGAATGATTGGTTTCCACCATCATCGTCGTTACCGTCGCGGCGGGCCAGTCCGAATGCCGCTGCCGTAACCAGGGTTTGCGCGGGGTTTCAACTGTCGCCAAAACGTCGACATATTGTGGCTATGTAAAGTCGCCCCTGCCGTGTTTAGTGGCTTTGTTGGTCGAATCCATTTACCCGGCCTTTTTCGGTGTAAAATCGTGCCAGCCGGGCAACGGCCGCTGCGCCATTCGCGTCCGCATAAATAATAGAGCGCACAAATAATCGGGGGATCGTCATGCGTCAGGCTGAGGGACAAATCCGGTAGCGTGATATGACCAGGCGCTACGTCTACATCATCGCCGCTGTGCTGGCGGGCATCAGCCTCGCGACTTTCTTTTACAAGTGGCAGGTACTTGGCTTCCCGGTATCGGGCGATCAGGAGCAGCCGGTATGGACCATCGAGACTTCCATTCGATTCGACGCCGGCCCGGGCTCCATCAAGGCAAACCTGCAGATACCGACGCTGACACCGGGATTCCAGACGCTGCGGGAATACAACGTTTCCAAAGGCTACGGTTTCAGCGTCAACTACGTCAGCGGCGGGCGCGAAGCGCAATGGGCGGTGCGGCGCACGGGCGGCATGCAAACGCTCTACTACCGGCGCGTCGTCTATGAAGATCCGTCGAGTGAGCAAATCGACACGACGCCGCCGTTCCCGCCGCCACCGGTTATTAATGAGCCGTTGCGAACAGCGGTCGAGGTCATCGTTGAGGACGTGCGCGATCGTTCCGCCGACACCGCTTCGTTCACGACTGAACTACTGCGGCGCTTTCAACGATCCATCACCTGGCGCGAATATCGAGCTGTTGCTGGCCGATGCAAATACGTCTGCACAATTTGTTGAAACGGTGACGACCGTGCTGGCCGCGGCGAGAATTCCGGCACGCATGATTCGCGGGCGTCATTTTGCAGGACCGGCAACGGCGCGTGGAGCCAACGCCGTGGCTTGAAGTGCATGACGGCGATCGGTGGCGTTATTTTAATCCCAACACCGGCGCAGAAGGGTTGCCTGACCGATACCTGATCTGGTGGCGCGGCAACCAACCGCTGGTGCGCGTCGAAGGTGGTAGCAACGTTGAAGTCAATTTTGCGGTGCAGAAAAAACTTTTCTCGACTCAATGTCGATCGCCGAACAACGCGCGCGCGTAGAGGGATCGCTGCTGGTCGACTTTTCACTTTTTAGTTTGCCGATTCAAACGCAGGCCGTGTACAGCGTCTTGCTGATGATACCGATCGGCGCGCTGATCATGGTCGTCATGCGCAACATTATCGGCATCGATGCCTTTGGAACTTTCATGCCGGTGCTCATCGCACTGTCGTTTCGCGAAACGCAGCTCTCTGTGGGGCGTCATTCTTTTCACATTGCTCGTAGCACTGGGACTGAGCATTCGATTCTCTGCTTGAACGACTGCGCTTGTTGCTGGTGCCGAGACTTGGCGCGGTGCTGATTGTTGTCGTCATATTGATGCTCATCATCAGTGTTGTGTCGCATAAGCTGGGCCTCGAGACCGGTCTGTCGGTCGCGCTGTTTCCAATGGTCATTATCGTGATGACGATCGAGCGCATGTCGGTGGTCTGGGAAGAGCGCGGTGCGGGTGATGCGATCAAGGCAGGTCTTGGCAGCCTGTTCGTTGCTGCGGTCGCCTATCTTGCAATGGGCATGAACTGGCTCGAACACCTGATATTCACGTTTCCGGAATTGTTGCTGATCGTTCTTGCGGTGGTGCTGTTGCTCGGGCGTTACACTGGATACCGATTGACCGAGTTGCGCCGCTTTTCACCGATAGCAGGTAAATAAGGTGTTGCGCGGAAAACATCTTGCAGCGGCGGGCGTGCTGGGTCTTAACCAGCGCAATGCCGACTACATCATGCGCTTAAATCCGAGACGACTTTACCCGCGTGTCGATGACAAACTGATCACCAAGAGACTGGCGCTCGAGGCGGGCATGGCAGTGCCGGAACTTTACGGCATTATCAGCCACCAGGCGGATGTGCGCCGGCTGCCGGAAATTGCGGGCGACCGCGAGAGTTTTGTGATCAAACCGGCGCGCGGCAGCGGTGGTGATGGCATCGTTGTCATTACCGGGCGCAGCAAGAGGAAGCGGCGCAGTTACCGGCTTGCCAGCGGCCTTTTCATGTCCGAATCCGAATTGATGCACCACACATCAAACATTGTTGGTGGCCAGTACAGCTTGAGCGGCAATCCGGATTCCGCGCTGATCGAGTATTGCGTCAAGTTTGATCCCATGTTTGCAGAGGTCAGCTACCAGGGAGTGCCGGATATACGCGTGATTGTGTATCGTGGCTATCCGATCATGGCGATGGTCCGATTGCCGACCCGGAGTTCCGATGGCAAAGCAAATCTGCATAAGGGCGCGGTTGGGGCAGGCATCGACATCAGTTCCGGAGAAACCCTGACGGGTGTCCTCAACGATGATGTTGTCGACGATCACCCGGACACCGGCGCCTTGATCGCCGGGTTGTACATCCCGCACTGGGATTCCATTTTGCAATCCGCGGCGCGTGGCCTGGAGGTGACCGGTCTTGGCTATCTCGGCGTTGATATTGTCATTGATCGCGATCGCGGACCGCTCATCTTGGAAATGAACGCAAGGCCCGGGCTCAACATCCAGATCGCCAACTGCACGGGTCTGTCGACCCGCATCGATCGTATTGACGAAATATTCGATCCAGAGGCTAACGCCGTTTCACGTGCAAAGTCTGCCGGCAGGAATTTCCGTCGCAGCGGCAAACCGCACTGCCGCTGGATGCGGAGGACTGAGCAAGAGGCGAGCGGCATCCTCGTCTATAATCGCAAAGGCTTCCGCCAGGTGGCGGCAGACTTTGCACGATCCGGAGCATTCGCTAATTAACGAAATTTCCGAGCAGGTACAACCCAAAAGACCTGGCAACGTGATCATCACGACCGGGGCTGTTATTGCAGCGCTCCTTGGGATACCGAGTCTGTTTATGGGATTGTTTGCTGCGGTCCAGGTTATTACCGGCGACAAGCTGATCGCCGGTTCGCTGGGCGTACTTTGGGCTTACCTGTCGGTTACAGGTTCATACGAATTAAACCGCAGAAAGTTCGATTGGGATCGCGGCCGGCAATACAGCGATCGGCATTTGCTGGCCGGGACTATCGCTGTTTCCGCCGGTCTCGCCATCAGTGGCGCGATACATGAAACCATGCCTGGCCTGGCGTTGGTTCCCGCGCTGTCTGCGGTAATTCAAGCAAATGACGGTCACGACAAAAAATACCGCTTCTTTGTTCACGCGACCATACTCGCCATCGGCGTCAGCATCGCAATTTGGTTCTACACCAATGGCGTGATTGGCAAAGTATGGCTCGAAAGGGTGGAAACCTGGCCGTAATTTCTTGCGACACAAATACGGCTCTACTAGAGTTCGTAAAACGATCGGCCGAACTACGACGCCGACAAAACAATAATAGGGAGAACGACATGGGGACACGCCGCGTAGCTGTTGCAGAAATCTTGACCTTCGCGTGTGTAATGGCGATTTTGGCGGGCTGCCAGCGGCAGGAATCGCCACCGTCTGCAGTTGTTAAACCCGACATCCAGGCTGAAGCGACCGGGCCTGCGTGGGTTGACGCCAGACGCATCGCCAATGCCGATACCGAGCCCCATAACTGGCTTGCTCACGGCCGCACCTGGTCGGAGCAGCGCTACAGTCCATTAAACGAAATCAACGAATCCAATGTCGGCGAGCTCGGTCTCGCATGGTATTTCGATCTGGACACAACTCGTGGCCAGCAAGCATCGCCCATCATTGTCGATGGCGTCATGTACACGACCAGTGCCTGGAGCAAGGTGCAGGTGCTGGATGCAGCGACTGGTCAGCTCAAGTGGCAATACGATCCGGAAGTACCAAAAGAATGGGACGTCAAAACCTGTTGCGGCGTGCAAAACCGGGGAGTGGCGGTCTGGAAAGGACGCGTGTTCGTCGGCACGATCGATGGCCGCCTGATCGCGCTCAACGCAGAGACCGGCGAACTTGAATGGGATGTGCAGACAACCGATCGCAACGAGGCGTATTCCATCACTGGCGCGCCGAGGGTTTTCGGCGACAAAGTTGTCATTGGCAACGGTGGCGCTGAATATGGCGTGCGCGGTTATGTCACCGCCTACGATACGGAGACCGGCGAACAGGCCTGGCGCTTCTATATCGTCCCCGGCGACCCGGCGGAAGCCTTCGAGAATGAAGCCATGGAAATGGCCGCGAAAACCTGGACCGGCGAATGGTGGAAAGAAGGTGGTGGCGGTACGGCCTGGGACTCGTTCGCTTACGATGAAAAACGTGATCTGCTTTATATAGGAACAGGCAACGGTGCCCCATGGAGCCGCGCTGAACGCAGCCCGGATGGTGGTGACAACCTGTTCCTCGCGTCTATTGTCGCTGTGCGTGGTGAGACCGGCGAATACGTGTGGCATTACCAGACAGTGCCCGGCGACACCTGGGATTACACAGCTGTGCAACACATGATCCTGGCCGAACTCGAGATCGACGGCTCAAAGCGCGATGTAATCATGCAGGCGCCGAAAAACGGATTTTTCTATGTCCTCGATCGCGAGACCGGGGAATTGCTATCCGCGGAAAACATCATGCCGGTCAACTGGGCGACGCATGTCGACATGGAAACCGGCCGGCCAGTCGAAGTTCAGGGCGCGCGCTACGACGACACCGGTTCCGCGATGAAAATTACGCCGGGACCCGCCGGTGCGCACAGCTGGCATCCGATGTCATACAGCCCCGATACCGGTCTCGTCTATATTCCTGCCAAGCAGGAACCGTTTATTTATCGACACGACTCCAACTATGAGGCCCAGGTCATCGGTATGAATATCGGCGTGAACTTCTGGGATCCTGTTGAAGAAATTAATGAGCTTCCACCGGAGTGGGGTCCGGAATACCAGGGCCACCTGCTTGCCTGGAATCCTGTGACCCAGGAAGAGGTATGGCGCGCTACGCAAACCACGAGCGAAAATGGCGGTGTGTTGTCAACGGCCGGCGGGCTGGTATTCCAGGGCAATTCTGATGGGGAAATGGTCGCCTATGACGATGCGACGGGCGCGCGTTTGTGGTCAGCGCCGACACAAACCGCGATCATTGCGCCGCCGGTAACTTATTCCATCAACGGGGAACAACACCTGGTTGTAGTGGCTGGTTGGGGTGGAATAGCTGCGCTATTCCTCGGTCCAATCGTGAATCATGACGGAACCAAACGTAACGTCAGCCGGGTACTCGCATTCAAACTAGGCGGAGACGCCGAGTTACCAGCATTGCCCGAAAAACTCGCAGCGCCACCGCCAGCGAACGATTTTGGCAGTGAGTCTCAGGTGCAGGCCGGCGCCGCCCACTACACCCGGATTTGCTCGGTCTGCCATGGTGTTGCTGCGATATCGGGTGGCGTGCTCCCGGATCTCAGGCATTCGGCATTGGCCGGCGATGCTGCGGCGTGGCGTAACGTAGTGATAGAAGGCGCACTGCAGGAGCGAGGCATGGTTTCGTTTGCGCCGATCTTCAGCGACGATGATGCGGAGGCTATTCGCGCGTTCGTGGTGCGGCAGGCGAACCTGACGTCAAACTGACTGGATCGGGCGGCGCCGGTCTGAGCATGAATCCGCTTCTCGCGACAATGTCGGTGGTTTTTTTGATCACCTTCCTCGCCGCGCCCACGATGGGCGCCGGCTGGTTTTGGGATGCAGGAAACGGTATTGGATTTGCCGCATTCGCGGGATTGCTTTATCTCACGATCACCAGTAATCGGCGCCTGGATGTCCGCGCACACCAAATTCTCGGTTATGCGGTTTTTTTGCTGGCGGTTGGCCATGCATTCTGGTTTTTGCTCGGTGATGCGACCGTAGTGGAATTCATAAAATTCGGTGCACCTGACTACATGTGGCTGGGAATTGTCAGCATTATCTTGCTAGCGATATTGATAATCACTGCAATCGTGCCGGACCGATTGCGCGTACATAATAACTATCCGAGTTTTAAATACTGGCATCGCGTCCTTACGATCGCGATGATCGCAAGTGCTGCTTATCACATCGTCGTCAGTAATTTCTATTTGGATGCCTGGTATCAGGCAGGATTGTTCGTCCTGATTTCGCTCGCCGTTTGCCTCGGTCGTGCGTATTGGATAAAGCTTGGGCAGATCGCAATTGTGTCGCCTGCAGTGTACCTGTCTGTTAGCGCTATTTTGATCGTCACCTTTGCAGGGCTGAGGAACCTGCCGGCATGAAGATCTTGTTCGTTGTAATAATTGCCGCTACCGGGTTAATTATTATCTTTGGTTCTCCGATGACCAATGAAAAACCGGTTCGCGGTTACTACTACGAGAGTCCCGCCCCGATATTGCCGATGACATTCGCGCATGCGGACCATCCCACTGAGAACTGCATCGATTGTCATCACAATTACAACGACGATACCGGCGGTGGTCCGTGCATGAATTGTCACACCACCAACCAGGATGTATGGCCGCTATTTCAGCGCCAGTTTCACGACCTTTGCCGTAGCTGCCACGCAGAAAAAGCCGCACTGGGCGAGGAGGGCGGC
>PVMK01124151.1_pt1 | contig 12474 bp, 13 predicted proteins | sample 1853481 | NCBI WGS metagenome assembly PVMK01 (sample SAMN08533507, study PRJNA380276) | Marine sediment metagenome, whole genome shotgun sequencing project.
CGAGTGGGGCCCTCTTCCAATTCGGTTGACGATTCGCTGCTACCAGCGGTCGCCGCCACCTCCGCCGCCGCCGCCGGAGCGACGTGGCTTGTCCTGTGCTTCGTTGACACGAAGAGCACGACCGTCGATGTCTTTGCCGTTGAGCTCGGACATCGCCTTGTCGGCGCCTTCATCATCGATCTCGATGAAACCGAAGCCGCGTGAACGGCCGGTCTCGCGATCGAGGATCAGTGCGCAGGACTCCACGTCACCGTACTCTTCGAACATCGCTTGGAGATCAGCTTCGCTGGTGCTCCATGGGAGGTTTCCCACGTATAGCTTCTTCATCTTCTCTTGGCTCCAATCGCCATATGCAATGGCGCACGGTGTGCGCCCGTCTTGCGCTTCGAACCAAAAACAGCGCCGAAGTGATTGGCTGGGCAAACCCAGCTGGCCAATCGGATGAGAGAGTTCCTAAGCAGCAGGAAATATAGCGTCGATTTGTCCACAGCGCCCCCAATTCGGGCATCGCGGCATCTACCCCCCGAGGGCCTGGTCAAGATCGTCGACGATATCGTCGATCGATTCGAGCCCGACGGACATACGAATGAGCCCGTCGGTGATCCCTGAGGCTTCCCTCTCCTCTGGAGGAACAACGTGGTGGGTCATGGACGCAGGATGCTCGATCAACGTGTCGATGTTCCCAAGGCTGACGGCGAGTGTGCACAGATCGACCCTGTCGAGGAACCGCGCCGCGGCTTCGTAGCTACCGAGATCAAACGCAACCATCGCCCCGTAGCCGTCCATCTGCTTGCGTGCAACCCCATGCTGGGGATCGCTTTCCAGACCCGGATACCGAACCGAAACCACCGCCGACCGTGACTCGAGAAATTGTGCAACTGTCATGGCATTCGCGCAGTGCTGCTCCATCCGTAGCGGGAGGGTCTTCAACCCCAGGTTGGTCAACCAGCAGTCAAAGGGACTCGGGACTCCTCCGAGATATCGGATCAGAGACGCGATCTGCTCCTCCATGAAGGTCTCATCGTTAGACACGACGGCCCCACCGATCACAGTCCCATGACCATTGATGAACTTGGTGGTGCTGTGTACAACAACATCAGCGCCGTGCTCGAGCGGACGCTGGAGCACAGGAGTTGCAAACGTATTGTCCACAGCCACGCGAGCACCGAAGGCATGGGCAATCTCAGCGGTCGCCGCGATGTCCACCAGAGCCAATGTCGGGTTCGCGGGAGTTTCAATGTAGACGACCGTGGTGTTCCGGTTCGCCCTGAGCGCTCGTTCAAGCAGCACCTGATCGAGACCTGCTATCCGCGTGTTCGTCACGCCGTACGCAGGTAGGACATCAGAGATGAGATGATCTGCTGAGCCGTAGAGAGCCTCTTGAGCAATGATGTGGTCGCCCGCCTTTGCGAGCCCCATCAACGTGGCACTTATTGCGGCCATTCCCGAACTGAAGATCTCCGCTGAGATCCCCTCGGTGCCCGTCGTCAGCCCGAACGTTCGAAAGCATGGAAGCCGTCCAATCGCTGGTTGCGGAGCAGAGCGATGGGTACATGTACGGACGCGGAGGGAGCCCTGCACGAGCGGCATCCATGCTTTCGAACGTGAATGTCGACGTTTGATATATCGGGGCGGTGTGTGCTCCCAAGGCGTCGTGGATCTCTCCCGCATGGATCGCTTCGGTCGCCATTCCCTTGCCTGGCTCTACATTCATGTGCGTCCTCTCAAACTTGTTGGCACACCATCGTAGAGCAGCATCGTCCCCGAACCTCGTCCCGTACAGGTCGAATCGCTAGTGTTGAAGCATCCATCCCGGGGAGGGCACGGTGAGAAAGATCTTTCTCGTAGTCATCACAATTGGACTTGTGGCAGCGGCATGCTCGAGCGACTCCAGCGACACAACTGTTTCGTCGAATCAGCCGGCGGCCACGACCACCAGTCTGGCTGCAACTACGACCAAGGCACCGGCAACGACAACAACAACTGCGCCCGCGACCACAACCACAGCTGGCCCTGTCGCAGAGATGGTTCCGGCAACTCCCGTGGTCGGACTCCTGGACCCGTACAACGACGCCGGAGGGGTCCTCTTCCCATCAGGATCCGTCGAGGCGCATTGGTATCAGTGGGACGGACTCTATGTCGTGCTGTATCGCGGATGGGACGCATCTGATGGCACGGAGATCTGCGCCGGCAACTCGTGGCGGGCTGACGGTGCGATCTGGGAGAACATCACGAACTCGGCCCACATCGGGGATGAGAATGAGATCTGCGTCGACACGGCGGGTATCGCTCAGACACCATCAGGCGTGTACGCATGCGGCTCTCTGCTGTACTACCTCACCGAGATTCCAACGGATGCCACAGGGAACCTGTGGGGCACACTCGAGATTGGCGATGGCGAGTGGGCGGGCCAGACATCTGAGACGCCCGTCGATCTCGCCAGCACTCCAGAGTTCGAGCCAGGTCTTGCTGCGTATGAGCTGCCACCCAGTGATATGGATGATCTCGGTATCGTGGAGTGTGGCTAGCGTCCGAACCTGCCGTCAACGATTCTCAAGAGCCTCAGCGATCTCGTAGAGGATGGCTGGGTCATCGATTGTCGCGGGCATCTTCCATTCCTTACCATCCGCAATGTTGCGCATCGTGGCGCGCAGGATCTTCCCAGAGCGGGTCTTGGGAAGGCGCTCAACGACGATCGCTGTCTTGAACGCAGCCACGGGGCCGATGCGGTCCCTGACCATCGCCACCAACTCAGCCGCGATCTCGGCGGGGTCATGGTCGGCACCTGCTTGGAGCACCACGAAACCGACAGGCAGCTGGCCCTTCAGGTCATCAGCAACCCCAATCACGGCACACTCAGCGACATCAGGATGATCAGAGAGAATCTCCTCCATCGCCCCGGTTGAAAGACGGTGGCCTGCCACGTTGATGATGTCATCGATGCGGCTCATGATGTAGACGTAGCCGTCCTCATCCTTGTAGCCAGCGTCGGAGGTGAGGTAGTAGCCAGGGAATCGGCGTAGATAGGAATCAACGAAGTGTTCGTCTGCATTCCAGAGGGTTGGCAACGCTCCTGGTGGGAGAGGAAGCTTTGCAACTACGGCACCGATCTGGTTGGCCTCGCACTCCTGATCATCATCATCGAGCACGCGAATGTCGTACCCGGGGACAGGTACTGACGATGAACCCGGCTTGATCTCGAGCATCTCGATCCCGACGGGGTTCGTCACCATCGGCCAACCGCTCTCGGTCTGCCACCAATGGTCGATCACCGGCACACCCAGCTTGTCCTCGGCCCAATGCAGCGTGTCAGGGTCGCAACGCTCCCCTGCAAGGAAAAGACCCCTGAACTGCGAGAGGTCGTAGGGCTCCATGTAGGTAGCTTCGGGGTCGTCGCGCCTGATCGCCCTGAATGCGGTCGGAGCTGTGAAGAGGACATTGACGCCGTGCTCGGAGATGACGCGCCAGAACGCGCCCGGGTCCGGCGTCCCGACGGGCTTTCCCTCATAGAGAACCGTGGTGCATCCGTGGATGAGCGGTGCGTACACGATGTAGGAGTGGCCAACGACCCATCCCACGTCTGACGCTGCCCAGTAGACATCCCCTGGGTTGACACCGTAGAGGGAGTGCATGGACCACGCGAGCGCAACGGCATGTCCGCCATTGTCTCGGACCACACCCTTCGGTATACCCGTGGTGCCCGATGTGTAGAGAATGTAGAGAGGATCGGTCGCGCCAACCGGTACACAATCGTGCGGTGACGCCGCTGCTACGGCACTGACCCAATCAACGTCCCTTCCTTCAACCATCGATGCTTCTGCCTCGGGTCTCTGATACATCATCACCGCGGTTGGCTTGTGGCTCGCAATCTCGATCGCTTCGTCGAGTAGAGGCTTGTACTCAACGATCCTGCCCGGTTCGATGCCACAGCTCGCTGACATGATGACGACCGGCTGTGCATCATCGATACGAGTAGCCAGTTCCTTTGCTGCAAACCCGCCGAACACGACGGAGTGGATGGCACCGATGCGGGCGCATGCGAGCATCGACATCACTGCTTCGGGGATCATCGGCATGTAGATGATGACGGTGTCGCCCTTCGTGACGCCAAGGTCTGCGAGCGCACCAGCTAGGTTCGCGACCTCATCGCGCAGCTCGCTGTAGGTGAAGGTTCGCTTTGTGTCCGTCACCGGGGAGTCATATACAAGGGCGAGCTGATCAGCGCGACCACCGTCGGCGTGTCTGTCGAGAGCGTTGTAGCAGGTGTTCAGAACGCCGTCGGGGAACCACCGGTAGAATGGAGCGTTCGAAGAATCGAGAATCCACTGTGGAACGACGTCCCAGTCGATAAGACCGGCCGCCTCTGCCCAGAACTCCTCGCGGTGATTGATCGAGCGCTCGTACACGGCCTCATACGTCACAGCATCCTCCAAACATGGGATCGCAGTTATTCGTGATCATGCTGAGCCTACTTGCGAGCCGGCCGATGGGTGGCGTGTCCGCGCTCCAGGAGACTGGTCGACGGTGGGTACGATGGCCCGGTATGCAGAACGGCGTCCAGCTCATCACCTATGCCGACCGGTTTGGATGTGGGAACCTCTCAACGATTCGCGACCTTCTCAACGGCCCGCTGGCAGGAGCGTTCACCGGAGTGCACCTGCTGCCGTTCTTCACGCCATACGATGGTGCGGATGCGGGCTTCGACCCGGTCGACCACACGACGGTTGACCCGCGTCTCGGCTCATGGGAGGACATCGACGCGCTTTCGAGGTCTTACGATGTGATGGCTGATCTGATAGTCAATCATGTGTCGGACGAGTCGAACCAATTCCTCGACTTCCTCGAACACGGAGACAACTCGTCCTTCGCAGGGATGTTCCTCGAGCGCCGGTCGGTCTTTCCCGGTGGGGGGCGCCCAGAGGAACTCCAAGCCATATACAGACCACGGCCCGGCGAGCCGTTCACGGAGGTGTCGATGGCCGATGGGTCGCGCCGCACGATGTGGACAACGTTCACCCCACACCAGATCGACCTCGACATCAGCAGCGAAGCAACGCACAGCTACCTGATGGATGTCCTGGATCGGTTCGCAGCCGCGGGGGTCAACCAGGTCCGGCTCGACGCCATTGGGTACGCCGTCAAGACCAGAGGTACGTCCTGCTTCATGACCGAGGACACCTATGACTTCATCGAGTACATCGGGCGAGCAGTTGCCATTCGGGGTATGACGTCCCTGTTGGAAGTCCACTCTCACCATGAGGATCAGATCGCCGTCGCCGAACGGGTTGATAGGGTCTACGACTTCGCCCTCCCTCCACTCGTGCTCCATGCAATCCATACAGGGTCGACAGGTCCGTTGGTTCGCTGGCTCTCAGTGAGTCCACGCAACGCCTACACGGTGCTCGATACCCACGACGGTATCGGCGTTATCGATGTGGGGCCCAGTGGTGACCGAGCAGGGCTCCTCTCCTCTGACCAGATCGACGGGCTGGTAGCTCGCATCGACGAAGCGACAGGAGGTGAGAGCACATTGGCGACAGGAGGGGCCGCGTCGAATCTGGATCTCTACCAGGTGAATTCGACCTTCTTCTCAGCGCTTGGATGCGACGAACACATCTATCTCTTCGCTCGGCTCATCCAGTTCCTCGCCCCCGGCATCCCCCAGGTCTACTACGCAGGACTGTTGGCATCGTCAAACGACATGGAGCTGCTGGCGAGGACAGGCGTGGGTCGCGACATCAACCGTCCATACATCTCGCGTGAGGAGATCATCTCCAATCTCAAACGTCCCTTCGTCCAGCGCCTGCTAGCACTGATGAAGTTCCGGAATACCCACCCTGCATTCACAGGCTCGACCCACATCGGCTCGACGGACAACGGTGAGATGAGGATTCGGTGGGTCACAGACGACTCCTCGATCGAGGCAAGGCTCGATGTGGTGAACCGCACATTCGTCCTTGATCTCACCGAGGGCGCCTCGCGAAGAACCATCACGTCGTGGGACGGGTTCGCCACCCCTCGGTAGCAAAGACGACCGAGCGGATCATTGTCGGAATAGAACCAGTCATCACGAAGTTGTTGACACTATCGCGATATATCGTGATATAGTATCGACCTCTCAAGAAGGAGACACATGTTCTACACGATGACACCCCCATGGATCATCAAACGACAGATCATGACCATGTCCACAAGCAAGCACAGAAGAGGCCACCACCGAGGCCGCGGCCGTCGCGGCGGGTACCCAATGGGTCCTGGCGGGCCGTTTGGCGGCTCGTTCGGAGGCCGGCCAAAGGTGAGCCGAGGCGATGTTCGCACAGCCATCCTCTATCTGTTGGCGGAAGAGCCAATGCATGGTTACCAGATCATGCAAGAACTGTCCGAACGCACGGATGGACTCTGGAAACTGAGCCCTGGCTCCGTCTATCCGACACTTCAGCAGCTCGAGGACGAAGGCCTCGTCAAAGCGGAACAGACGGATGGCAAGAACGTCTTCCGGCTCACGGAGGAAGGCCAGGCACAGATCGAATCCTCAGAAGCTGCTCCCCCATGGGAGCGCTTCGGAGCCGAGACCGACGACAGCCTCATCGACCTTCGCGAAACCGGATTCCAGGTCGGTGCAGCGGTGATGCAGGTCGCCCGTGCCGGTTCAGATGCCCAGATCGAAAAGGCGAAGACGATCCTCGAGGACACTCGCCGCAAGATCTACCAGATCCTTGCCGAGGATGAAGAACCAACAGAAGGCTGAACTCCTCACACCCGGGTCTTCTGGCGTCTATTCCGACAGCATGCTGTCGGAATAGACGCCAGAAGGGTTGGGGTGTGGTCGGCAATCAGGTCATCTGGACGGATCGTTTGGAGAGTCCGTGCCAGAAGCCATCGATCGCCGTCTCGGCACTCAGCGAGCCATCGGCCGCGGCGCCGAGCGCAACGAACAGCGGGGCGAAGTGTTCGCTGCGAGGGTGCGCCAAGGCGGCTGCGGGTGCTTTGTTCTGAAATTCCATCAGCTCGTCGATTTCGCCTGCTGCCAAGGTTCGATCGAGCCAGTCGTCGAACTCACTCGACCACGTCGGGGGCGCCGACGCGGCAGGTGCCGCCATATTCATCTCTCTGATGTTGTGGGTGCTGAACCCACTCCCCAGGATGAGGACTCCCTCGTCGCGAAGAGGCGCAAGTGTTCGTCCGATGTCAAAGAGCTCAGCCGGGTCGAGTGTCGGCATCGATACCTGGAGAACCGGAATGTCAGCTTCGGGATACATCTCCACAAGTGGAACGTATGCCCCATGGTCGAGTCCGCGATCTGGATCCTGATGCAGCGAACGTCCCGGGCCAGCCAGAAGTTTCTCCACCGAATCGGCAAGCTGGGGTGCGCCGGGCGCCGCGTACGTCACGCCGTAGTACTGCTCAGGAAACCCGTAGAAGTCGTAGAGCAACGGCACCGTTTCCGTGGCGCCGACCATGAGCGGCGCAGCTTCCCAGTGGGCAGACACCACAAGTATCGACTCAGGGGTGGGCAGTTTCGCTGCCCATGCTGCGAGCTCGCCTGTCCATTGATCGTCATCCGCCAGTGTCGGCGCTCCATGGCTCAGGAATACGGCTGGAATCTGAGTTGTAGGGCCTGCTCGCATCCGATTCAGCCGTGACCCATGTGGTGACCATGGCCCTCGCATCGATCGGCTGCCCAGACCGACCTGATCAGAAACTGCGCTCCGAGCAGTAGTGAGGCGCCGATGAACAGACTCGCGATTACGTCCGAAGGCCAGTGCGCCCCCAGTGCGACACGACTCACGGCAACGGCGACGACCGCTACCCCAAAGACGGCAAATCCCGCAATGAGATAGGCGCGACTCTGTGTCACTGCCCAAAGGAGAATCGGCAGCAGTCCGAAGATGACGACAGCGTGGATCACATGACCGCTCGGAAAGGATCCCAGACCTGTGTCGACCACGGGATCGAGTGGTCGGGAACGGTCTACTGCGAGTTTGAGCAGGATGTCAACGGTCACGGCCGACGCCACGAGCAACCCGAGCGTGACTGCGGCTGCACGACAGCGTCGCCACAGCAGAACCACTCCGATGAGACCAATCGCCATTGCCAGGTTCGGTGATCCAAGTTGGGTCACCACGGACATGAGGGCACCGTCCTCGATCAGCCCTCGGAACCAGTCGGAGACGGGTTCATCGATGCGGAGCAACCAGTCGGGATTACTCGCCGCAATCGCGCCCACCACCAGGGTCACAATCAAAGTCGCGAACAGGAACTGCCAGCTTCCGAGCACAACGCGGAAGAACCATGGTGTATCGGGTGGAAGTCCTCCGTGGATTCTCCCAAGCGCAGCGTCGACCGTTTGCATCTCACCCTGGTGGGATTTTCTCCCTACTGCATCTATGGCCATCGGCATGCTCAACTACTCGACACGAGCAAGCGGCGTGCGAGCAAGCAACGGACGGACCGAGGGCGGCACATCAACGCCTCCGCTCCGGGAGCGCGAGCGCCACGCAAGGGCAGTGCCCACGACGACCGCGACAAGGCCAACGGTGATGAGTCCGACTCTGAGGTAGACGGGTTCGCTACCGATTGCGAATCTCACGGCGATGCCCAAACCCAGCAGGATCACAATGAATGGAAGCCACTGAGGAGCGAGACGCAGCGATTGATAGCCCACCGAGGCGAAGCCGATGATGAGAAGCATGCTCAGAGCCCAGATCCAGCCGATGTCAGAGATGTACCCGACAGGATTCACGAAGTTCCACGTTGCGCCAGGTATGCCCAGAAGGACGAGGGCGAACGCGGCGAGACTCACTACGCCGTACACAGCCGGCCGCCTGAGTCCGTGGCTTGCTCTGCGACCGGCGCCTGCGCCGTCACGGATTTCGTCCGCGACCACCGCACTGCTGCTGCGGATTCGTCGCCTGTTCCCCGAGTCGCCACGCACACCGCGGTAGGCATCTCCCGCGAGGAGACCCAGAGAGATCAGAAAGCCGCTCGCTATGGCGCCGGGGATGAACACGAATAGATCCCCGGGTTGGATGTCGTCTCCCAAAGACGTGTGTCGAGGAACGCGGCCGATCATCCCGTCACCTCCAGAACCTTCACCGATGCGGTCTCCCTGTCGGGATCGATGATGGCGACGGTACCAGCATCGCCGTCGACTCGAAGCTGCACGGATTCCTGCGCCTTGAGCCGATTAATCAGCCCGGGAACGTTGAGAACGGCGGGCAATCCCAGCTCGCGAGCGATGATCGCAGCATGTGAGAGAGGGCCACCCTCCTCGACCACGATCGCACCGGCAGTGAGGAACAACGGCGTCCACGCAGGGTCAGTTGTTCTTGCGACGAGAATATCTCCTGGCTCGATGGGTTCCGTTGCCTTGGTGATGATGCGAGCAGTTCCTGTATACACACCTGCACTGGCACCCCAGCCCGTGAACGTGTCACCGGTTGTCTCCGGCTGGGCTCCGATCTGGCGATTCGGATCGCCGACGAAGATCTGAGGCATCGAGTCATCCTCCGACATCCTTTCGAGAGCCTGGCGGCGGCGATCGAGTTCCCACAGGCTTGGACCTTGTCCATTGATGGCGGCTTCGAGTTCCTGTGCTGCCAGCAGGTCGACATCCAGCGGTGATTCCAGTGAACCTGACTCGAAGAGGCGATGGCCGAGTTCGAGGTGCACACGTCGAATCTCGCCTCCAAGGGCGAGAACAGCTGACTTCGTTTTCTCACGAAGATGAAGGAACTCGACGGCGTCACCGACGAGCCGTCGGAGCATGCGTCTACGAACATCGACGACCTGGCCTGTCATCACACGTTGGAATCGCCACTTCCAGCTCGTCGCGAACAGTGATTCGACATCCGCGAGAATCTCCTCGCGAGCGTCTGGGCCGACCATCTCTCTCCGCCCAGAACGTTGCACCTGAACCGCCTGACTGATGAGCTGCCACGCAAGGCCACGGGACTCGGCCCATGTTTCACCAGCAAAGATCGACGCGGAGCCTGATCGACCGAGTTCCTCCTCCACGGCTGCAAGCAACTCCGTTCCCTGAGGGCTCGACTCGAGCTGTATCAGGACCTCGGGGTCTCCGGGCGCTCAAGCCACCGATCAGATCAGCAAGGTCGGCATCCGACAGAGCCTGCTCCGCAATGTCACACGTGTGCAGAGCAACTTGGGCCCCACAGGGATCTATGCCACCGGCAGTGAGCCGTTGCGCAAGCCCCGCTGCATCATCCCCGACATGTGGTTCGAGGAACAGCTCGACCCCGCGATACGCGGCCGCTGCTGCGGCTGCCACAGCGATCTCCGCCGCCATGAGCCTCCCGGCGAGGTCAAGGGCACGGTGTCTGTAGGCAAGAAGTTGCTCTGAAGTTGCAACGCTGCAGTTCGGTGGTGCAAGGAGAAGTCTCTCGGTGGTATCGATGGAGGTGAGGGCTTCGAATCGAAAACTTCTCCTGGCATTGATCTCACGGAAACCCGTGAACATCGAACGCAGACCCTTGAACGGTCCTTTGGGGCCCGCGTCCGGCGATGACTCGGCTGGCTCGCTGATGACTCGGCCAAAGTATTGGCGCTCAATCTCTTCTGCCGACCCGCCTGGCACCTCAGCTGCGGCTGCCTTCATGAGATCGAGGCTGAGAACCGCCCGTCCCTGCACCCTTGCGATGAAGGGACGGCCGTCGGCGGATGGTGGCAGCGCGTTCATCTGATCGAACAGCTGCCGAAAGCCGTTCTCGAGGAGGGGTGCCGCGGTGGTCCACTGGAGTGGGGGGAGAACACCAGGAAGGGACTCGGCAATGCCAGCCGTTGTGAATGCATGATCCTCGCCGATCTTCGTGTCGAAGCCGTCGCCGTCGTCACGCACCGACACCGTGGTGATCGGGCGTGTCTGGACGATGTAGAGCTTGCTTCCGTCGTGAGCCCACTCAACATCTTGAGGAGCGCCGAACCGCCGCTCCAGGTCGAGAGCCGCGTCGACGGCTTCGTCGAGAACCGGATCAAGACTGGGGCGATGAGCTGATGAGCGGGGAAGGACGTACGCTTCGGGTGTCACCTCGCCAGACACGAGCTGTTCACCGAGACCATCCACGGCTTCTATTCGCAGATCGTTCGGTGAACCTGCTGGGTTGACCGTGAACACGACCCCTGCACGCTCGGCTTCAACGAGTTCCATGACGACAACAGACATCGCGAGATCTTCTTCAGACACATTCGAATGCGCCCGGTAGGCCCTTGGTGCCGGTAGCCAGAGAGATGCCCACACCAGCTTCACCGCCCGCAGTAACGCTTGATCGTCCCCAATCTCGAGGAAAGACCGGTACTGACCTGCGAACGACGCATCGGCCATGTCCTCGGCGGTTGCCGAGGATCGCACCGCGAGAAGCTTCCCCTCGCCGATGTCGTGGGAGAGTTGCAGCACCTCGGCAGCCAACGCATCAGGCATACTCGCTTCGAGAAACGCTGCATCAACAAGGTCAGCGGCGCTATCAAGGTCGACCTGGTTCGGCAGCCCAGATGCCCGAAGCTCCTCGATGAAACCGTCCAGGCCCGAATCCTGCACGAACCAGCGGTAGCCATCTGTTGTCACTGAGCCGGTGCGTGGAACGGGCGCATCCATCGAGATCAGTCGATTGAGGGCGAACCCCTTGCCACCAACCACACCGGGATCGATGTCCGAACCATCGAGGATGACCGTTGCAGGGTTCACTGGCGTACCTCGTCAACTTCGGCGACGACTCCATAGCGATCTGCGTAGGTCGCGATTGCACGATCGGTCACCGTTGAGAGTGGCTCACCTGAGATCGAAGAGCGATCACGGAGCCACGCCACAAGATCACGCCTCACCGGAACTGCAGGACGCCGAGACTCCAGTCTGAGGCCAAGGGCCGTTGCGATCGCGAGAATGCCGACAAACAGAACGAACAGGTCCCATTCACCACCGATTCCGGCATCGATTGCACCAACGAGAGCAACAACGATGGCTGCGAACACAAGCAACCTTGTGGTAGCGGTTGGGCTCATGGTGCACTCCTCAGTCGATCGGCTTCACGATGGGTCAACGCGACAATCCTCCCTCGTAATCCCGGTGGTGACCGCCGTGTCGTCACTTCAATCGATCTCATGCTCTCGGAAGCAACAAGACTGCTCGTGCGTTCTCAAGACATGGACGCATTTGTGCTCACCGGAGGCGGCAGCCTTGGATCGATTCATGCTGGCATGCTCGAGGCGCTCTATGAGCGCGACATCACACCGGACCTGATCGTCGGCACCTCTGTCGGCGCCATCAACGGCACATTCATCGCCTCGCGGCCCCAGTCAGTGCGCACAGCGCAATCGCTTGCCGATGTCTGGCGAAATCTGCGAAGGTCCCACGTCTTTCCACTGGACCTAATCAGTGGGCTCCTGGGATTTACCGGACAGCGCTCCACCTTGGTGTCCAACCGCTCGCTGCGCCGTCTCGTGTAGGGCCACTCTGAGTTCGTC
>PVMK01121509.1_pt1 | contig 12472 bp, 9 predicted proteins | sample 1853481 | NCBI WGS metagenome assembly PVMK01 (sample SAMN08533507, study PRJNA380276) | Marine sediment metagenome, whole genome shotgun sequencing project.
CCGAGCGTATATTCTGTGGGGGGATTGGGTGGAAAATTTGAAATTCGAAATTCGAAATTCGAAATATTACCTTCAGGCCCATGCGTCGTGTAACGCGATCCTGAGCGTGCGCCAGAGGATTCTCATGTCGAGGCCGAGGCTCCAGTTCTCGATGTAGTACAGGTCGTGAACGATGCGCTGGCGAATCGACGTGTCGCCGCGCAGTCCGTTGACCTGGGCCCAACCCGTAAGACCGGCTCGCACCCGGTGGCGGACGTTGTAGGCCGGGTATCTGCTGCGAAAACGCTCGACGAACTTCGGCTGTTCCGGACGGGGCCCGACCAGGGACATGTCACCGCGCAGCACATTGTACAGCTGCGGCAGCTCGTCGAGATTGGTGCGGCGCAGCGCCTCTCCGACCCGCGTCACCCGTGAGTCCCGAGTGCGCGTCCATTGAGCCTCGCCGTCTCCCTCGGCATCGACACGCATGGAACGGAACTTGAAAAGCTCGAATGAGCGGCCGTCCAAACCGGTGCGCACTTGGGAGAAGAACACCGGCCCCCCGTCCTCGCGTTTGATCAGCCAGGCAATGATGGGGAAGAGCCATGAGGTTGCCAGCAGAAGGATGACCGAGCCCGCGATATCGAACGCGCGCTTGACGATCTGGTTCCAGCCCTGGAGTGGAATCTGGGTCAGGTTGATCAACGGCAGACCGTCGAGATCCTCGATGCCGGCTCGCATGGTGTAGTACTGGAGCACGTCCGGAACCACCTTGATATCGACCAACAGCTGCCCCGCCCGGCGGATCAGCTGCACCGTACGATAATGCGCCGCCAACGGCAGCGCGATCATCACCTGGTCGACCCCGTGCCCGGCGACCACGCTCTCCAGCTCTTCGGTGGTTCCGAGGACGGGGACTCCCTGAATCTTGCGTTGCTGTCTGCCGGGATCATCGTCGAGAAAACCCACGACCAAGAAGCCGAACTCCTTGTGAACCTCGAGCCGCTCGACGACCTGGCGGCCAAGATCGCCGGCACCGATCACCAGCACCCGCTGCAGGTTGCCGCCGGAACGGCGGATGCGGGCGAGCCCGGCGCCTATTCCCCACCTGAACAGGCTGACAAGGACCGCGTCGGCGGCCGCGAAGACCGCCAGGAAGAGCCGCGAGTAGGTGAAATCGGGCGGGCGGTAGAATGTCAGCCCCGCAGTCAGGAGGACAGTGGCAAGCATCACCGCCATCATCACCCGCATCCCCTCGTCGAAACGCGAGCGCATCCTTCGACGGTGGTACAGACCCTGGAAGTAGAACACCACGGGGTACAGCACCAGCACAACCGGCAGCAGCCGCAGGTACATGGAGAGCGGCGGCAGGCCCTTTGTGACCGGATGGATCTCGAACACGAACCGCAACCAGTAGGCCAGGAAAAAGGCCACGCTGGTGGCGAGAAGGTCGCCGATCAACTGCAACACAACCTGGATCTGGCGACGGCGCTCAATCACTGTCGTGCCTCTCCGAATCCGAGCCGATCGAGCAGGAAACAGAAGCGGGTTCGGAATTGCTCGCGTGAGAACAGATCGGCACGATGTCGCAGCTGGCTGACGTCCCATTCCCGATCGAGCACCCGCGCCGTCGCATCGACCAGCGCCTCAACCGTCGACTCGTCGGCCAGCTCGCCTTCGACCCCGGCGCGAACGATGTCTGCAGTGCCGGAATGGGCCAGACCGACGACCGGCGTCCCGCACGCCAGGGCCTCCACAGAGGCCATCCCGAAGTCCTCGACGTTGGGAACCAGCAGCGCCGCCGCCCGCCGGTAGGTGGCGCGCAGATCGTCGCGGTCGAGCCATCCCAGGAATCGAACGTCAGGCCCTCCGAGGCGACGCAGCGCCCGCATCCGTGGCCCGGTGCCGACAATTTCCAGCGTGCGGCCCAGCTTTCTCGCAACGGCAATCGCGACCTCCACCCTCTTGTACGGAACCAGGGCCGCGACCGTCAAGAGATTGTCGCCACGCTCTCCACCCGGCGTGAAGTACTCGGTGGCCACCGGCGGTGGGAGCACCTCAGCGGTGCGGTTCCAGTAGTGCTGGATCCGCCACGCCACCAGCCGCGAGTTGGCCACCAAACGGTCGACCCGGGCCGATGACACCATGTCCCACTGACGCAGACGGGCGAAACGCATCTCCACGATCGGGCGCAGCATTCGCGGCAGAGGGTCGAGGTACTGTGCCCGCTGATCCCAGACGTAGCGCATGGGGGTGTGGACATAGCTCAAGTGGAATGCGCCGGGAGGCGGGATCACTCCTTTGGCCACGGCGTGCGAGGTGGAGATCACGAGCTCCGCGTCGGGAAATGCGAAGGACTCCGCCGCCGCCGGCATCAACGGCAAAAGATATCGCCAGCGACGTCCGCCGAAAGAAAGCCCCTGCAGCCACGAGGTTTGAATCGGGTGCTCCTCGAGGAGTGGCGCCACGCTGCCGGGTCGGTGGACCAGAGTGTAGATCGGAGCATCCGGGAAGAGGCGAGCGATATCATAAAGAACCCATTCCCCGCCCCGCATGCCGGTCATCCAGTCGTGCACCAAAGCAACCCGCAATCAGACCTCCCCGAGCGCCAGCCGATACACGGCTACCGTCTCCTCCACCGTCCGATCCCAACCCATGGTGTCCGCCTTCTTTCGCCCCGCGTCGATCATGCGGCGGCGCAAGGGATCATCCACCAATACCCGTTCCAATGCCTCCGCCACCTCATCCACCTCGAGTGGGTTGACCAACCGGGCGGCGCCCTCGCCAATCTCGCGCATGGCGCCGAGGTTGGAGGTCACCACCGGAAGCCCCGCACACATGGCCTCGAGAATCGGCAGGCCGAAACCCTCGTAGAGCGACACGTGCAAGAGCACCGCGGCCACATGGTACAACGCGTGCAGATCACCGCGGGGAACCCTCCCCAGCAGTCGAACCCGATCGCCGAGGCCGAGGCGTTCCGAACGCGCTCTGAGCCGACTTTGCACATCCGCTCCACCGAGGAAAACCAGCTGGCCCGGAATCCTGTGCTCCCGAACCGCCAGGTGGTAGGCCCGTAACACCAGATCGAGGTTCTTGTGCGGCTTGTCGTTGGCGACCACCAGGATCAGCGGCGAACGCAGCCCATGGTCAGCCTTGAGCTTTTCCAGAACCTCTTTCTCCGGACGCTGGGCAAGGACCGGATCCACGCCGTTGGCGACCACCGTCATCCGCTGAGGATCGGCGGAAAAGAGATTGACGAGGTCCCGCCGTGAGGAACGCGATACCGTGATCACCCGCCGAGCGCGGCGAAGGGATGAGCCAATCATCATCCGGAGGTAGAGCCGCGACAGATGCGGCCGGTTCTCCGGCGGATAAAAGAGCTGGATGAGATCGTGGATCGTCACGACAGTTGGCTTCGGTACGAGGCGGGGTGCGACGTAGTGGGGAAAATGCACCAGATCGACCCGTTCCCGCCACAGCGCGGCCGGCAATTGAAGGTGTTCGCCGAAACCATAGCCCCGCGCCGAGGTCGTGATGATGGACGCGCCGGGTGCGAGAGTTGCGACTCTCTCCTCGTGCCCGGAACGCGTCAGCACCGTGAGGTCGAGGTCGGAACGCTTGTCGAGACCACGGAGCAGGGCACGCACATAGGTGCCGATACCGAAATCGGTGAGCTTCCGCCCATCGAGCACCAACCTCATTCCCATGGCGCCATTGTAGCGTGCCAACCGGCGCGCCTGACGCACGTCCGGCGAGACGGCTAGAAGTTGAGGTTCGAGAATCCAGAGTTGAGAATTCTCAACTCTCAACTCTCAACTCTCAACTCAATATCTCTCTATACTGATTCCCATGTACACGGCCTTGGTGATCCCCTCCCTCGGCGCGATCCACCTGAGGGCCTGCCTCGAGGCCGTGGCGGGTCTCAATCCCGCGCCCGACCTCAAAGTCCTCGTGCTTTCCGGCGCCGGCGACCTGCCATCGCGGGTTGACGACTTCGATGTCCAGCGGCACTCTCGACGACTGGGATTTGCCCGGGCCGTCAATGCCGGGCTCGGAGCTCTCCCGCCCGATGTGGAAGCGGTCGCGGTTCTCAACGACGACGCGACCCCGAGCCACGGCTGGCTCGGCACGCTCGGCGCCGCTCTCGAAAATGACCCGGAGCTGGCTTCGGTGCAGGGCACGGTGATCGATGCGAACACGTCCACGGTGGACGGACGCGGCATCGCGTTCGATCGCTGGGGACTTCCGATCCAGATTGATCGTGGCATGGACTCCCTTGACAACGGCGCCGCACGGTTCGTGAGCGCGGTTTCCGGCACCGCCTGCCTCTATCGGATGGATGCCGTTCGCCAGACGTCATTTCGCGACCGCGAGGTCTTCGACCCTTCCTTCGACTGTTACCACGAGGACCTCGACCTCGGTCTGCGCCTCGGGCGATTGGGTTGGCGTTCCGCCTGGGTGAGCGGCGCCCCGGTGCTCCATCTCGGGTCGTCGAGCGGTCCTTCAATGGCCTGGCGTCACCCTTGGTGGTTGCTGGCAAACCGCTGGCGCGCGCTGGCGGGCAACCTAAGCCGACGCGCCCTCCTGACCGCAATGCCCCGGCTCGTGCGCGGCGAGCTACGGGCCGTGAACACCCTGCTTCGGAGTAACCCCCGGGCCCTCCCGGCGTCCGCGGCCGTAGCCGGCTACCTCCCATGGCTGGTGGTTGGCGGCTGGCGGCGGCAAACCCCGGGACCGCGTCTCGAGAGCTTGCCCGGAGGCCTGGCTTGAGGGTGCTTGTGCTCACCGACGACCGGGTGGGGCCACAGATGGCGGGCTCCGCCCTGCGAGCGTGGGAGCTGGCTCGAGTTCTCGTCGGGACCGGACACGATGTGGTGCTCGCCGGCGCCGAAGGTTCGGCCCATCCCGAGGGCCACGGGCCCGAGATAGTCCCAAAACCACGCTGGCGGTGGGCCGAAGCCGTGCTGGCGCCGGCGTGGTGCCTGCCACCCAGGGCATTTCTCGGCAACCATCTCCTGGTGGTTGACGGCATCACTCCGCTGCTCGCGGAGCTTGATGCGAGCCCTCCCTCGGCAACCGTTGTCCGTCGTCGACGAACCGCCGCCTCCCGGTTGCCGCTGGTCGCGGCGCGAGCGGATGCCATCCTCGTCGGGGGCGATGAACAGGCCGCGTGGTGGTCGAATCGTCTGGCCGGACGGCCGGAGGTGCCCCTTCTGCATGTTCCTTTCGGAATCCCGGACGCCGATCCCTCGGACGAGATCGGCCCGGTAGATGGCGTACCCGAGGGGTGGTCGATCGTGCTGTGGTGGGGTGGCGTGTGGCCGTGGCTCGACCTCGAGACTCTCCTCGCCGCACGCGCTCGTCTGGGCACCGCCCGGGTCAGCGTGGTCGTACCGACTGCCGGTCGACCCGGCACAGCTTTCGCCCCGTTCTCCACGGCCGATCTGATGGCGGCGGCACAGCGCCACGGTCTGCGATCGCCCCAGGTGGTGGCGCTCGATCGCTGGGTCCCGTACGCCGACCGCCACCGAGTCCTCAACCGCAGCGCGATCGTGGCGGTGCTCCATCGTCCCGGCGCCGAGGCCGATCTGAGCTTCCGCACGCGCGCCCTCGACGGGCTGTGGGCCGGAGTTCCGCTCCTCCTCAGCGAGGGTGGGGCGGTCGCCGCGATCGCCCATCGGGGAGAGTGGGGCGCGGTCGTTCCGCCCGGTGACGTCGATCTCACATCGGCCGCGATGGACCTGTTGCTGGGCGAGCGCAGCCAGAGTCGATGCCGTGCCTCCCTCGACGAGCAACGCGATGGCTGGCGCTGGTCGGTGGTCGCACAGCCCCTGGTGGAGGCATTGCCGAGGCTTCCCGCCTCACCGCGCTCGGGGCTGGGGCCGGCGGCGATTCGGGCCGCCTCCGTTTTGGCCCGACCCTCGAAGGAGTCCGCATGACAACCACGATCGACGCGGTGGTTGTGCGTTGGCGCGGCGGCGATGAGGTCAGCCGCTGTTTGAGATCTCTTCTCGATCTCGGGGGGCCGCGCCTCGAGCGCGTGGTCTTGGTGGACTCGGGGTCTGGCGATGGCGGCGCCAAACGCCTGGCGGCAGAGTTTTCCGACGTCCGCGTCGTCGCCCTGGCCAAGAACCACGGATTCGCCCACGCCGCCGATCGTGGCGCCGCCGAGGGATGCGAGCCGTTGTTGCTCGTGCTCAACCCCGACACCGAGGTCACGCCCGGTGCGCTCGACTCTCTCGTGTCCCTGCTCGATGAACGGCCACAGATTGCAGGCGCGGTGCCGCTGCTCGAGGACATGGACGGCGCCTCCCAGCACCGATGGCAGCTGCGAAATCTCCCTACGGTCTCCAGGCTCGCTCTCGGCCTTCCCGGAACACCCGCCTTCTCGGCACCACCGACGATGCCGGTCGAGGTCGCGCAGCCGGCCGCGGCCGCCTGGTTGGTACGACGATCCGTGTGGGAGGCCCTCGGCGGTCTCGATCCGACCTTCGCACCGGCCTGGTGGGAGGACGTCGACTTCTGTGCCCGTCTCCGGACAGGCCTCGCAACCGCTGAGTTTCCGTGCGACGGAGGTTTCCTGGTCCAGCCGGCCGCTCACCTGTGCCACACCGGTGGTTCGAGCGTATCGGCGCTCGGCGACGCCGCATTCCTCACGGTGTACTATCGCAACCTCCTCCATTACACGGCTCATCACCATCCCGGCCGCCTCGGTCGTATTCGCCGCGTGCTGCGGCTCAGCCTGGCGTGCAGGGCGCTGGCGCGGCCCGCCCGGCGTCAGGCCTACAGGACGGCCATGAAAGTGACGGCGCGCGATCCGGGTTAGCCCGACCCCCAGAATCGTCACTCCGTCAACGGGTCTCGACGACGTCGAGGCAAAGGCCGAGGCTGCGGCGGTCGTGCCCGCGGCCGTGGAGGGCGGGCTGAAAGGTGGGCGTGCGAATCTCGATTAGCGCCGGGCCCTCACCGTCCGGAATGTCGAACCAGCGGCTCGTCTGCCAGCCCTCGAGCAGGCCTGCATCACCGACGTGAAGGCCGCGGGCGAAGACGCTGACCGGCAGCGGTTTCTGGGGGTTCCCACCCCTTGACCACACCAGGCGGACCTGCTCGCCCGGCCCGACCAGTACCCTGGCGCTGCCGCCGGTCCAGCGGAAACTCCGTCCCTTCGCTCGCTCGGGAGAGTAACAACCCGCCACCAACAGCTGATCATCCGTCCCGATATCGAGTCGGTCGGGCACCGTCCCGTCCCTCCGCTCGACAGCAAAGAGTCGAAACCTCGAGCCTCGCGGCGGCGCCGCATTCAGCGGCGGAGTGTTCGTCACCCGGATGACCTGCCGAACTTCATCGACGATTTCCAAGACGCCCGTTTCGCGCCTCTCGTCAGTGAGCACCAGGGTGTCGGGATGCCGGTCGAGAAAGTTTTCGATTCTCGCAAGGGTGCCCGCCGGACGCAGGTCGAGACAGAACACCGGTTCGCCGTCGAGAAGAAGATGGGGGCTGTACCGCCACGCCTGCCCGGTAGCGAGAACCATCCGGCGGTCGGGGATCACGCGCTCGAGCTCCGCCAGCGTGTCGAGGAAACCATCTCCCTGACGCACCAGAACCGCGGAGCGTTGGGCCCACAGGGCTGGGAAAACCGCAGCAGCGAGGAGCAGGCCGACGATCGCGGCCGCAACCGGCCGTGCCACTCGGAACAGCTGATGGACGATTCGCGCCGACCCGCGAGCCAGATATGCCAAGAAGAGGGCGCCGAGAGGCACCGTCACCAGAAGGTAGCGCCGGGCGGCGAACGGATAGTAGGGCGAGTCGCCGCTGCCGAGGAAGAGGTAGAGGCTGAGCAGAACGAACACGAAGGCCGGGAACACGAGCCAGGTGGCGCGCCGACGCCACAGGTACCAGAACAGGCCGGCGGCGGCGCCCCAAACCACCAGGCGTCCGCTCAGCGCCGCGTAGTCACGCAGGTGACTCGCCTCGGTGGAAGCCCAGAGGAATACCAGAGCGGCAACGTACAGCCCGGCGAGGCCGAGAGCCGCCACCCTGGCCACCCTGGACCACACCACGCGGAGAAGCAGGATCCCTCCGCATCCGATCAGGATGAGCTTGAAACCGGACAGGATCATGAGCTGGCCGAGATGGTTCTGGAGGTGGGGCGCGGCCAGCCAGGCACCGAGGACGAAGGCCGGCGTCAGCAGGGCGAGAAATACCGCCGCCGCCCTGAGGTGGCGCCAGGGCAGGAGAACGAGGACGAGGACGACCACTCCCGCCACCGCCCAGGCAAAGAACTTGGTGAGGATCGCCAGCGCCAGCAGGGCCGCCGGCATCACCGCCGTGCGCGTCGTCGGCGTGCGCAGGAAGAGCACCATCCAGAAGAGCCAACCTGCCAGGAGGCCGGCAAGAAAGACCTCGGCGCTCGGGTACTTGAGGAAGATAAGGAACACGGGGTTGAGGAGGATCACCGCCAGCCCTGCGAACCGCCAAACGCGACCCACGAGGAGGCGGAAGAGCGCGTCGTAGCCGAGCAGGATCATCAGGGCGCCCAGGAGGTTCGCGGCCAGCACGCCGCGTATCCCGAACCAGGCGTCGAAGATTGCGCCCCAGACGGGAAAGAGCGGAAAGAACTGGGGCACGACCCGCTTACCCCGGACGATGAACCCTGGCGCCACCTCCCGCCACGGCCTGACATAGGGCGGTTCGTACACGACCAGGTCCTCGGGGACGTCCACCGGGATCACCTCGTCGAGGGGCCAGGTCCAGCGGCCGGTTTCGGACAGGTGGAGGGCCGAGATGGTGTAAACCCCGGCATCTCCGGTCGCGTCGAACGGCTCGCCGGAGGTCAGTACGGCGAAAGTCACTACGACCACCATCAAAAAGATGATCGGAAGATGGCCCTTCAACGCCAGGCCGGGCCAGGAATGGGAGCGAACCCGGATCAGGAGGAGGGGCGCCTCGAGCGCGGCGAGCAACGGCACGCTGAAGTGGCCCACCATCATGAGGGCCAGACCGAGAGCCGAGGTCACGCCCACGCTCGCGAAGACCACGAAGGGGAAGCGGAGCCGCCGCGGATAGCCTCGAGGAAGCAGCGAGTAGCCGGGCAGCAGGATGAGAACGGGAATCAGAAGAGTGGCGATGCCTGGACTCACGATCGGACTATAGTACATTTCGGCCGAAACGCCGAGAGGGAGACTGGACGAACCGAATTCGGAATTCGGAATTCGGAATTCGGAATTCGGAATGCCGCCCGCCCAATCGGAAGAATTTCGAATTTCGAATTTGCCGCCCCCAACTTGCGTCCCCCACCGTAAGCCCACAGTCGTCGTGGCGCTGTCGCGGATGGCCTCGTCGCGAGGCCACCTACGGCACGTCGCCCTGCATTCTCCCGGCACGAGGAATCTGGCTGTACTCGCCACGCGGATTCCTTCCAGCTCCGTCGACACACCACAATCAGCCTCGAATGCCATTTTTCACTCCCTCCCCTCGGAAAGACGCGGTGGGCGGCCACGGAGACGGGTTTGTGGCAAGATGGCCTTGTGGTCGAGCCGTACTCCATCGTCATCGTCGCCTACAACCATGCCGAAACGCTTCCGGCGTGTTTGGCGGCCGTGGCGCGCCTCGAGCCAGCCCCTGAGCGGCTGGTGCTGGTGGACAACGCCTCCGCGGACGGATCGGTCGAGATCGCCGCCGGGCTGGGGGGTGATCTCTCGATCGAGATCCTGCCCGAGGACCGCAACACCGGATTCGCCGCGGCCGCCAACCGCGGCATCAATTCGACCGACGAGCCCTGGGTCCTGCTGCTCAACCCCGACTGCGCGCCGCGGCCGGACTTCGTGTGCCGTCTCCTCGAGGCGGTAGCGGGCCGTCCCGAGGCCGCCCGCACCGGCGCGGCCACCCCGAAGCTGCTGCGCGCTGACGGCGCGGAGCTCGAGTCCACGCCGGTCATCGACGCCGCCGGGATGCTCGTCACCTGCTCCGGACGCCACCTCGACCGCGGCGCGGGCGAGCCCGCCGGCGAGGCCTTCGACAGGGCGGTCTGGGTCTTCGGCGGCACCGGCGCCGCCGTCCTTCTCCGCCGCGAGGCCCTGGCCGACATCGCCTATCCCGATCAAGAGATCTTTGCCGACTCCTTCTTCGCTTATCGCGAGGACGCCGAGCTCGCGTGGCGGCTGCAGCTGCGCGGATGGCGCTGTCTCTACGTGCCGCTCGCGGTCGCGGCCCACCGCCGTGGCTTCCGTCCAGAGGCGGGACGACGCGGGCATTCCCAGATCAACCGGCACTCGGTCCGCAACCGCTTCCTGCTGCGCGCCCACTGCGCGGATCTTGGCTGGCACCTGCGCTGCCTGCCGTGGTGGCTGGCGCGCGACCTGATGGTCGTTGGCGCCTGCCTCACGGTGGAACGCGGCTCCCTGCCTGCCCTCACGGACGCGTGGCGGCTACGCGGAGACGCACAGCGGCGGCGGCGCTGGGTGCAGGGGCGGCGCCGGATCTCTCCGCGACAGATGGCGCACTGGTTCCGTAAACGGGGACAGGTGGAGGAGGTCGACACCCCGTGAAGCTGGCGATCATAGGAACCCGGGGCGTGCCCGCCAGCTACGGTGGCTTCGAGACTTTCGCCGAGGAGCTCGGTTGGCGTCTCGCCGCTCGCGGTCACGAGGTAACGGTCTACGGCCGGCGGGGCTTCGTCGATCCGAACCAGGCAGAGTACAGGGGGATGCGGTTGACTGTCCTTCCCGCGCTGCGCAGCAAACATCTGGAGACTGTCTCCCACACATTTGCAGCCGCGGTGCATGCCTCGCGCCGCGGCTTCGACGCGGCGCTGATGTGCAACGCTGCCAACGCACCCTTCGTCCGCATCCTGCAGATGGCCGGCACACCCGTCGCCCTCAACGTCGACGGCCTCGAGCGTAAGCGCCGCAAGTGGGGGGTCGCCGGCCGCACCTATTACCGGGTTTGCGAGCGCCTCGCGGCCCGGCTCCCGGACGCCCTCATCACCGACGCCGAGGTGATCCACCGCTACTACCGGCGGGCCTACGGCGCGGACTCGGAGATGATCGTCTACGGCGGCGATCTCGAGCCGCCGGCGGGCGTGGACGCCCTCGAGAAACTGGGCCTCAAGTCCGGTGAGTACCTTCTCTACGTTTCCCGATTCGAGCCCGAGAACAACCCCGACCGCGTCGTCGAGGCCTACCGGAGGGTGAGCGGGAAGCGGCGGCTGGTGATGGTCGGCGGCGCACCCTATGCGCGCGGTTTGACCCGGCGGGTCGGCGAGCTCGCGGACGACCGGGTGCTCCTGCCGGGGCCTCTGTACGGCGAGAGCTACCGGCAGCTGCTCTTCAACTGTCGTGCTTACATTCACGCCACCGAGGTCGGGGGGACACACCCGGCGCTGGTCGAGGCCATGGGCGCCGGCCGGCCGGTGCTGTACTATGACACGCCGGAAAACCGGGAGGTCGCCGGCGATGCTGGTCTGCAATTCCGGTTTGACGGCGACAGGACGCTGGAGGACGCGCTGACCGAGGTACTCGACGACGAGGCGCGCCTGGGCGAGATGGGTCGAATCTCCCGTCGTGTGGTGGACGAGCGCTACCTCTGGGCGGACGTCGCCGACGCGTACGAACGAGTGCTGGAGGATTTGTGCTGAAGGAGCGGGCCAAGGCCGTCGCCTACTGGGTGTGGACCACCGATCTGGTCCTCACCACTCTCGCTTTCCTCCTCGCGTGGTGGTTACGCTCCCATGTCGCCCCCCGCATCGCGCCGGCGCTCTTCCCGACCGAGCTCTACCCGTTGTCGCGGTACCTGGGATTGCTGCCGCTGGTCCTCGCGATCTGGACCCTCCTCCTGGTCACCCGCGAGGCCTACACCTCGCGCCGCACGGTTGCCCTGGCCTCAGAGGTGTGGCAGGTGGTGCGGGTAGTCGGGGCCGGCACCCTGACCCTGGCGGCCGCCGGATGGCTGCTGCGGCTCGAATTCGTGTCGCGGCCCTTCCTGATCCTCTTCGCGACCCTCGATCTCATTTTCCTGCTGACCGAGAAGCTGGTCCTGCGGCTCGGGGCGCGCCGGCTCCGCAGTCGCGGCTACAACTACCGCACGCTGCTGATCGTCGGCATCAACCCGCGCGCGGAGGAAGTGGCGCGGATCATCACGGATCACCCCCACTGGGGTCTGAAGCTGCTCGGCTTCGTCGCCCCCAACGGCGCGCACCCCGATCAGGCGGCCGGGCTGCCGGTCCTCGGCGCCGCCGACGATCTGCCGCGAATCCTCCAGGAGGAGGTGGTGGACGAGGTCATCTTCGTGCTTTCGCGGCGCCAACTCGAGGAGTTCGAGGACGCCTTCCTGCTCTGCGCCGAGCTCGGGATCCGCGCCCGCGTGGCCCTCTACTTCCCGCACATGAAGGCGCGAGTCGTGCTCGAGGAGCTCGAGGGGATCCCCCTGCTGACCTTCACCAACACCCCGGGAGCGCCCTTTCCGCTCTTTCTCAAGCGGCTCGGAGACATCGGCG
>PVMK01127607.1_pt1 | contig 12472 bp, 11 predicted proteins | sample 1853481 | NCBI WGS metagenome assembly PVMK01 (sample SAMN08533507, study PRJNA380276) | Marine sediment metagenome, whole genome shotgun sequencing project.
GAGATATGAGGTGACAGTGGAAGACGAAGTTTATAAATTGGATGAAGGAGATAGCATCTGTTTTCCAAGTCACCTTCTTCACAAGATGCGGAATCCGGGGAATAAGCCATCGAAGACCATATGGGTTATTACTCCGCCTTCTTTTTGAAGTCATTTGAATAAAAAAAGAGAATGACGAGAAGAGATTTCCTCCAAAACCACCGGTAAGGTAACGGAATGTGCTGTGCTGGCATTTATTGCATTCTCCTGTCTTTAAAAAGGTTCCCAGATTCGCCTGCTGACGGCCTATGAGCGCCTATTACGCCATGTTGCAAAAACTCGCTTGGCCTTATATCAAATATTCAGATTAAATGGATTTTATTTAATTTGGGAAACGATTGTGCCATAATTTAAGAAAAGTACTTATTTAGGTGGAAGTATGCTGTTAATTTCTGAAGCTGATGTCAAAGAAGCTTTGACTATGGCCAATGTTATTGAAACAGTTATGTCGGCTTATGGAGACTATTCGGAAAAGTTAATTGAGATTCCTTCCAGAATAACGATGAAGGTGAGAGATGAAAGTGATTCAGCCATTTTTTTAACTGCAAATTATTTATCCAGACCTTTTTACGGAATCAAACAAGCCTCTAGTTTTCCCAGTAATATAAATAAAGAAAAAAGTACTGTTTTATCAGATATTCATCTTTATTCTGCAGATACTGGAGAGCTATTGGCTGTGGTAAGTGCAAATTATTTAACTGCCATAAAAACTGGGGCGGCTTCAGCCGTGGCTACAAAATTTTTAGCCAGGGAGGGAGATTCTATTCTTGCAATAATTGGAACCGGTGTCCAGGCACGAACTCAATTGGCTGGAATTCAGAAAGTTAGGCCATTAGAAGAGGTTCGTTTATATGATCTTGAGAAACGAAAAGTTAAGGAATTTATCAAATATATTAAAATAATCAGGAATAGGAATTACACGATAAAAATTTATAATAGTGCTGATGAGTGTGTTTATGGGGCGGATATTGTTACAACTTGCACAACTTCCACCCGCCCGGTATTTGAAGGTGATTATATTTCAGAGGGGACCCATATTAATGCTGTTGGGTCTTTTACCCCTTATATGCAAGAAATAGATAGCAAAACTGTTGTCAAAACTAAAAAGATTATAGTTGATAGCCGGAAGGAAGCATGGAAAGTTGCAGGGGACTTATTGGTACCACTAAATGAAGGATCGATTGCAAGGTCAAAAATATTTGGTGAATTGGGAGATATTGTAACCGGAAAAATTCCAGGAAGAGAGAACGAAAAAGAAATTACTATTTATGAAAGTGTTGGATTCGCTGCGCTAGATATTGCTTTGGCTATTGCAGCATATCAAAAGTCATTGAAATTAGGTGTTGGCACCGAATTAGATTGGTCGAAATAAAAAGCTTATTCAAGCCATTTTATCCTGTGCTTATGTTAAATTTTAATGTACAAGTGCAATTGAATTAAAAAGAGGTTACGGCCCTTGGCATAATGCCGAGGATAATTTCTAACTAGTGCCTGAACGAAAACCTTAAAAAATTTCTCCTTTTGATAAGGGGGCCAGGGAGATTCTTCCAACCGATTGAATTCCTAAAAATCCATCCTTACGAATTGACTTGTTAGAAAATATGGCACCTTTCGTTCAGACACAAACTTTAAAAGAAAGGAGATAAGTTATGAAAAAATGGATGTTTGTTTTAGCTCTTGGATTGGTTTTTTCAATGGTTAGTCTAACCGCCGTATTTGCTGGCTCTCAAATGTCATTGTTAGACGAGATTCAAAAGAGAGGAGTCATCAAGGTGGGGATGTTTCTACAATATCCTCCCACTGAGTACCGTGATCCAGTAACAAAAGAACCTAAGGGCCTGTGTGTGGATCTAACGAATAAACTGGCCGAGGATCTGGGTGTCAAGGCTGAGATTATCGATATGGAATGGGATGCCATCATCCCGGGTCTGCTTGCTAAAAAGTATGATATTATCATTGCTTCCATGAGTCGGACACCTAAAAGGAATCTCTCTATTGCCTTGACTTCCGTGAATACGGAGGACTATGCCATGATGGGTATGGTTCGACCGGGGGAGACCCGCAGCACTATAAAAGAATTTAATAAAAAAGGCGTGGTTATCACCTGTTTGTTAGGAGGAGTTGCAGATCATGTGGCCAGAAGGATGTTCTCTAATGCTACAATTAAGGCCATTCAGCAGATGCCCGCTGTACTCGAGGTAGTGTCTGGCCGAGCCGATTTGATTATTGCTGAGAATGTCTATGCCTATAATTATATGAGGCAGAACCCTGGAAAACTCAAAATGGTTTTTGAAAAGGACCCTCTAACCCGTGCACCTTCCGCCCTTGGTATGCGAAAGGGAGACCAGATCTTATTGAACTGGATGAACAACTGGCTTCAATTTCAATGGGACAACCGTGTTATGCAGCAGTTAGTCGAAAAATGGGTTGTTAAAGGGGTCAAGGATTAAGTTCATTTCATGATAATAAACATAATGGTTTTACCGGAAGGACGTCGATCTTTCCGGTAAAACCGGTGGGTTAATACTTGTTTTCGAAAATATTAGATAAGGGATCAGCAAAATTTACGTTTTTCATTTTGAAATATTATGGAGTATGACCGATGCGTTCCTCGCCGGGATCCTGATGACGCTGAAGGTATCGGCTCTGTCCATGCTCCTTGCAATGGCTATCGGTCTTCCTTTAGCCTTTCTTCGAATGTCCAAACGTTTTATTCCACGGGAAGCGGGGGTAATTTATATTGAGATATCCCGAGGCATTCCTATCCTTGTTTTGATCTTTTGGGTCTATTACGGTATCCCCATCCTAACAGGATTTGCCATGTCTGGTTTTATTTCCGGTGTCGTGGCTATGACGATGAAATACGCGGGATACTTAGCAGAAATCTTCCGGGCAGGAATCGAGGCAATAAAAACAGGCCAGAAAGAGGCGGCTTTTTCTCTCGGTTTTTCAAAGGCCCAGACCATGAGGCGAATAGTCCTTCCACAGGCATTTCGCATTATAATTCCACCGACTGGAAGCGCTTTTGTCGGGGCGCTCCAAGACTCAGCCCTGGTTTCCATCATTGGGGTTAACGACCTGATGAGACAGGCCCAGCTCGCAGTGGCTTATTTATACCGGCCATTCGAGGTGTATACGGCGGTTGCGGTGCTCTATCTTGCCATGACAATCAGCTTTTCTAAGATAAATGACTACATTGAAAGAAAAAAGATGGTAATTGAATAAGGCATGGAATTTTTTGATATAAATGTCCTCCGGGAACAATATGGATATCTTGCAATCGGGGCCATTTACACGCTCGGGTTGACATCCCTTTCTATGTTATTCGGAATATCAATCGGGATCATCATCAGCCTAGGCAGAATGACAAAAAATATATTCATAAGATCCATATCATCAGTCTATGTTGATGTTATGCGTGGTATCCCTTTACTTATTTTACTTATCTGGTTTTTTTACGGGCTTCCGATGCTGATTGACTTTTCTTTTTCACCTCTCTTTGCAGGGGTTGCCTGCCTTTCTCTTAAGTATAGCGGGTATCTGGCGGAGACTTTCAGAGCCGGGATTCAGGCCATTGAAAAAGGTCAATCGGAGGCATCTTTTTCACTTGGGTTTTCAAAACTTCAGAATTTGCGCCGTATCGTAATACCCCAGGCTTTTAGGATCGTAATCCCTCCTATCGGGAACAGCTTTGTCAGTATGCTCCAGGATTCTTCCATGGTGATGATCGTGGGTATCTGGGAACTCATGAAACGGGGTAATTCTCTGGCCAATTCAACCTTAAAACCTTTTGAGATATATACAGCGGTCGGGGCATTCTATCTCATCATGGCTATTTCAGCGTCTCGAATCAACCGGTATTTGGAACGTCGTCTGAAGCTTGTACGTTAACGGATTTGGATCGGCGGCAGCCTATGTCTGATTGCTAACATGCTTCAGGGAGGATAATAATGACAAAGGGGAAAATAGAAGTGCCAATGATTAAGGTTGAAGATCTGTACAAATCCTTCGGGGATCTGGAGGTATTGAAAGGCATTGATATGGAAGTGAAGAAGGGCGAAGTAATTTGCATAATTGGTGCTAGTGGCTCCGGGAAGTCAACATTTTTAAAATGCCTGAATTATCTGGAAGAACCTGACAGCGGGAATATATATATCGATGGGGAACTCATGGGACGACGAAAGAGAAGAGACGGTAAAATGGTTAAGGCTCATGCTAAAGATGTTTACCGTATGCGGGCTGAAATGGGCATGGTGTTTCAGCTATTCAACCTATGGCCCCATAGAAACGTTTTGGAGAATGTCACAGAGGCCCTTATCACTGTGAGAAAGATAAAAAAATCGAATGCTATTAAAACTGCTGAACATTTTCTGGACAAGGTAGGACTTATAGATAAAATGGACGAGAAACCAGCCTTTCTTTCCGGAGGGCAACAACAGAGGGTAGCTATAGCCAGGGCTCTGGCTATGCGCCCAAAGATAATGATGTTTGATGAAGCAACTTCTGCCCTGGATCCGCAATTAGTAGGTGAAGTCCTGGAGGTCATGGAAGAATTGGCCAAGGAGGGGATGACCATGGTGGTAGTTACTCACGAGATGGGCTTTGCCAGGCATGTAGGTGATCGAGTCGTCTTTATAGATGAGGGTGTAATTGAAGAAGAGAATACTCCCGAAGGCATCTTCACAAACCCAAAAAATCCACGCACAAAAGAATTCCTTTCTAAGGTCCTCCATATGTAAACCTGGGTGCCATAACTGCTCAACTGCAAGGTGGGTGATGTGGACTTAACCGAGCAAAAAATTTTAATCTACCAGGCCGACAAAATTGAAGGTTATATTGATTATCTGCACCAAAAACGTTTGCAGCCTGTTAGCATCAATTTGTATTTGGCCATCGCCGCCGCCTTCTACAATTTTCTTAATTAATCTGGACTTTATCAACATTTAGTTTTTCTGGTAGTATGACACATCGAATTTAAAGATGGAAACATTAAAAGCTATCTCAAAAATAGGAGATCACGTCTTCCGCTTTGGCGGGGCAACAAAGCCCTTGGGCGTTAGATGCCTTTTTGAGATATGTTCTATATATGCATGCAACCTGCACGGTTATTGAAATCAAACTGAGGCAATCAAAAAAGGGAGGGAAGTGCGTATGGGCAAGATTTATGTGCCGAATACGGTTGATCGTACGGCGGACGCTGTGGTCATCGGGGGCGGTATCGTCGGAGTGGCAACGGCATTTTGGCTTTCAAAAGCAGGCCTGGAGACTATCCTGGTTGAGATACGCGATGGGTTGTCAACCCTGACAACGGCGGCATCCATCGAATCGTTCCGGGCCCAGTTTACCGAACCGGCGATGGCGGCTTTGGCCAAGGAATCCATCGAAGTCTGGGAGAACTTTGCCGAAGTGATCGGTATTCCAGACTATCGTATCAGCCTGCGTCACGGCGGCTACCTGTTTATCAGCAAAGATGAAAACAAATTCGAGGAGATCAAAAAGACGGTTGAAGGCTACCATGCTCTCGGCGTCGTCGATTCCGAGTTCTGGACCGGCGAAGACGTCCGGGCGCACTACCCCTGGGCCTCGCCGCAAGTGATTGCCGGCGCCTTCAGGGCCAAAGACGGCTGGTTCTCAGCGCATGAGGCCACCCAAGGCCTGGCGAAGGCGTCACAGCAGGCGCAATTCTTCCTCGAGACCGAGGCTCAAGACATTTTGGTGGACCCGCAGGGCGTCAGCGCGGTGGTTACCAACAGGGGAACGATTTCTACCCGAACAGTCGTCAATGCGGCAGGCCCCTTTGCCATAAAAGTGGCTGAGATGGCCGAGGTTAAATTGCCGATTTTCCAGGTCAGGCGACAAAGGGTCTTTGTTGCACCTCATGCGAGGATACCTCAGGATGCACCATTGACCATTGATATCGATAACGACTCGTATTGGCGGCCGGAGACCGGCGGCGCCCTTATGGGCTGGCATGATCCCGATGAACCCAAGAGCGAGCCCATGCGGAAACCGTTGGGAGACTATGAGTTTCCGGCTTATACCTTTGATAAAGTGGGCGCCCTGACACCCTTCTGGAATGAAATCATAGGCGATTTCAAGAAACCCGACCTCATCGTTCACGCCGGCCAGTATGTCCACGCTCCGGATGACCAGCCGATCCTCGGGCCGGTTGAAACGGTCCCCGGCTTTTTTCTCAACTGTGCTTACTGGCCCGGGGTAATGCTCTCACCGGCCGCCGGCCGGTGGACCGCCGACATGATCACCGGCAGGATGAAGCCTGAAGAAAACCCTCTGCGCCTGTCGCGTTTCGATGAGGGGGCCTCGGTTGCTCCCGGGGCCTTGCTGCGAGGTCGGCATTAAGAGCGATCCATGACCAAAGGAGGTGAATTTAATGCACGCTTGGATAGGCAAATTACTGCGGGTCGATCTGACGGCCGGTTCTGTTGCGGTGGAGGAGATTCCCCGGACCAAACTGCGGGATTATCTCGGCGGCCGGGGGCTGGCCGTTCGCTACCTGATGGACGAGATCGACCCACTGGTCGAGCCGCTTTCGCCTGAAAATAAACTGATCATGGCAAGTGGGCCCCTGACCGGCACGCCGATTCCCACCGGCGCCCGCTACATGGTCGTCACAAAAAGCCCGCTAACCGGTGCCCTGACCTGCTCAAACGCCGGTGGCTTCTTCCCGACCGAGATGAAAAAGGCGGGTTTCGACATGATCATCATCGAGGGCCAAGCGGCGCAACCGGTCTACCTATTTATCCAGGACGGACGGGCAGAACTGAGGCCGGCAGATCACCTCTGGGGCCGGCTCGTGCCGGAAGCCGACCAGATCCTGCGGGATGAGACCGCAGCATCAGCAAAAACGGCAATTATCGGACCGGCCGGTGAAAAGCGGGTGCGCATCGCATCGATCATGAACGACAAACACCGGGCTGCCGGCAGAGCCGGCGTCGGGGCGGTGATGGGTGCCAAGAATCTCAAAGCCGTGGTAGCGAAAGGATCCGGCAGGGTAGACCTGGCCGATCCGGCAGGCGTCAAAGCGCTCTCGCGCAAAATTCGGGACGAGGTCAAGGCCGTCGCCGACGCCGGCAAGCTGGTTCTGAGAACATACGGAACCGCTTACATGCCGCCGGTGACTTCCGGGCTCGGTATTTGCCCGACCCGCAACTTTCAGACGGGTGTCTTTAAAGGGGCGGCCAACATCTCGGGTCAGGTTCTGACCGAGAAGTATTTGGTTCGGCCCGGGGCCTGCTGGGGCTGCCCCATTGCCTGTGGCCGTATCACGCGACTGGATCATCAGCGCTGGCAGGGACAAGGCGAAGGCCCGGAATATGAGACCCTGGCCTCCCTGGGTTCCTCCTGCGGGGTGGACGAACTGGAGGCGATTATCAAGGCCAACTACCTTTGCAATGAACTGGGGCTGGACACCATTTCGATGGGAATGACCATCGGCTGCGCCATGGAACTGTTCGAGCAAGGACTGCTGCCCCAGGAGGACGTCGGCCGACCGCTGAACTTCGGTGATGCTGAAGCAATGGTCGCGCTGACTGAAAAGACGGGCCGGCGGGAGGGATTCGGTAACCAGCTTGCCGAGGGCAGCTATCGACTGGCCCAAAAATACGGCCACCCGGAATATTCCATAACGGCAAAAAAGTTGGAGTTTCCCGGCTACGATCCACGCGGTGCCAAAGGCATGGGCATTCTCTACGCGACCTCTAACATTGGCGCTTCCCATATGAAAGGAGACATGATCTATCTTGAGTTTGGCTATTTTGATTTTCGTTTGGATCCCCTCACCGAACAGGACAAGGCCCGCTACTGCAAGCAGATGCAGGATATTTATGCGGTGGTCGACTCGGCCGGGGTGTGCGCTTTTGTGGCCATGCGTCATTTGATGAAACATGATGAGAGCCTGGAGCTTGATCGCATGGCCGAGGCCATGAGTGCTGCTACCGGTATTGATTATGATCCGGCCGGGTTGCTTGAAGCCGGCGAGCGGATCTACAACCTGGAACGCCTCTTTTTGACCGCAGCGGGGTTTACCAAGGCCGACGACAACCTGCCGCAGCGGATGCTTAAAGAGCCCATGCCTGAGGGGCCGGCAAAGGGCCAGGTGGTTGATCTGGCAACCATGCTTGCCGAGTACTATGAACATCGCGGCTGGGACCCGGCGGGTGTCCCCCGTGCGGAGACCCTGGCGCGGCTGAAGTTGGCCTAGTGTTATGTCCCGCAAGTAATTTATAAAACAGGGATTGTTTTTATCAATCTTCTTTTTCAACAATACAGGTGTCAGTAAACAGATGACGGAAGACAGAAAACAGAAGTCAGAATATGGTGTTTCATCTTCTATCGTTTATCATCTGTCTTCTGTCATCTGACCTCTGTCCTCTGAAAGGATAACCATTTAACCGCCGTTTTTGTTTTTCAAATCGTTCTCGCTGAGCAGTGCCGATCCATAATGACGTTTAAACTGGGTTGATGAAAATTTTTCCAGCTTCCAGTCCGGGATTCGACAAACCGGGCACACTTCTTTAAACCATTTATTTCTTAACCAACGGGCGGCCCGACTGTTTCGGGAATCGTTTGCCAGAAATGTTTTATTACAGTGTGTGGTAATCTGGGCCTGGTCCCCCATCTTTTTAATGGTCCTGATTCCATGCAAAATACCGCTTCGTGACGGCCACAATTTTATCTTATCAATGAGCCGAAATAGCGCTACGCGCTTGCGATAGTATCGTTTCGCCATCTTTTTAGCTGAATTTTTCATGAAAATAGATGAGAATTTTTTTGTTATTTAATTACAGCAGGTTGCCGCTCGAATTGGTGTTTGGCAGCACTGACCAGCATCGTAGCGACACCTAGCTGAAGCGGATCCTGCAAAAATCGGCTGGATAATCTATCTTCCGCCTCAGCGTCCAATCCGCACGGAATCCCCGGGGCGCTTAGGTATGTATCCGGCGTAATATGATGTGCATGAATAATGTCTCGGGCAGGTGAGGCATCGATGATAAATTGGTGACGGATCAAGACAGGGTCCAATGTTTTGACAACCTGAATTTTCGGATCAACTGTGTGACCGATGGTTTTTACCAATTCATTTGATGGCTCAATATGAATATCGTAGACCGAAACCCTGGCGCCCATGCGAATCAAGGACTCCGTTGCGCTGCGGCCAACCGGACCACAGCCGATGACCAGCACCTCCCGCCCCTTCAGACCGCCTGCCATTAAGCTCAATCCGGTTGCATAGGCCTGGCCGGTGCAAACCGCATTGTCAGCTATTGAGCGGCTTCGAATATCTAGTGCCACAAAGCGCTCATCATTAGCCAGCATTATAATGTCTGCTTTTTCCTCAAACGATTCGGCAATTCCAGCGACATCCGTCGTCCGGGTAATAAAGGCGTTACACCCCATGTGTAAAAGAATGCTCAAAACTGCATCGCAGAAACCGCCGATGATACCTTTACCGCTGGAGATCGGGATGACCCCTACCCGAATATCGGGCAGCAAATTCTTGATGCGCGCCTCATCGATTCCGCTGGCACAACAGGCAATACCGCTCAGGGAATAACCCGTCCTGGCGACCAATTCTCTATCATAATTTTTCAAATTGGCTGTGATATCGATGATGTCAGCGGTTATCAGTCGGGTCACGCTCGGTCTCCTAAATCTTATCTTGCGGGGCTGAATCCCGATAACCTTCCAGCTTAAATTTTTTTCTTATATCCGCAATGATTCTATTGCGTTTGTCACATACGGCTTCTCTATTTTTTTCAACAATAATCAATGTGGCGACCCAATCATCGCGACCCGTCACATAATTCGTAATGGCCTCGTCCGCGCCGAAAAAATCCGGGTAAACTTGAAGGGCATCCGTGCCTGACATGATGTGTTCGCCGGCAATCTCAAGAATATTTGATGCAACGCTGACATGTTCATAAATCACGCTAGATGGGTGACTTATATTCGGCTGAATCCGAATTCGTTGATTTAAAAAAAGTTCTGCTAATAACTGGAGCATATTCAGACCCGTCGACCAGTACACAGTGGTCGGTGTTTGGCTGGGCAAGCGCGCATCAATTTCGATGACCCGCAGTCTATTTTCATGCGAAATGACTTCCACATCCATTATGCCTTTCAGGTTTAAGGCATCCGCCAATGCCAGCGAGAGCTGTTCAAATTTTGCGATCAGCGCATCCGCCAGATTTGATGGTGCGGTCACACGCTTGCAGTCGTATTTCTCATCTATTGCTAAATCGGTGACCTGCGGCGTAATATATTGGCCCGGCAACCCGATGACTTCTAAAGAATACGATGGCCCGGGGATAAATTCCTGTATCAGCCATTCCTGGGCCGGTAGTCTAATGGTGTCCTGCAGGGCGGTTTTATTATTAAATACCTTTAATCCCCGGCTTCCGCTTCCCTGGTTGGGCTTAGCGATTACCGGGAATTTGCATGTGGGCCAACCGTTGGGAGTTGGAACACCAGTCCGCTTAAAAAGCTGGAATGATTTTATTTTTGAGGAGGATATGGCGTAAGCGGCAGGATCAAAAGCAAATGGGATCCCCTTATTGCGGGTCACCCGGTCTAAACAGGCCAGGGCGGTATCGTTCTCCAGAGCGGGAATGACCAGGTCAACGCCATTTAGGACATGGGCTAAATCTTTGCTTGAGGTAATATCCAGCTGCGCAAAGGAATCGCAAAGACCTGATGCCGCAACAATCGGTTTGCGGTCCATGACGAGAACTTCCCAGCCCGCCTTTCTCGATAGATATGCCGCTTCAACGCCCTGAAGATTTCCGCCGGCAACGGCGACTAACACGCGACCTCCGTGCTGAGTTCGCTGTTGGCGATAGCGTGTTGGCGACGTTTGACCCAGTTTTGGTATTCTTTTCGGGTAGCCGGTTCCAGCCCGGCGGTCTCAAGGACGTTTTGCACAGACGCCGTTGTGCGTCCGCCTTCTTCAATATTCAACGAAGGCTGCGCGACCCCGACAAGGCCTTCGCCGGGGGGCACGATGGATGTGACCACATTTGCACCGGCATTCAAACGGCACTTTAACCCGTCAATACCCGCCACGTCCAATGAAGCCGGTATTAGCCTGTCTGGGAAAACGAGTCGCATAATCGCGGCAATTAATTTTTCTCTCAGCGGATCCGTTGGCGTTCGCTTTGCCATGGGAGTACCCGGCTGCGGAACGAAGTTCATCACCCGCATCTGATCCACCCCCAGTTTTTGCATGACTTCCATCGATTGAGCGATATGATCTGAGGTTTCACCAACCCCGCAGAGCAAACCTTCCTCGACCAGCAAGCCGAGATGGTGTGCGTCAACTTTACTTTGCATTCGGCCGCGATAGTCCTGGCCGGGACGGAGTTGTTTAAACAGTGATCTACAGTGGGTTTCCTGATAACAAGCATACCAGACGGCACCCGCTGCGGCCAACTGCTGCAAAACATGTGCGGGAACCACCCCCGGGGAGACCATTATCGGCAGCCCCGTCTCTTTTTGCAGAGACACGACCAGATCGACCAGCCGATCAAACCCGGCCCCATCGCTGGTGAAAATGTCGGGGTCTTCGCCCATGGTCAGGTCGATCAAATGAACGCCGGAATCCGCTAAACGTAAGGCGGCTGCAACAATTTCCAGTTTTGATTTACGGTATCGCTTCGTTTGCGAGTTCGACCGGCGAAAAAGACAAAAGCGGCAATCATTACGGCAATAGGTGCTGGCGTAAATGAATCCATACATGAAAATTTTATTGCCGAAATAATTTTGGCGCACGTTGCGGGCTTCTTGAAAAAGTGCCCCGATCTGATCGTCATCTTGAAGGTTCAGCAGAAATGTGACCTCGGCTGTTGAAAGGTTTTCTTCCGCTTTTAACTTGGAAAGGAGGGCTTGAAAATTGTGCCCATTGTTTGCAACGTTCACTTTTAGAGCGTTTGTCATTGAATATTTAACCGGATGCCATTTAAATAGGTGAGACTGCGACCCATTTTTGCTAAATTGCTGCTGTTTTCAGCAACCATGAGTAGCCGTTCAAGCCCAAAGCCGATTCCGACCCAGGTATCCGTTATTTTCCAGGGACGATCCAGCGGATGCGGACCCATGGCGGCCGAACCGATCTCCACCTGATCCTTTCCGGCCACAATATCGATTGTTTCTCCATAAATTTCGGACTTTACCTTTTCAAAGCGATACTCGCTTACGCCGGAAGTCTCCGATATTAAGGCCCCCAGTTCTTTGATTCTCGTCTTGCGCTGATCAGCGGGTAGCCCCATTTCGACCAAATTGAGCATGGTGAATTCACTGGAATGTTGTGAACCATGAGATTCCTTTCGAAAACAGGGTCCGACCTCGAAAATTTTAATCGGTTTATTCCATAGGCGAAGCAAGTCGACCAACACATAATATAGATGGGGCGCCAGCA
>PVMK01144317.1_pt1 | contig 12465 bp, 9 predicted proteins | sample 1853481 | NCBI WGS metagenome assembly PVMK01 (sample SAMN08533507, study PRJNA380276) | Marine sediment metagenome, whole genome shotgun sequencing project.
AGTGTGCCAGACGAGGGTGAACCTCTGAGAATTTGCGCAGACAGGTCCAGGCACCAGCCACAGACACTATCAGGTAATCGTTTTCCGGTTCAAGCCGGTATCGTGCGGCGGACATGCATACGTTGACAGCAAGACGAGTGCATGCAAGAGCAAAAAACACCTCCAGCTCTTTTTCAGATAGTGGACACTCCCTGTGATAACTCCGAACAACTTCACACAGAGCATCCATCGGATCTGCGTGGTGCGGTGCCAGGGAAGCTCCGCAGATAGCGGCATTACATACCCGGGCAGTGTGTATAACGTCACCAAAATCCAAAAGGCCGGAAATAGGATTCGTGTCATTCAGTGTTGACCCGACCATAATATTATAATCGTTAGCGTCATTGTGGATGACGGCCAAGGGTAGGTCTTTCCACACGGGAGCAACGACGTGCCGATACAGATCAAGGACGTTTTCTATCAGTAACCTATCCTCGGCCGAGAGTCCTTCCATGTGCTCAGTTATGGTGGTCTCGGCATGCGCCAGATCCCACTCGAAGTAGTATTCTGCACCTTCGTGTTGGAAATCTGTCAGCAAGGTGTCCATGCGCCCGAGGAGCGTGCCGCAGGCGCGCTCCATTTCGGGAGTGATCGGGTTGGCTAATGCCAGTGGTGTACCTTCCAGCCAGGAAACGAGTCGAACGTGATGAGTCTGGCCGGCACTTTGGATAGTGGTCTGGCCCATGACCGATGGTACAGGTAGCCCGGCTTCCGTCAGCGTGCGCATCATTTCAGACTGACAATCGAGCATTGCTGTGCTGACTTCTGCATTTGAAACCTTCAATACGGCACGCAGACCACCTGAAAGTCTGGATACGAAAATTCTGATCCTGGTAGCTCGGAAGAGGCGTTGCACGTCCATCAAAATCAAATGTGTCTCGCGCCAGCGTTTCCGCTTCACTGATGCTAAGTCTCGGATGACCCTGTACAAATTTAGATACCATAAATCAATGCCTCGCAATCCGAAACGGAGTTACGTCCAGAGATGACTTTTCTCCGTGGATCATGTGAGCAACCAGTTGCCCGGTAACCGGACCGAGGCCGATGAAGAACCGGCGTCGCGGCTGTTCAGCATCGACACCGGGACGTGCAGTGAATGTGGTGGCGCAACTGGTCGCTAACAAGGAGGAGTCCATATACATTGTAGTCATTGGTGAATGCGAGGAAACGGCTGTTGCCAATAACGGACTGTTGATTTGCATCCAATATTGACCCAGCTTTTGCATTTAAGAATTGACCCTTCCTGATGTGGTTTGGAGTAATATTGTCAAACAGTTTGACCGCTGTAGTCGGGTCAATTCCGAGTGTAAATATATACTTTTTTTGGTTCAGATCTCGGTACAAACGCACACTTTCATGCAAGACCTGCTCACCGGCAAGGTCAGGGTTATAGTAGACTGATATTGAGATGAAAAAGTCATACCAAGACCGTCACAGGCCGCTCGAAGAAGACGATACGCTGGGAAAAACGGTCGGCTGCAGACACTACAATCCAGACGTCTGTATCAGGCACAGTGCGCCAAATCTATGTGCTTTTGTACGATCAGATGGTTTCTGTTTGTCACCACCTCGCTCATGGAAACAGTTACACAGTGAATTGCTGAAGAAAGGCAATGACCGCTGACGAATACGACAAAGTTGAGCTACCCGCGCTGGAGCAGCTTCAGGCACTGGGCTGGGACTATCTTCATGGCTCCGCACTCGCCCCCGACACCTCCATAGCACGTAGCTCCTTCAGAGAGCCCGTATTGGCGGCTCGCCTGACAACAGAATAAGCAAAGATTACGGGTACGTTCAGTTTCTGCAGCTTTTTACCCTGATCGCTGCGAAAAAACGGTCTAAATCCAGCCGCCCTCGCGCCGGGGTTTTCTTGCTCCGGGAATGTCCGCAGCCGAAAGCCGAACTAACTGACCCCGAAATTTCGGCCAATTTGAGTTCTGCTATGTGCCCAATAGCGGAACTACACCTGTAGGGGCTTCTGATCTCCGCTTTCGCCCCGTTGCGGAACTTGGCAAGATTGTAGTGTCGTCAACGCGGGGGTAGGATGAGTTTTGCCCATTATTTGGGCGGGGCAAATCTAATTGAGCGCAATGTTCATTTTCAATCAGCGGTGGATAGCCGTTTTTTCTCATGTGCTGCTTTTAGTCCTTTCACTGGTTCCCCAAACAATACGGGCTGAAGAATTCACGGTTCTGCTGCCCGGGGGTGTACCCATGACCCTTGCCAAAGTTCCGGCAGGGACTTTCCTGATGGGCTCGCCTGATGGTGAGCGAGGAAACATTTTGGGCAACGAAACACAGCACCAGGTGACTCTGACGCACGATTATTACCTCGGCAAAACTGAGGTAACGATGGATCAGTGGATGGCGGTGACGGGATTGTCATTGTCAACGGAATGCTTTGAGCGTTTCGGTTGGGGAGTTCGTCCGGTGTCTTGCGTGAGCTGGGACCAAATCACCGGGCCCGGTGGGTTCGTAGAGAAACTGAATCAGCACCTTGAAACAACAGGGTTCCGTTTGCCAACAGAGGCGGAATGGGAGCGGGCGGCACGCGCAGGTACAACAACAAGATATGCGCATGGCGATGTACTTGAATGTAACAACGAATGTTACGACTTTGAATTGGGAGCCTGCGACGGACACTATCTGCACATGTGGTATTGCGGTTTCGGTGCTTTTACGTGCGTAGAAATAGATCCTGATAATCCAGGTACATGTTTGAAATTTGCGGTTGCCCCACAGATTCAGGGGGTTGGGAGGACGCATCCAAATGCGTTTGGGCTTTACGATATGCATGGGAATGTCTGGGAATGGGTTCAGGACCGCTACGGGGACTATTCCCCGGAGGACGTCACCGACCCAACCGGGCCTGCGGTTGGCATTGATCGTGTCATTCGCGGCGGTAGTTGGATCGGAGAAGCACGATTAGGCCGCTCAGCATCCCGTGCCGGCGCAAATCCTGAAGCCGTCGCAATTTCCCATAACCTTTGGGGCGACGATGGAATGGGCTTCCGCATGGCTATATCCTCGGTTGAGGGTCTTGGCATACAAATCAATGCTGGCCTCAGCGATGCCTGGTACAACCCACTTACCAATGGTCAGGGATTCCTGATAACCGTATTCCCCGATCTACAGCAGATGTTCGTGGCCTGGTTCACTTATGACACGGAACGTCCGCCAGAGGACGTCACGGCGATGCTGGGAGAACCTGGTCACCGCTGGTTGACTGCGCAGGGGCCTTACGAGGGGGATACGGCGAACCTAACTATTTTCGTTACTGAAGGTGGAGTCTTTGATGCAGTAGAACCCGCTGCTACGACAGACCCAGTCGGTGACGGCACCCTGACAATTGAGTTTGCGGATTGCGCCAATGGCTTGGTGAGTTATGAAATTACTTCGCTTGGCATATCGGGTGAAATTCCCATTGAGCGTATTGCTCTGGACAACGTTTCATTGTGCGAAACGCTTAGCGGGCAATGATTTATCAGCGGAGCTGTTTGCGTTCCGTTCCGCAGCCGAACACAGAGCACACTTGAGCGGAACCCTCTTCCGGGGACGCGAGGATAATTATGGACGTCCGGTACCGAAGTAATTTCCTGTTACTGGCAGCAGCCATGCAACTGCTCGCGTCGACTTTACCGGCGTTGGCGTTTGCCCAGGACTGCACGCCGCTGGAGATTGAACTCACCAGCCAGCTGGAAGTGGATCAGTTCCAGGCTAATCACGGCCCCTGCGATCGGGTTTTGCAAAGCCTTGTTATCACAGGAGAAGACATAGTCGGCTTCGATGGACTGTCAGCTCTCACAGCTATACTTGGTGACTTGAAGATAGACTACAATCCGTCATTGATAACGATTGACGGATTGGCGAACCTTCAAAGCGTGGGCGGCCTAAGCATTGCATTCAACTCGTCTTTGCTGAAAATTGATGGGCTTTCGAGCCTCACCACCATCGATAAATGGTTGCTCATCCAGTTTAACGATAGTTTGCAGAGTGTGAGCGGGTTGAACCAGCTGGCTTATGTGGGTGACAACCTGCTCGTCCGGGCAAATTGGCAGCTGACAAGCCTTCACGGGCTTTCGAAGCTTTATCAAGTGGATGGGACTCTGCAATTTAGTGGAAATTCCCTCGTTGATTTAGACGGATTTTCGAGTCTGACAAGCGTAGGTGGATTGTCTATCTCCAGCGAAGGCTTGCTGACAAACCTCGACGGACTGTCCAATCTCACTGATGTAATGGGCGATTTATACATATATGGGAACGGCTTGACCACCATCGACGGTTTGTCGGCCCTTGCCCGTGTGGGTGGCGATCTTTGGTTGCTGCAAAACATACATCTCTCGAACTGCATGGGGATCACACAGCTGGTCGATCAAATCGATGACGCAGACCCCGGTCCTGGAGTCGGTGTTGCCCCTGACGTAGGCGGCGCGATTTTGATCGAGCAAAATGCGATCGGGTGTAATTCGGTTGAAGAGATATTGGCTGAAGAGCCGTTGCTGGAGATGAATGCGGGTTTGAATGATGCCTGGTTCAATCCAGGAACCAATGGCCAGGGATTTCTCATCATCGTGTACCCCCAAATCGAACAAATCTTTTTGGCCTGGTTTACCTACGATATCGTGCGCCCGCCAATGGATGTGACCGCATCAGTTGGCGAACCCGGGCACCGGTGGTTAACCGCGCAGGGCCCCTTTGTCGGCAATCGAGCAACGCTGAACCTCTACAACACTTCTGGTGGCATCTTCGACTCCGCGGAACCGGTGCCAACCTCACAACCCGACGGCACCGTCGTTCTCGAGTTCAGTAGTTGCAGTCGCGGCACAGTAACATATGACATTGACTCTATCGGTTGGCAGGGCCCTGTTCCGATTGAAAGAGTCGCACTCGACAATATAACGCTTTGCGAAGCCCTCAATGGTCAATAGATAGGACAATTTGAAATTGGACTCGAATGTCCGCTCTTGGCTGTGGTTTCAACCGGTCGATGCAACACATTGGTGGCATCTCAATCGTGTATCTGTGATCGACCAGGTCAGTCCCCATGCCGTCCTCAGTATCTGCGAGTATCAAAAGACGATGGACTCGGTGCTTTCAATTCCGCCTTGAAAGGATCATGATGCGAAATCTATACGGTCCAAAGAAATGCAACTGATGACATCAATTCTCGGCCGATACTTCCCTCGCTTTCTGACAATGGCTTATTTGTTAGTGGCAGTGATACCGCTGGTGACGGGTACTGCGCATGCGCAGATTGGAATCGACTACTGGATTTTGGATCCCCTGGTTGTCAATACCACCACCCGGCAGTCTGTAACTTTAACTGTACAAACCTCTGGCTTGCCCACTATGGTGAAACTAACGCTCGCCGATGGATCAGAAAAACTTCTGGAGAACCAGGGAGGGGGCAGGTTCATAACTACGATTCTGCACGAGCAAGCGATTTACGGGTATTCTGCCGATAATAAGCATAATTTTGTAGGTCATCTCGATCTCGGTTCCGGCAGCCAGTCAAACCTGTTTATCAATGTCGATGATGGGACGATTCCGGCCACCGTCCTACTAGATCTGGATGCAAACACGCGCATTAGCTCCCGTGTTGCAAACTTCCTATTACCCGAGAGCGAAATCACGGATCTGGATATCTCCAGGATTACCGGATTGTTCTATGAATATTTTCCGGATGATTTTGACTTTATCAATATCATCAGTGAGGCAGCAACCCGTGGAGATGCTTATTTCAGCAATGTCAAAAATTCAGTTCAAGGCCTGGGTCTTGAACTTTTTGACGACAGTCATCGGTTTGGAAGCTCGGGCAGACTGGAAGGCGTAATAGTTTACCCCTTGCCTGAACACTTTGATCTCGCCAGTCCCGATTTCCTCCGCACCATGGGTTACAACTGGATGAACCATTCAACTCATCCGGCATTGAAAGGAGCAACTCCTCAATGGCCCATATCTGATCTGGCCGGGGGAATCATGGGCTATCAGGCTCCGGGGAGCCAGCAATACAGCCCCTTTCCCTACTGGTTTCTCGCGGAGTTGGCTGGGGACTATCGTTTCATCTATCAGACTGGTAACTATTTTCTAGTGTCCCAAAGTTTAAGCGGTGACTTTAATTCGATGGAACTTTATTTGATGGGCTTACTGCCTGCTCAATCCGTCCTTTTATACCGGGTGCTTGACGACCAGCATCAGGAAATCTGTGCTTATTGCCTTGTAGAAGGCCCTCTTGTGAACTATCACGTGCGGGACCTGATTGCACGACATGGTGTTCGGAATCCCGACTACTCGCAAGCCCGTAAGGACTTCAAAGTCGCCACGATCATTGTTTCAAGCAACCGTCTTCTTTCAACACGCGAACTCCGATATTTCGATCACATGGCAGCCCGAGGCGAGTTGTCGGAACAGGTGACCTATTCACATGGTTTTACCAAAGGTTTAGCGAACCCCTTTCATTTGGCCACTTCTGGACGGGGTACGCTGAACGCAAAAATTTCGGCGAATCTCAATTACATAGTTGACGAACTCAAAATCAATCCAGGAATGAATGACGCCTGGTACAGCCCCGCCACTAATGGACAGGGGTTCCTCATCAGTGTTTTCCCCAAGATCAAGCAGATGTTCCTAGCATGGTTCACCTACGACACAGAACGCCCACCCAAGGATGTAACAGCGATACTCGGCGATCCCGGCCATCGTTGGCTAACCGCGCAAGGTCCTTTTGAGGGAGACACGGCAAATCTAACCATTTTCGTTACTGAAGGTGGTGTATTCGACTCTGCGGAACCTGTGGCCAACACAAATCCTAGCGGTGATGGGACCATGACGATTGAGTTCGCGGATTGCACCGAGGGACTTGTCAGTTATGAGATAACTTCGCTGGGCATTTCAGGTGAAATTCCCATCCAGCGAATTGTGCCAGACAATATTTCACTATGCGAAACGCTTAGCACACAATAGCTTTGGGGATGGGTTGGCTCTTCCGCTCCTGGCTGAACTGAGAACTAATCCTGGCTGAAAATGGGTACCGAATAGGTTCCGCTGATCGCTTGATAGCAGAACTGAGCCTCTGACTGACTACAATCTCCGAGATCGACCCACATCGGAACTACCATATTTGTGTTGCCAGGGAAGAAAGATACTCAGGGGCTGGCTAACGTCTCACATAAGGCCACGTTGTCTGGCGTGATACGCTGGATGGGGATTACGCCCGAGATGTCGAGCGAGGCGATTTCATAATTCACCAATCCGTTCTCGCAATCCGCGAACTCGATCGTCATGGAGCCATCACCGGCCGGGTCTGTTGAAGCGGCCGGCTCCGCAGCATCGAACACTCCACCTTCGGTCATGAAAATGGTCAGGTTCGCAGTATCCCCGTCGTAAGGTCCTTGTGCGGTCAGCCAGCGGTGGCCAGGCTCTCCCAGCAATGCGGTTACATCCTCTGGCGGGCGCTCTGTGTCGAAGGTGAACCACGCCAGGAATATCTCTTTTCTATCCGGAAAAACCGTGATCAGGAATCCCTGGCCATCCGTGGCCAAATTGAACCAAGCATCATTTAGGCCGGCGTTGATCCGGAATTCATTACCCAGGTTGGCGCGCAGCATGAAGAGGCCACTCCTCGTGTCGCTGACCAGCAAAGTTCCGTTGTCGAAAAAGGGGTAAACATTCCAGGCACCAAAATAAAAACGGCCTACTCTGTCGTTCGCCGGAAGAGTGTCGAACCAGGCCACTTCAGTAAATTCGGCTGCCGCCAGGTTATCGATGCGGAGAATGCGCAATCCAACGGCCATATTGGCCTGGTAGACAAAATTCCCTTTGCTGTAAAGATTATGATCAACTGTCAGGGTATCAGCAAAGTGTGAACCTACGTAAAAGGGGCTTTCGAGGTTGCTGACATCCAAAACTATCGTGCGAGTGTTCATGCCCGTATTCAATTCATCTAACTCATCACCCATCAGAAAGTACCGTTGGTCCTCGCTCAACCACCCCTGGTGGGCAAATCCAGCGTCAGGCCATGTGGTCTGTCCCAGCAGCATGATGTCGTTTTTATCGGAAACATTGATGATGGATAAATTAGGCGTGGACATTTGAGGGTTGGCAGCGGCAAAACAAATCTCCGACCCCTGGTGATCCGAGTCGGGACCAGCGTAAACAACGCACTGGGTATCGTTGATGGATCCGGCGAGTCCGTAGCACGCAACCTGGGTAGGTGATTTGGGGGTGCGGATATCGACAATATGCAAGCCTCCACCGCACTCCCCGCTCCCGCTCCCGCTGACAAGATAGGCATATCCAGTCTCCTCGTTGATTGCAATATTGATGGCCCCTCCGATGTCAGTGTAAAGAGCATCGGGTTCAAAAGTCTGCGGACTTTCGATGCCACGCAACCGTGTGAGGTCAAACACCTGCATTCCGTGGCCGAATATATCCGCAACCACAAAGGCATGGTTTGAATAGGTTTCTGCATCTCTGCTGTAAGGCCTGCCAATCGTGGAGGGCATAGTACCTACAACCACCGGATTCGTGGGATCGGTTACGTCAACAAAAATTTCACTGGGAAAACTTCCCTGGATTGCGTAGTAACGACCTGTTTGGAGGTCTTTCCACCCCCAATTGCTGGTTGCGCCCTCGAGACCCTGTCCAAGCTGGTTTAGTGGCATGTGTGACAATAAACCGATGTCTTTGCAGGTAAAGTTACCAGCCACCCCATCGATGCAATCTGTCTGTGCGCTAACCAGCGCTGGAAATGCGAAAAGCAAAGCCAGGCAGACAGGAATCACGGTACTTGCTATGAAGCTCTTGTGTTGATTTTCCGGACACCCACAAAACATCGAATTAGCCTCCAATTGAAAGCCCGACAATAAAGCGTATTTCCCGGATTGTATGTGCGCTTGCGCATACTTTGTACGGGCTTTACCTATATACACGGACAGAAACGAGAGAATTGCGGAATGGACACCAATTGACCCGTCCACATCCGTGGCGATGCTTCCGTGCCAATTGATTATTGTTAGTCCTATCTTTTAAACATAGGACATTAATTCTGGTTGTCTATTTGATTCTAAAATTTGAATGAAATACCCAGCGAGTTGAGGAGGATTAAAAGTCGATTTAACAAGGCCAACAATCCGCCAATCTCTGCTTCTGGCCGAACTGAGAACTAATCGCGGCTGAAATTGGTATCGAATAGGTTCTGCTGATCGCTTGATAGCAGAACTGAGCCTCTGACTGACTACAATCTCCGAGATCGACCCTTTGCGGAACTTATCGCCCCGAGGCGTTCAACCGTAGAAATCGCCCAGAAGCGGCCATTCATCTGTAACGTTTGAATTAAGCGGCGCCCTTTAGGGCGTCCGCCTTAAATGATTTGTTATGTGACCAGGTAAAAATATTGAAAACTAAAACTCAACGATGGTGGTAAATCCTCCAAATATCATTCGCTTTCCGTCGAAGGGCATCAAACTCGGATTCCAATCTTGCAGTCGATGATCTTCCATCGCTGCCTTGTTTCCTGCATCGCGAGTCTCTCTAGATGGCCAGACGATCCATGAAAAAACAACATCCTCACCCTCCTCACACTTAACAGCCATTGGAAGGGAAGTAATTTCACCGGTAGGCACATCGTCCGCCCAATTTTCCACTACAGACAAAGCCCCATGGTCTTTAAATACAGCAGCTGACTCTTCAGCAAGTTGAATGTACTTTAATTTGTTTTTTCTCGGAACAGCCAGAACATATCCATCCACGTAAGGCATAGATTTACATCCTTTAATTTGGTTTTAAGTAACTCCAGTACATCAGTTAACTAATTGACACATAATTACAAGTATGTGGAATAAGTCATGGTATCACGCCATTTCGTTGAATTAATGCGGTTGAAAAGACCATTTCCCCTTCTAAGTTAATCGGTTAGTCCAGAGCTTATCTGTGAACAAACGGAGAATTGTTCCGTGTAACACCCCTAATTGACCGCAAACGGAGCAAGCATGCTTTTGATTAACCCGAAATGTCTGCTTGTGGCCGAACTGAGAACTAAACACGCTAGAAATCTGGCAACAGATTGGTTCTGCTTTCCGCTCATCACCGGAACAAGGGGTATCCAGGGTGATCACTTCCGAGAACGACCCAAAGCGGACGTTGGTGTGATAGAGTTTTGAACGGTAGCAAATGACCCCAAGCGCGCGCTCAGGTTTTTGTCCCAGACTCAATCCAATGTTGTCAATATGATGCAGTTGATAGCTGTACGTCAGCACGCTGAGGAAAAGTTTAATGAAAACACTCTCCCTGATAATTTCCATCACGATTTCACTTGCTGGATGCTCACCAGCGGATCAGCCAGCCACAGAAACCAGCAATGCGCCAATGGCGTACACAGCGGACACCGTTTATACCAATGGTCGAATCTACACGGTTAACGAAGCCCAGCCCTGGGCCGAGGCAGTTGCGATCAAGAATGGAAAACTACAAATAGTGGGCTCAAATGCCGATGTAGATGCGGTGACAGGTGACGGTACCGAGGTCGTCGACCTGGGTGGCAAGTTCGTTATGCCCGGTATCATTGATCTGCACACGCATCCTTTTATTTCGCCCTGGTATGGCGCAATGAATCTGAAATTGCAATATCCCGGAGACGCGGATGCGATGATCGCTGAGATCAAGGCTTATGCTGATGCACATCCTGACAAGGAGTGGATCATCGGTGGGCAGTATCTGCTTAATGTTTTTCCCGAAGATAAGCCGCGCAAGGAATTGCTGGATGAAATACTCCCGGATCGACCTGTAGCAATACTTGACCAGACCGGCCATTCGATGTGGATTAATTCCAAGGCTATGGAACTTGCTGGAATTAACGCCGATACCGAAACAAATTCGCTCATCGTAATTTCAAAAGACCCTGACACTGGCGAACCCACCGGAACCGTATTTGAACAGGCGCTGCAACTCGTTGAGCGGCAAATTCCACAAGCCAGTGCAGAAGAGTATGCAGAAGTTGATAAACCAATTTTCGACATGTTCCTGTCTTATGGAATTACCGCGCAGCAAACCGCGGAAGGACATCGCGCACCCCTTGATGGTGTCAAACTGCTCGAGTCGCAAGGCCGATTAAATCAAAGGTTATTCATAAGCTGGGACTGGAAGACAACATTAAACCTGGCATACACGCTCGAAGACATCGAGGCACAAATCGAGAATCGTGCTGCTTACGAGTCCGATCGTATACGGCCCAACTACGTGAAAATTTTCGCGGACGGAAGCCCTATTTCAGGCACGTCCAGTTTGCTTGAGCCCTATTCCAATAATCCGGAGTCATATGGTCAATCTAATATGACGACCGAAGAGTTTGCTGCGGCTTTCAAGAAATTCGATGACTGGGGGGTCGGTGTACACATCCATTCGATGGGTGATGGCACCATCAGAAGCGTGGTCGATGCGTTTGAAATTATGAAAAAAGAAAATGGTGACAGCGGTGTGCGGCACAAAATCGCTCATAACACCATGATTACCGCTGAGGATCTTGCACGGGTCGCTGCGATAAAAGATGTCAATATAGATTTCTCTCCACCACTATGGAATCCGCATCCGGCCAGGGCAGCGTTCGAGCCAGGTGTAGGCGCTGAACGATACGACCGGATTTATCCGGTCAGGACAGCACTCGAAATGGAAGGTCTGCATGTCGGGCAGGGGTCCGATTGGCTCACCGCAAATCCAACACCGAACCCCTTTATCCATATCGAAGGCTTCGTGACACGTGAACATCCTACCGAGCCGGAAGCATATCCAGGAGCAGTGAACCCAAGTGAGGCCATAACACTTGAACAGGCAATCGCCATTTGTACGCTTGAAGGTGCCTGGGTGCTCGGAGTTGAAGAAGAGATCGGCTCAATTGAAGTCGGCAAATTCGCCGACATGATTGTTCTCGACCGTAACCTGTTCGAAATTGACCCCAAGGAAATTGATGGAACGCAGGTCCTGCAAACCATCATGGACGGCGAGGTGGTTTACAGTCGAAATTAGCGTCAAATGAGTAGCCGGTTATGGCCGCCAACGGAGAAAAAGAATACTAAAATCAACACTCGATTCATTTCCGCTTACAGGCAGTAAGCAGACTTGATTTACTTGAGTCGTATTTCTCTGCTGTCAACCCATTGCTGCAATAGCATGTGCATCACGCAATAGTATTCCGTTACCACAGCAATCTTAGGGGAATGTTTCTAGCCTCGAATCCATTACATCCCTTGCTTACAGTCAGGCTCGTCGGACAACGTCTAGACCGTGTTCTGGCTTCTGTCCCGCGATTGTCTTCAATTTTTCATGGTCACAGATGCTGACCTGTTTACGGCCTACTCGCAGTACTCCGTCATTCTGGAAACATGACAGTACCCGGCTGATAGTCTCTGGGGCCAGCTTCAGATAGCTGGCAATG
>PVMK01144271.1_pt1 | contig 12462 bp, 11 predicted proteins | sample 1853481 | NCBI WGS metagenome assembly PVMK01 (sample SAMN08533507, study PRJNA380276) | Marine sediment metagenome, whole genome shotgun sequencing project.
TGTTTGCATAACAAATTGAAAATGTGGAAGCCATACTTTCGGATCTAATCCCATTATATAGGAAATGATATAAAAAGAAGATGAATTTAACATATAGATGTCATCGCGAATTACATATCAATTTTGTAATAATTGTGGAAAACAAGGTCATTTATATAATCAATGCAAAAATCCCATTATAAGTAGTGGTATTGTTGCTTTTAGAAAAAATACTGATACTAAAACATTAGAATATTTAATGATTTGCAGAAAAGATAGTTTAGGATACATTGATTTTTTAAGGGGGAAATATCCGCTATACAATAAGGATTATATACTTACATTGATTAATGAAATGACTATTAAAGAAAAACGGAATTTACTAATCACTGAATTCTCGGAATTATGGCGAACATTATGGGGTGATTTCGTTGGTTTACAATATCGAGGAGAAGAAAGAAGTGCAAAGGATAAATTTCTTCAAATTAAAAGAGGTATTAAAATCTGTGACACAGAAGGATATAATTTAGAAAGTCTTGTTCATGAAAGTGACACATCTTGGGATACTCCCGAATGGGGTTTTCCAAAAGGTAGACGCAACTATCAAGAAAACGATTTAACTTGTGGATTAAGAGAATTTGAAGAAGAAACAGGATATGACAAACAATCGGTATCTATTATTAAAAATCTGCTGCCATTTGAGGAAACATTTGTTGGTTCAAATTTAAAATCATATAAGCATATTTATTTTTTAGGACGTATAGAATCAAATACAGATATTTTGGAATCATATCAAAAGAGTGAAGTTAGTGAAATGAAATGGTTTTCTTTAGATGAGTGCAAACAATATATACGAAATTATAATATAGAAAAGATAGATATGATTTGCAAAATTAATAGTTTGTTAGAAAAATATAAATTAATAACCTAATAATATATTAATAGAATGTCATCAAAAAAGAAATCCACACCCAAGGTTGTAAAATTGAAAAAAAGAAAAATCCGTATCAAACAACGTAAATCTTGCGATATTTTGTACAAAGAATATGATACAGGAAAAATACCTAAAAATATTAACAACCCTGATTATCAGCATATGTTAAAATGTATAAGTGATAAGGATCGCAAAGAACTCGCCGAAGATAAAGGCGAGTTCGCTTATTTATATCCTAACCCGGACGATCCAAATTTTAATGTTAAAATTGCTAAGAAAAAGGAATTTTTTGACACAAGATATGAAGAGCATGGACCAGAAGATTATGAACATATTGAAGAGTATACACAAAAAATCTGTGATAATACTGAATTTGAATTAGACCCCCATCAAATGTTTGTTAGGAATTTCATGTCTTTTCAAACTCCATATAATGGATTGCTATTATATCATGGTTTAGGAACAGGTAAAACTTGTTCCGCTATCTCTATATGTGAGGAAATGCGTACTTATTTGCAACAGATGGGAATAACAAAGAGATTAATCATTGTAGCATCTCCGGCAGTCCAAGAAAATTTTAAATTACAATTATTCGATGAGAGAAAATTACGAAAAGTGAATGGATTATGGAATATTAAAGCCTGTATAGGTAATAAATTTATCAAGGAAATAAATCCCATGAATATGAAAGGTTTAAGTCGCAGTAAAGTAATTAGACAAATTAAAAGATTAATAAACCAATCTTATTTATTTAAAGGTTATGGTGAATTTGCAAATTATATAGAAAAAATAATGAATAAAAGTATCCCTTCGGGAGCTTCAACTGAAGTGCAGGAACGAATTCGTAAAAAAAATTTACGCAAAGAATTCTCTAATAGGATGTTGGTTATTGATGAAGTTCACAATATCAGATTAAGTAAAGAAGGTAAAGTAAAAGCAAGTTCTGACAATCTTGGAAAGCTAGTAGAAGCTACGACTAATTTAAAATTATTATTATTATCTGCAACACCAATGTTTGATTCATATAGTGAGATAATTTGGATTTTAAATTTGCTTCTATTAAATGATAAACGATACCCTATTACACAACGGGAAGTTTTTACTACAAAAGGTGCGTTTCAAACACAAAAAGGTGAAGAAATCGGTAAAGATCTATTAATAAGAAAATCAACAGGCTATGTATCGTATGTACGTGGAGAGAATCCATTTACATTTCCGTATAGAATTTGGCCACGGGAAGCGTTAAACCCAGAATCTTTTTTTTCTTTAATGAGCGATGGAATTTGGAAATATCCCAAATATCAAATCAATGGTGCAGAAATAGTACAACCCATAGAATTAATAGATCTAGTGATTAATAATATAGGAGAGTATCAAAATATGGGATATAGAAAATTGGTGGAATATTTAAAAAAAACAAATCCTAGATTTAATAAATCTTCTAGTTCAATATCTTTTACTATTTTAGAAGCGCCTCTACAAGCCCTGAATATGATATATCCTCACAAAGGCTTTGGATGATAGTGATGAAATATGACGAGCGATATTATCCCGTTTACTTTATGGTAGTAAAGGATTGGCGAGGGCAATGAAATTTAATCCTAAAAACAAAACGTAATTTTATTTATAAGGATGAAACAACAAAGAATTTTGGAGAGATATTTTCTCCGGATCGGAAATTGGGAAATATTCCGGTAAAATAGCATATATATGCGATAAAATAAGGAATGTCTGAAGGAATAGTATTTGTTTATTCACAATACATCGATGGTGGTGCAGTGCCAATAGCATTGGCATTAGAATCAATGGGGATTACACGATATGGAACGGTGCCTTCACTTTTTAAGACAGCACCTGCAGCTGCATTAAATGTATTAACCATGAAGCCTAAAAAGGGGTAACGAGGCATTTAAACCGGCGAAATATATTATGATAACGGGTCAAAAATCTCTAACACCAGATGTTAAACGAGAGTTGAAAGCAGTTACAGATGTTGGTAATGCAAATGGTGAAAAAGTCAAGGTTATTATTGTATCGCGTGCTGGATCAGAAGGTTTGGATTTCCAAAATATAAGGCAAATGCATATTTTGGATCCCTTGGTATAATATGAACAGGTCCGAACAAATTATCGGACGAGCTGTGAGAAGTAAAAGTCATTGTATGTTGCCTTACGCAAAACGAAATGTAGAAATTTATTTATATGGAACACAGTTGGTCAATCAGGAGGAAGAAGCAATTGATTTATATATTTATAGAGTAGCTGAACGAAAAGCGCTTTTAATTGCAAATGTTACGCGTGTATTAAAAGAGACAGCCGTTGATTGCTTACTTAATAGACAAGGATTAGATTTTTCTGAAAAAGCAATAACCGCTATTGCGCCTGACCATAATAAAGTCCAACAACAATTATCTACAGGACCTACAATTGAATATACATTGGGTGATAAGGACGGTAGTTTAATTTGCGATTTTAGAGATTGTGAATATAAATGTATGCCATCATTAGATGACAGCGAACTTGATAGCAATACATATAATGAGACATTTATAATTATGAACTTAGATAAAATTTTGCAGAGAATTAGAAATTTATTCAAAGAAAAATATGTTTATCAAAAGACAGAACTATTAAAAGAAGTAACGGCGATGAAAAGTTATCCATTAGATCAAATATATACCGCGCTTAGTTATTTAATTAACGATGATAATGAATTTATCACAGATACATTGGGTCGTATGGGAAATTTAGTTAATATTGGAAATTATTATATGTTTCAACCCGTCGAATTAACAGATAAACATATATCACGGTATGACAGAGTAACGCCTGTTCCTTATAAACGTGACCATTTAACTTTTATTTTATCAGATTTAAGTGAACAAGGAGCTTCAGATATAGGTGAAATAATAATAAAATTAAAAAATACGTATCAATTACTTCTTGTGCCACAAGAAATTACTAGTTCTAATAGAAGTAATTGGGCGATGGGTTGTGCGTGGGCTATTAATAATTTAGTGAAATATAATGCTAGTAAATTTGGTGAATCAACAATGTCTTTTTATACTATTTTACAGACATTAGCAATGCATCATATTATAGACATATTAACTTATGAGGAGAAAACCCTATTGTTAAGAAATACGGCCAGTATTGAAAAATCTTTGCTCCCATTTGTAGAATCGTATTTTGATAAATTCAAAGTGAATACGAATAAATATGAAGGAATAGTTATTACTGACTTTAACAAAAAAAGCAAGTATTCTATATTAACATTAAAAGATGGTGAATGGATTATAGATACTATTTCAATTGAAGATGGATTGGGGAAAAGCAGTATTGGATAAATTCACTATAAATATTGATAATATGCATGACAAAATAGGTTTCATGGCTCAGCTTAAAAGATTTAATCTTATTTTTAAAGTTAAAAGTATATATTTAAGTTCGGCAGATAGACCTACCAAGGGTTCTAGCTGTGAAAGGGGAGCAGATAAAAAAGTATTAATTGATAATATCAATCATTTATTAAGCCCTGATGAAAGTGATGTTAAATATGTTATGGGTGCAAAAACAGGTAAAGGTGCCAGAACTATTACAAAAATATATGATAAAGAAAAAAATGACATTAAACAACATCCTTATGCCAGAAATAAGGAAGGGGAGTTTATTAAAACAAAAAGGGGATTTAAATTAAATAATTCAAAAACTGTAAGACTCAATGCTTTTCAATTATGCATTGAACAAGAGTTATTATTTAGATATTTTGATAGTATTGAAAAAGATGAAAAAAGATGGTTCTTTTCTTCTATAGGTACAACCATCAATAATATTGATACATTAGGAAAAAAAAGGTAAATAAATTGAAAAAAAATATTAAAAAGATATAATGTATTTATATATTATATTATGTCTTCAATACTTCAAGCTCCTAGTTCGAAAAAAGGCAAAATACAAAAGTAAGAAAGGTGTTGGTATATATATGAAAAATGTAATCACACGAAAAATCCACCTCCCTTTTACCTCTATAGGAGAAAATATCAAAGAAAATATTGAAGAATTTCTTCGTTTACAAATCGAAGGTAAATGTATTGACGAAGGATATATTAGATCAAATTCAATAAAAATTGTTAGTTATTCTGCAGGAGTTGTTAGGGGGAATAATGTGATATTTGATGTTTTATTGGAATGTCTAGTTTGTAGGCCTGTAGAGGGAATGCGATTTCTAGCGATAGTTAAAAATGTAACTAAGGCTGGGATTCGAGCAGAAATAAATGAACTAAAATCACCCGTTGTTGTATTTATTGCTCGTGATCATCATTATAAAAGTAAAGATTTCGCCATATTAAAGGAAGGAGATAATATAAATGTTCGGGTAATAGGTATTAGATATGAATTAAACGATGAATATATCTCTATCATTGGAGAATTAGTTACAAAGAAAAAAATTAAGATTAATCGCATGCCAAAACCAAAAATTATAATTGGTACAAATGAGATTTAAATACATAATTTGTATAATTAAGATATATGACTGATATTAGTGAGTTAAAACGACTTCGTGACCATATTGAAAATATGGATACTATTCATCAAATTCATATTTTCAAAATTCTAAAACAAAATCAAATAGAATATACAGAAAATAATAACGGTGTTTTTATTAATATGACATTATTGAACAAGGGTACATTAAAACATATTCGGAATTTCATTAAATATGTTGATTTACAACAAAAGCAGTTGGAGTCTGTAGAGGATATCAAAGCCAAATATCAAGAAGAATTTTATAAAGGTAATAAAGAGAATTCCTTTGGATAAATTATATGAGACGGCACACCATTAAGCAAACCATTGATATTTCAATTATACAAGATTTCGTTTTAAATGAACGAAATATTGAAAAAATATTACAACATATAATAAAAAGTAATGAGCAAATATCCAGTAAATCTAAGAAAGAAATTAAAAAAGCAATTCCTAAGAATACTCAATTTTTATTGCCTAAGTTCATCGATACTCTATTTTGGTGTTATTATATTATTTGTAATGGAATTAGCGCTTATGAACTTGTACACGGCGACGGATTTAAAGATTCATTAGAAATGAAAATCCAATTGGTATATTCTGTAAGAGAAAATAAAGAACTACTTAAAAAAAATAAGTGGAAACGAAATGCAATAGAAGATGAACTGGTGAATCATAAAACCATATCTGTATCAGCTTTTATGTGCATTTGTGCAATAAGTAATTTTAATGTAGTTTATATAGATGGTAAAAAAATGTATACTTTATTAAACGATGAAGATATTACTACTAATCTGAATATAATAGAAAAGACTGCAAATGGATATAGTATTTTTATAGGTAATAATGCTGAAACATATCAGAAATATATACAAAGTAGAGAACAATTATGGCAAATAGATAATATAACGAAACCACTTCGTGGAATTTCAAGCTATAAAGCTAAGGATTTACAGGAAATTTGTCGTAAATTGCATATAGATATAAATAATGATAAAAAAATGCCCAAAAAAAAGAGTTTATTATATCAAATGATTAAAGAACATTTATAAAATTGAAAAACATATAAAATTATCTGTTGTTTAATATATATATTAATGTCTACCAATGATGAAACTCCAAATGAAAAATTAATAAAATACCTAGGTGTATATCTTCAACCCAGTATATCTCAACACAAAAATACAATAGATGAATTGGAGGCTAGATTTGGGACAAGAAAACCAATAACGCAAATCCAATTTGATTCTGTGATAGCAAAATTAAAATCATTGGGATTCGCATTGGAAAATATGACAGGTACATATCGATTAACAATTCAATCTGAATACGATGATCCAAATTCAGGATATACTAAAATTTCTAACATACGTACTGAAATTAGTGGTTTGGCCAATATTCAAGAATATTGTAAAAAAAATACTATTGATTTAGATACAACTAGTCGAATGGTTCGGGATGTTGTATTTGTTCAAAAAAATAGAAAAATGATGGATGATACTGCTCTCCAAGCAATTGATTTCGAAGATTTTGGTTTTCGCATTAATTATAAAACAGAAAGTAAACGAAATAAACATTCAAAGGTTATTGAAAAAATGATTAGTGAATGGAATGAAACTAAAAAAATATTTCGATTAATCAAACGCTTCACATTTACACAAGAAGATTATCCTTTAAAAATAGATTGTAGTATTGTTCGATCTTCAAAGCAAACTAGACGCCGAATGATCCCTGAATACCGTATTGAGACTTCTAATGTATTTAATAACCCTGAATCATATGAAATAGAGATAGAGCTAATGAAATCCAATTTTCCAATTTCATTTGGCACCAGTCGTACAGACCCTGAATTTCACAACCCAACCCATGTATTGAAATTATTTAAGAGAACTATTAAAGCTGTATTATCGGGTTTGCAAAATTCAAATTTTCCTATTTCTACCAAGGAAGAACAATCAGTATTACATAATTATATGGGAATGCTATACCAAGGTAAACCCCCTGATCGACGATTAAATAGTAGAGATTTTGTGGGATTTTCGTCTATTTCATTAGAAATACCTAATATTGCACCTATAAATGATGAATCAGATGTGGCTAATATAAGAAATCCTTACACGGTCACAGAAAAAGCAGATGGTATTAGAAAATTACTGTATATTAATAAAGATGGCAAAGTATATTTTATAGATGTCAATATGAATGTGCAATTTACAGGTGTAATTGCAGGTAACCAAGATTATCACGAAAGTTTAATTGATGGTGAACATGTTCTGCACGACAAATATGGTGCTTTTATCAATTATTATTTAGCGTTTGATGCATATTATTTGGGGACGTGGTGATATAAGAAACCAGCCATTGGCCAATGGTGGGTCAGAGGAAATATTCAAAAAAACTCGCATTGTTGATTTGCACGATATAGTCACGAAAGCAAACTTTCAACCATTGCTAGGAAAAAAATTACCTTTAACTATTAAAGAAAAAACATTTTATATATCTCAGTTCTGATAACATATTTAAAAATTGCAATATAATTCTCAGTAATGAAGCCGATGGTTTATTTGAATATGAAACGGATGGGTTTAATATTTACACCCGCTAATACTGGTGTTGGAAGCGACAAAATTGGTGAAAACTTACCTCCTACAAAAATGACTTGGACCAAATCGTTTAAATGGAAACCACCGGAGTTCAATACAATAGATTTCCTCGTTACCACAAAAAAAACCGAGTCAGGGGAAGATTTTATCGGTAATATATTTGAAGATGGTACAAATATGATTGATAACGTACAATTAACACAGTATAAAACTTTGATATTGCGCGTTGGTTTTAGTGAACGCACACATGGATATCTAAATCCGTGTGAAGATATAATTCAAGGGCATTTACCTACTAAATATGCACGCGATGATAGAGATAGATATAAACCAGTTCCATTTTATCCTACTGATCCGACGCCAAATTATCCTGGTTATTTGTGTAATATTATCTTAGAAGAAACAAATGGAGTTAATTATATGTTAATTGAAGAGGGAACGGAATCATTTGAGGATGGCACTATTGTAGAATTCAAATATGACAAAAATAAAGAAAAAGGTTACCAATGGATTCCTATTCGGGTAAGAAAAAAGAAAACAGCGGAATATAGAGCTGGTAAAAATAATTTTGGTAATGCTTATCATGTTGCAAATAGTGTATGGCGTTCTATTCATAATCCAGTTACAGAAGCGATGATTAGATCTGGTATTAATATACCCTCGCAATTGACAGAAGATGATGTATATTATAATAGAAAAAGTGATAGTACTATTACTCGATCAATGAGAGATTTTCATAATTTATTTGTAAAACGAATATTGATATTAAGTGTTGCTAATAGAGGTGATACTTTAATTGATATGACTGTTGGAAAAGGAGGTGATTTTCCAAAATGGATTGCGGCAAAATTATCATTCGTCTTTGGATTAGATATTTCAAAGGATAATATTCAAAATAGAATCAATGGTGCTTGTGCCAGATTCTTAAATTACAGAAAAAAATGGAAAAGTATGCCATTGGCATTATTTGTTTCCGCGAATAGTGGTTTAAATATTCGAGGTAGAAATGAAGACGGTGATTGTCCTGCTTGTTTTACAGATAAAGGTAAACAAATCACGAAAGCCATATTTGGGGAAGGTCCAAAAGACGAAGCATTATTAGGAAGTGGTGTATATAGACAATATGGCAAAGGAAAAGATGGATTTCATATTGTATCAAATCAATTCTCTATTCATTACTTCTTTCAGAACAAAACTGTTTTGAATGGGTTCTTACGAAATGTGAGTGAATGTTGTAAAGTAGGTGGTTATTTTATAGGAACCAGTTATGATGGAACCAAAGTATTCCGTGCATTGGAAGATAAAGAACCGGGTGAAAGTATTAAAATTATGGTAGGAGAGAGAAAAATGTGGGAGATTACAAAACAATATGACAGTGATACTTTTGATAATAATGAATCATGTTTAGGTTATCAAGTGGATGTGTATCAAGAATCTATTAATAAAGTATTTCCAGAATATTTAGTAAATTATGACTATCTGATTCGCATTCTCGAACAATATGGATTTGCATTACTAACCGTACCAGAGTGCCAAGAGTTGGGTATGCCAACATCTATGGGTAACTTTAATATACTATTTAAAGAGATGCAACATCGAATTAAAAGTAGACAATTGCGCAAAGCTGATATTGGGACAGCACTAAACATGACCTCTGATGAAAAGAAAGTATCATTTCTAAATAAATTCTTTATATTTAAGAAAATACGCGATGTAGATGCTGAAGCAGTTGAAAAAATCCAATTAAATTTAAATAAAGACCAACAAAATGAAGTTGGTGAAACAAATAAAGAATTGGATGAAGTTGTTAAAAAGGTAGATGGAGATAAGCCTCGTGTCAAGAAGTTGGGAAAAATAAAATTAAAAAAAGCAACAGTTGGTACAAGTAAACCTAAAATTAAAATCAAGCGTCCTAGAATCAAGATTAAAACGCCTAGTAAAAAAGATACATAAATATGTCTTAACAATGAAATTGATATAAATATATTTTGATTTATATCAAGTAATAACATGACATATTACACATTGCCCTTGGTAACAGGTATCATAAACTCATCAAATTTTAAATTAAAATTCAATGACACTAATATAGAGTGGATAAATAAAACACTTGCGAAATATCTAAATCAAATAAAAGGACAAATTGATAAACATAGTGAAGACTGGGATAACATCAAGAAATATACGAATCCATATGAATATATACATACCTGCTATCCTAATAGTAAATATCCTATTAGTAAATTGAAACCATTATCACGTGCATTTTTCAAATTTATCGAAATGGCAAATATTTTTGATATATTTGCACAGTATAACAGGTCCATTCGATCTTTTCATTTGGCAGAAGGCCCTGGCGGCTTTATTGAAGCGATACAATTGATGCGATTAAACAATGATGATACATATTATGGAATGACATTAATCGACAGAACAAATACAAATGTGCCGGGGTGGAAGAAAAGTGAAAACTTCTTGGATAAACATCAAAATGTTATTATTGAATCTGGTGCAGATGGCACAGGTAATTTATATAATCCAGAAAACTTTAATTATTGTGTTGAAAATTACGGTAATTCTATGGATATAATAACAGGTGATGGAGGATTTGACTTTTCGATTGATTTTAATAAGCAAGAAGAGTTAGCATTTCGTCTAATACTATCACAAGTAGCTTATGCCATTGGTTTACAACGATATGGTGGAACATTTATATTAAAAGTTTTTGATACATTTATGAAACCGTCCATTGATATCTTGTATGTTTTGGCTGCATTTTATAAAAATGTTCACATTATAAAACCTCAAACAAGTAGATATGCTAATTCTGAGAAATACATTGTTTGTATGGGTTTCAAATACCATAACACATCCACTATAGCACAAAAATTACATAGTATTATCAGCGTATTAAATAATATGAATCTTAAAACTGTGTCCATATCTACTATTTTAGACATACCTATAAATCAACGATTTATTTCCAATTTGGTAGATATAAATGCCATATTAGGTCAGCAACAGATGGAAAATATTCTTACAACATTGAGATTTATTGAGAACAAAGAAAGAAAAGGGGAGAGATTAAATCAATTAACTACAAAAAATATCCAAAAATGCATAACTTGGTGTACCAAAAACGAAATCCCTCATCATAAGACATCTAATTCGGGCAATATATTTTTGGGAACTTCTACTGTTAAAAGGTTTTATAAAAAATGATTATTCTTTTTCTAACTTTAACCACACTTCTTCATTGATAGATACGGCTAGAAGACCTTTTATTCTTCTTTTTATTTCTGGAAATGGAATATTGACAATTATTCTATTTCCTTCAGCTATATAGGTTTTAAATAAACCATATAATTTTTTGATAGGTTCGTATTTGCTATCTAAATCGAATTCGCTCAATTGTTCAAGGATAGTTTTAACTTCTTTTTGTCTCTCTTCTTTGCTTCTGTAAACAATTTCCTTTTTGACTTTCTTTCTTTTACGTTTTTTATTATTGGTCATTTATTGTAATCAATGATAAAAATTTAAGAAATTAAACTTGGCAAAGACTGTTGATTTCTATATCTACGCCGTGGCATTCCATGTAGTCTCGATCGTCTATTGTCATTATTAAGATTTCTTTCTCTAGTTTGTCTTGTAAATGTTGTCACTTGTCTATTAATAACTGCATATCTAGAATGTCGTCTATTTATCCCCGATCCTATCGAAATTCGTCGTCTACAAATGGGACAAGTTTGTCTGGTAGCATACCATCTAGTTATACAAGCTAAATGAAATTTATGCTGACAATTCAGAATTTTAGGATTATCATCTAAAACATCCAAACAAATCGTACAAGTAGGACGCGTGTTAATATTTGGTAAACGACGGCGATGTGTCCTCATTGTTGGTGATGTGTGTGGTGGTTGAACATTGCCGTACCGATGACTAACTAGATTCGGTGGATAATTAGCTGTAGGTGATGTTATAGGTGAATTATAATTAGGCATGTCATCATCTCTAATATTAGCTCGTCTGGCAAGTCTGGCTTGTGCACAAGCCATCATTTTAATAATATCTTTTGATGCGAAAGTGTATTCTGCTTTAAATCCTCTACAATTTAATTCTCCCTTTACACACCCTGTACCAGTATAATTAATTAAAAAATAATAGTTGCCAGGTGGTAACCACTGACCAACCACATCATATACATTTGTTGTAGCACTAATATTTGTTTTTATAGAATCTCGTAATAATTGCAAATCGGTAGACATAAGTACTTATACTAATACTTAATTTTCTGTTTAAATCCAGATTGTTGAATATATGATATGTATGGACCAATTAACATTTTAATAAACCGATATGTATCTTGTGCAATGATTTTCTACATAAACTCGGAAAACTTTTGCTGTGAAGCATTTAAATT
>PVMK01169971.1_pt1 | contig 12460 bp, 11 predicted proteins | sample 1853481 | NCBI WGS metagenome assembly PVMK01 (sample SAMN08533507, study PRJNA380276) | Marine sediment metagenome, whole genome shotgun sequencing project.
TGCGTCTTCGTCGACTAAGGCGTTGGAAGGATTGCATTATGAGAGGTTGAACGGTGACATTCTTGATCCGGCCGAAATCCTGGCCGAGGCGATGAGCGGGCATGATTGGGTGTTTCATGTGGCCGCTGTGTCCGACTACTGGCGACAAGATACAAAATGGCTATACCGGGTCAATGTGCAGGGGACGCGCAACGTGCTGGACGCCGCGAAGCTGGCCGGCGTGAAGCGTTTTGTTTATACCAGCTCGCTGGCTGCCATGGGCGCCATGGCCAACGGGCATTGCTCGACGAAAGTTGTACCTTCAACCTGGAACCCCGGCGATTTCCCTACGGTCACAGTAAATACCTGGCCGAGGTCGAGGTGCAAAAAGCGGTCGAAGATGGCTTGCCGGCGGTGATCGTGAATCAGAGCATCAGCCTGGGAGCGCGCGACGTCAATGTGATCTCGGGCGCCCTGGTTGTTGAAGCGGCCAGGGGTTTGGCCCGGGTGGTATTGCCCGGCGGTACCAACTATATTGCTATTGAGGACGTCATATTCGGCCATATCGCGGCCGCCGAACACGGCCGGGTGGGCGAACGGTATATCCTGGGAGGCACGAATATCACACATGCCCAGGCGATTGAAGTAGTTTGCGACGTCGTTGGCCGGCCAGCGCCAAAGATCAAACTGCGCAAGTGGATGCTGCCCCCGGCGGCCGGGGTAATTGGCGTTGCCCGAAGAGTGCTGGGTAACTTGATACCCTTTGATGAGAATCAAGTGCGTCTGTTGGCAGAGGAGTTGTATGCTAATAATGAAAAGGCGATCACCGAATTAGGACTTCACGTCACGCCGTTCCGAATTGCGGTCCAAAATACCTTTGACTGGTACAATGAAAATGGGTATCTATCCCAAAGCCCTTGATACTGGTTCTAACAGGAGGAAGGTATGAGTGCGTCGGCGATTTCTTATGGATCTCGACGCGATTCCATGAGCAAGGGGAAATGGATCAATAGCCGAAGTTGGGATCTCACTTTCAATAGTATGAGCGTCGTCCTGGTCACAATCCATTATCTTATCTGGTTGTTCATGAGCGACGTCTTGCACATCGAATCCGATATCGGCCGGCAAGGCGTTAATATCTTAGTCCCAGCGCATTGAACGATATGATCCCCGATTTGTTTGAGCAACCCTGGTTCTTCTACCTGCCTCGGCCGCCTTCGCTGTTTCTCTGACCGCGTTCATCGTCAAGAGCGTATACGAATATCGCCAGGGCACTGCTCACCTGCCAAAGATCATATTTATCTCGTTTACTGTGCTGGCATCCTTCATCGTCCCCTTGCTGGGCAATCTGGATACGGCCTTCCTGGGCATGAACGTGTGGCTCTCGTTCCAATATTTGGCTTTGACCTGGTATATTAACCGGTTGCGTCAAAGGCCCGGAGAATTGGATAGCCTGTGTTGGAACGAATTTCTGAAGATGGGAAATCTCGACTATATTATGGATTCAACCTGTTACTTACAGCCGGATCAGCTCTGATCATCGGGATCGTTTTTGTGATTCTGCACCGGTTCGTAGGTGGAAAGTGGGCTGAGCCAACTTTTGCCCTGGAGACTACCTATTATATCGGCGTGCTGTCATTCTTATGGATTCACTATTACCACGATCATTTCTTGTTTACACAAACTGAATCGGTCGTCGCCTGAGCTATCCAGTGAAGGGATGTGAGCCATTGTTTCCAGGGCAATATGCCGCTTCGCGTAGCTTGATAAGACGATCAGAAACAACCCAAGGCGCTCACCAAACTATACAATTCGAATACTACTTTAGTACCATGTGAAGGAATTTTGATTTGCATTTTCGATGGGTTGTGGTATTCTACCGGTGGCTCCCCCCCCAGAGATGTCCCGATAGCCGCCCGGCTATCGGGCATCTCATTTTTTATGCCTATTTACAAATCCTCTGACTATTTGGTTACTGCTTCTCGGATGTCCTGAGTATGTTGCATCTCGTGGTCGGCGATTAGATTTAGGATCTCTTCGATGGTCATGATCCGTAACGAGCCGTGCCGCCCGCTCTTAATCCAATCATCATCTTGAAGGCCGTCGATTGTTTCAAAAAGACGGGCGCGATTAAGGGACATCTCGGCTATCAATTGGTCGGGGAGTTTATTGCCGGCCTTTTGAATACCCCGCGCGTTCCAACGTTGGAGATCGAAATCAGCGGGGACGCCGTCTCCACCATCGCGAATGAGTTCGATCAATCGGGTCATGCTGGCTTCAGCGCCGGTAAGGTGGCGCAAGATATCGACCACCGACCATTGTTGTTCTTCAGAATAGACAGCAGTGGCCCATTCAGCATCAGCGAATGGGTCGACAAGGTTAAGTAACCCCAGGCGAGCCGTGGTGAGCTCATCTTTAATCATCCTCTTTTTTGAATTGGTCATGATATTCTCCTTCCCATGATGGTTAGCCGCCGTCTTGAATGTCGAAGAAGAGGCCAACCACAGTACCGTCAACAATCACTGTCATTTTACCCTTTCCCTGACGCCGCAACAGGAAGTCGGCCAGAGGTTCTCGTAAGTGGCGGGCGATGATGCGCCGGAGAGGCCGCGCGCCGTACTCAGGCTGATCATTTTGGGCCAAAAGCCACTTTTTCGCCCCGGCCGTTACGGTTAATTCAATGCCTTGTTTTCGGGCCAGGGCGAAATCCTTTTTCAACATCAGGTCCAAAATCTTGGCCAGTTGTTCGGGGATCAATTGGTGGAAGAGGATGATTTCGTCGAGCCGATTGAGAAATTCCGGCCGGAAGAATCGACGGACCTCAGCCAGGACCAGTTCGCGCTCGCGCTCGCCAATAACCGGCGTTAACATTTCGTAGGCGCCGAGGTTGCTGGTCATGATAATGACCGCTTCACTGAAGGATGTCAGCCTTCCTTGTCCATCGGTCAAGCGGCCTTCATCCATGACCTGTAGCAAGACGTCAAGCACGCGTGGGTGAGCTTTTTCAACCTCATCAAATAAGATAACGGTATACGGCCGCTGGCGAACAAAATCGGTTAGCTGGCCTCCGCCTTCATATCCCACATAACCTGGTGGGGCGCCAATCAGGCGGTTGACGCTGGCTTCTTCCTGGTATTCACTCATATCCAGGGTGAGCATGGCATCTTCGGTTCCAAACATGAACTCGGCCAGGGCCTTTGCCAGCTCGCTTTTACCGACGCCACTGGGACCGAGAAATAGAAATGAGCCGATTGGTCTTTTAGGGTCGCGTAAGCCGACGCGGGCTGTTTTTACCGCCCGGCTAACAGCCAGGATGGCCTCATCCTGACCGATAATGCGTTGGTGCAGGTTCTGGACCATATTGGCATATTTGCTCTGTTCATCTTGCGAAAGTTTGGTGATTGGGATATTGGTCATCAGGCTGGCTCCGACCATTACATCCTCGCTGCTTAGCCGGCCATCAGCCTCTACTTCGGGTAGGCTGAGCCCATGCTCAGTTTTTACAATGCTCACCAGAGCTGAGGCACGATCGAGGAGCTGCACCGCCGCGGCCGGAAGAACGGTCGTCTTTATGTATTGATCGGCCAGCGTTGCGGCCGTCTCAAGAGCTTCAATCTGAACTTCGATATCATATTCCTGCTCGATGCGTTGGCGGTGAAAGCCAAGCATAGCCACCGTTTCATCCTGGGTAGCCGCAGGTACATTTAGGCGTTGTGTATTTTGTCGAATTAGCCGCTCATTACTGAGTCGTTCGTAGGCCGCCGGCGTCGCCGTGCCAATGACAACTTGCTCGTTGCCCAGGAGTGCTTTATGGAGTTCCCGGTTGACATTTTGAGGGAAGACGGCCCGCAGCCGGTCACCAAAAAAGCGCTCAATGCCCGGTACCAGCAGCACCCCATTGCTGGCCCTGCGCAAACCAACACGTATCGCCGCGAGTGGATTTTCCAGGAGCGCCGCTTCATTGATTTTGACGAAGGAACGAAACTCTACCGGCGCGTCGTGTTCGGCCAATAATTGGGCTAAACTGTAGCCGAGTGTCCGTTTGCCGGCTCGTTCTGCTCCCACGAGTATAATGTGGCGTTTATGGGATAAGGCCAGGAGATTTATCGCCTCTTGGAGCAGGGATTCACGTTGATAGACGGGAGAGGCTTTGCCTTCTTTGGCCTCTTGAATGTAATCCCTGATGATAGGCGCACCGTTTTGGGAAAGTTCACCTAATAAGGCGATGATCGCGGCCGTGGTCACCCCGATCCGCTTGAGAACGGCATAAGTTGTTACATTTTGTTGGGCCATGGCGGCCAGGGCGTGGCCGCTGCCAACATTTAGCTCATCACGGGCCTGGGCAATAGTAAGCCCTTCGTCAAGCACGACCAGCATTTCATCGGCCAGGGACAAACTTTTGCCAAAATCATCTACGAAATTAAAGCTGGCGCTCCGGCCTGGCGTGTTCCTGGCCATCATCTCGACCCGGCGCTGCAAGTCGTTCAAATCAAAGCCGCGCTTTGAGGACAGTTGGGCGAGGATCTGATAGGCGGATGACTCATGCTCCTCCAGGAAAGTTCGTAACAGTAGTTGCGGCGTGAGCAGTTTGAGGTCGTATTCGCCTAGCTTTCCACCGGCCGTTGTCAACAAGCGGGCTAATTCAGCGTTTGGAATGTTTGGATTGAGCGTTCCCATGGGGTTATCCAGGAATCAAAGGGTTAATATCGAAGCTATGGTACAGCGTGGCGGAGAAGTATGCCAATAAATATTTCGGGCGACAGGGTCCGGGAAGCAGGGTAGCGGAAAATGTTGATCAGGTATTAGACTCTAATATATTGGAAGGTGAGCGATCAGGTTGAACTGATCAACCAGCAACTGGTCCAGGCACTCTGGCTTATGAAGTACTGTCTTTCACCAGTTCCCGCTTTAACACCTTACCTACGGAAGTCCGTGGTAACTCGTCGCGAAACTCGATCTGGCGGGGATACTTATACTTGGCTAAAAATTCCTTACTCCAATCGATGATCTCTTTCTCAGATGTTGGATCGCCAGGTTTTTTTACGATCCAGGCTTTAACAGTTTCGCCTCGCCGGGGATCGACGATTCCGGCCACTGCAACCTCATGGACGGCAGGGTGGGTAGCCAGCACTTCCTCGACCTCCCGCGGATAGATGTTATAACCACCGGCGATGATCATATCTTTCTTGCGGTCCTCGATATAGAAAAATCCAGCCTCGTCCATCCGTGCGATGTCGCCCGTAAATAGCCAGCCGTCCCGAAGTGTATTGGCTGTTTCTGTTGGCATTTGCCAATAGCCTTCCATGATGGACGGGCCTTTAATAATGAGTTCACCGATTTCACCTACTGGCAATTCCTTATCGCCTGTTTCCGCATCGACTATCCGGCACATAATGCCGGGAAGTGGCAATCCGACAGAACCCGGCCGAATTTCACCGTAAACTGGATTGGCATGCGAGACCACGTGGGCCTCTGTCAGACCAAACCCTTCGACCAATTTACCGCCGGTCAATTCTTCGAATCGCTCCTTTGTCTCAAGGAGCAGGGGGGCAGACCCTGATACACAGATGCGGATGGATCTAATATCATATTTACCGGCCGCCACATCGGGGTTGTTGTTAATCGCGATGTACAAGGCCGGCACACCGGGGAACATGGTCGGTTGATATTTATTGATGCTGCCCAGCAGGTCTTTCTGGTCCCGAGGATTTGGAATGAGCACGAGGGATGCGGCCGTGAGGATGCCAAAATTCATGGCCACAATCATACCGAAGGAATGAAACAAAGGAATTGCCGTCAGGACGACCTCCTTTGCTTCCACGACGTCTGTCAACCAACTATTGAGTGCGAATGTGTTAGCCACCAGGTGGCGATGCAGGCCTATCGCTCCTTTAGACAATCCAGTCGTCCCACCCGTATATTGCAGTAAGGCGATGTCATCACCGGAGACCTCCACATCAACTGGAGGCGCTTGCTTGCCGGCGGAGAGAAAATCTTGGAACCACATATCACCGGGCTTCAATTTTATCCGGTGTCCATCTTTGCGTTCTTTGGCTACGGTAAATAGAAATTTGATATGAGCAGGGAAATATTCCTTGATGTTATTTACAATTATCCGGTTAACGGATGTGTTACCCTTCTGTTGCACGCTTTTGAGCAGATCATAGAAAAGAGACATGACGAAGACGGTCTCTGCCCCACAATCCCGTAGCTGATGTTCCAATTCGCGCTTGCTGTAGAGAGGATTCGTAGCGATGACAATGCCCCCTGTTTTTAGGATGCCATAATAGGTGATAACAAATTGTGGTGAATTAACCATATAGATGATAGCGCGGTCACCTTTCTTGAAGCCATTGGCCACCAGGGCGGCCGCCAGGGCATCAGCCTGATCATTTAACTCGCGATAACTTATTTTGCTGCCCTTAAATATGAGGGCACAGTGATCGGGGTAGCGACGAGCTGAATTTTCCAGTAGCCTGTGGACAGGCACATCCGGTACATCATAACTCGCGGACACATTCGGCTCATAACTGCTTAGCCATGGTTTTTCACCATAGGTCACCATGATTTATCAAACTCCTCTCTTGTTTTTATGAACAAACAATTAAGTCTCCCATCAATAGTATAAATGGGCGAATGTGCATAAGTCAATGTCTGACTTGTCGGTTTTTTTTGGGCTTAAGAATGGTTAGATTGTCAGTGCAATTGACGCAAATTGCTTATTAGTTAGATCAGAGGTCCACCATGTTACTCCTCAGGTAGCAAAGCTTATATGCCGAGATCGATGGGCGGCGGCCGTTTGACCAAATAAGCGTGCCTCCATATAATCCGCAGAGACTTCCTATGGTAGTATATACGCTATGGAAGTTAGCTGGTCAACTCGACAGTCATACGCTGGTTATAATGGTGTTTCAGAGACCGGATTTGATATTGTTATTGGCGTCAATTGGGATGTTTACGGACCAAAAATTTAATTGTGAGTATTCACTTCTCTGGCTGTTGCGGGAGAGCCTACGGTGACTGAGCCGAGTTCAGAACCGCCCGACCCTAGCCAGCATAACATTGCTTCATTATTCTCCCCGAGAAACTCTATTTTTCTGTTAGTAATCGGTTACTCGATTAACTCTGCCTTGCTACCGGCCGGACCATCCGACGGCGGTAGAAAATACATCTCTGGCATTCATGATGACGGGTAAAGTAATTATCTAACGATGTACTCGGTTCTCCTTGCAGTTGTTATCCTGGCACTCCTAATCTTCATTAACGCGCTATTCGTGGCCGCGGAATTTTCCACCGTTTCATCACGCCGAACTCGGGTTAACCAGATGGCGGGAAGTGGCAATCGTTTCGCTCGGATGCTACTCCCGATCGTCGAAGACAGCCAGTCGCTGGACCGATTTGTGGCCGCCTGCCAGATCGGAATTACGGCTTCTTCCCTGGTACTGGGCTCATATGGTCAGAATGTGTTCACCGATCCACTGGCTCTTCGCCTGACTCAATTACTGGATTGGCTCGCTCCGCGATTGTCAGGACTTGGTATCTCCGCAGACGTTCTATCAGCTGCTTTAGCCACATCGATTTCGGCCGCGATTATTCTTGTCATTTTAACTTTTCTCCAGGTGATATTGGGCGAGCTATTCCCAAAATCCGTAGCCGTACAATATCCGGAGCGACTGGCTATGATCACAGTATTACCGGTCAAATGGGCAGTTTTCCTATTCCGGCCGCTAATCTGGATCTTCAATGGCAGCGGCAACTTGATCCTGCGTATGATGGGTGTTGACATCCGTGGCGATCAGGGGAAAGCCCATTCACCGGAAGAGATCGAGATCCTGGTAACGGAGAGTCATGAAGGGGGCTTGCTGGATGACGAGGAACGCCAAATGCTGCGGAATGCCTTCCGGATGCGCGATCTGACGGCCCGCCAGGTAATGGTCCACCGGACAAGAATTATTGCCGCGCCCGTCGATAGCAACGTTGAAGATATTATGAACCTTGCCCTTGAGGTTGGTCATACTCGCATCCCTTTATATCAAGATTCCATCGATAAGATTATCGGCTTCGTTCACATTAAGGATCTATTCCGGTTATACGTGTCTGAGATTGAAAACTTGGCGGAGATCCTGCGAGAGATTGTCTTTATTCCCGAAACCATACCGGTTGGGGATGTATGGGAGATCCTTGGGGACAAGAGCCAATATATGGCTATCGTTTTTGATGAATTTGGTGGAACAGCCGGCTTAATCACCTTCGAGGACTTGATTGAAGAGATATTTGGCGAACTTCAAGACGAATTTGATGATGAGACGGCCTTGATTTCTCTTGATGCTCAGGGCCGGGTACATCTTCGCGGTGATCTGCTGGTGGCTGACGTAAACGAGTATCTAGGGCTTAAATTACCCGAGACGGCCGATACGCTTGGCGGGCTGGTTCAAAGCGCGCTGGGGCGCTCACCGTCAATTGGCGATGTGGTAAAGATCGGTGATACCGTCATTAGAGTAGAAGACAAAGATGATTTAAGTGTGAGTGAGGTCTCTATCGAGACAGTAACTGATGAAGAAAAGCTGCAGGCCAGCGATTGGGAAGTGGGTAGCCATGATTAAGGGCGGCCTCTTCCTGATGTCACTGCCTGGTGTGGCGATATTATCAATGGCCATGGCCGGTGAAGGTTTACCTGGTCTGACCTCCTTGGGACTGCCATTAATCATTATCATTTTCTTGATCTTGGTCAATGGATTCTTTGTAGCGGCCGAATTCGCCATCATAGGGGTCAGACATAGCCAGATTGATCAGTTGGTCAACGAAGGCGACTCGGAAGCCAAAAATGTGCAATCAATTCTTGATTCCCCGCGGAGACAGGATCAATATATCGCCACAGCTCAATTGGGCATCACGATTGCTTCTTTAGGCCTGGGGATGTATGGCGAACCAAAGATAGCAGAGTTTATCGAGCCCTACTTGACTTTGTTATTAGGTCAGGAACCCAACACAGCCCTGGTCCATACCATCAGTACGATTATCGCCCTGAGTTTGCTGACCTTCTTGCATATTGTTGTTGGAGAGATGGTCCCGAAGTCAGTGGCCCTGGTATCACCGGCGCGGTCCGTCCTGGCTGTGTCACAGCCAATGAAGGTGTCTCAAGCTATTTTATCCATCCCAGTTCGGGCGCTCAATGGCATCGGACGCTGGATGCTGAAAGTATTTCAGATTCCACCGGCGGAAGGTCATGCCCGTCTACATTCCGCGGAAGAGATCGAGCTGATTGTCTCCGAGAGTGCCGAGGATGGCCTGATCCTTGAAGAAGAAGAGGAGATGATCCGCAATATATTCGAATTCGGCGATAGGCTGGTTGGCCAGGTCATGACTGCTCGGCCGAAGGTACAGGCCATCCGCATTGATATTCCGGCCGATGAATTATTGAAGATTGTCACAATGAGCCGGCATAGTCGATTCCCTGTGTATGAGCGGGATCTGGATCATGTCGTCGGCATTTTGCACCTGAAAGACCTGATTAAGCAGAAGCTCCAGAGCAAAGAGGAGTTGAATCTGCGATTGTTACTCCGACCGGCGCCAGCGGTACCTGAAGACCAGCCGGTTGAACGACTCTTGGCGGCCTTCAAACGCCAGCGAATCCATATGGCGGTTGTGCTTGATGAGTTTGGCGGGTTGGCCGGCATCGTTACCCTGGAGGACCTGGTCGAGGAGATAGTTGGGGAGGTTAGAGACGAGTTTGATCTCGAAAAAGATCCGCTGGTTGAGCTGGCGCCGGGGGAGCTAGAAGTCGCAGGCACTTACCTGGTTGATGATTTGACCAACTATGTCTATTTAGGGGTGTTGGAGGATTTACCTGACGTGGAGACGGTTGGCGGGTTGATTCATACCTGGTTGGGCAGACCTCCTCAGATTGGAGACCAGGTGGCCCACCCGAACAATAATCAGATCTTGATTACTGTTATGGACGTGGATGGCCTGGCGGTCTCCCGAGCAAAGGTTGTCTTTCCTGCCCAGGCCGACGAAGAAACGGGGAGCAAGGCATAACTGCCTATCGCTTACGGAGCGATCGCTTCACTAATCCGGTAAACTTCACCAAACTTTGAATTCGCATAACGAACGAAGGCTGCTTCAGAGAGGTCAGCTCCGGTCGAGTTGCGGGTAATTTCACCAGGCGTAAATTTACGTCCATGGATATGGATATGCTTGCCCATCCAGGCCATTAGGCGCTGCGTTTTTCCTTGCTCTAATTCATCGGAAATTTCGGGATCTTGCTGAATGGCCGCCTCGTAAAATTGGGCAGCGTAGAGGTTGCCCAGGGCGTAAGAGGGAAAGTAGCCAAATCCAACCATGGGCCAATGGATATCCTGGAGACAGCCAAGCGAATCATTGGGTGGCACGATACCCAGATACTCGTTCATTTTATCGTTCCAGGCGGCCGGCAATTCCCGAGCCTGCAAGCTATTGTTCAGCAGGGCGAACTCTAGCTCAAATCGCAAGATGATGTGCATGTTGTAGGTCAGCTCGTCTGCGTCCACGCGGATGAATCCAGGCTGGACTTTGTTGATAGCTAAGAAGAATTGCTCGGTAGAAACGTCTCCAAGTTGGTCTGGAAAGAGTCGCCGAAGAGGGGGAAAGTGGACCCGCCAGAAGCCCAGGCTACGGCCGACGATATTTTCGATCATTCTTGATTGCGATTCGTCCAAACCGGCCGAGGTTTCTTTGGCTAAAGGAGTGCGAGTCAAATCCGGATCAACATTTTGCACATACATGGCATGCCCAGCCTCGTGTAATGTGGCGAACATAGAGGAGCTGAGAAAATTTGGGTTAAAACGGGTTGTTATGCGGACATCATTCCGTGAAAGGCTGGTTGAGAAGGGATGAACGGTAGTGGCCAGATGACCGCGGTTGAAATCGTAACCGACGGAGTTGGCCAAATAATGAGCGAATTCCTGCTGTTTTACCAAATCATAGGGCTGGCGCAAAAAGGAATCATCCACCTGGCTTCGTCTCTTCCCAATTTCTCGATAAAGTGGCTTTAGCTCATTCTTGCTTTTATAAAACAGGTGGCGGATTTGGGCTGTTTTTGCTCCAGGCTCATAAATATCAAGCAATGCGTCGTACCGCTCATCCTGGTAGCCCAGGAGGTCTGCCTTTTCCTGGGCGATTTGAATAATGCGTTCGAGCCAGGGCAGGTAGATGGCGAAGTTGTTCTCGGCACGGGCTTTCTTCCAAATGGTGATGGCGTTGCTATTGACGTAGGCTTGCTCGCTCACGAATTCCGCAGGAAATTTCCGGGCCCGAGCATAATCACTCTGCAAATGTCTTATCAGGCTGGCTTCCGTACTCCTGCGCCCGACGCCGTTGAGCTCAGCGGTCGCTGCCTGGATGAGTTCTCCCATTTCGTCTGAGGTGAACAGAGCATGGCTAAGTTTTTTTAGGGTTGAGATCTGGTTGGCCCGGGCTTGATCGCCGCCGACGGGCATGTTAACTTCGCGGTCCCAGGTAAGCACGCGCACAGCTTTTCGTAAATCCTGGATTTCGTAGACACGCTCTAGTAGGCGTTCGTAATTTGTCATGATGAACTATCTGAGTTAATCAATTGGCGACCAGGAACGATGAGTAGCCAATTGAAATAGACAATAGCTGAGGAGTTTACAACAAAAAGAGTGCGCGACAATGATAGCACAGCCGGGTACGAAGCAGGAGTAATTGCCCATGCGGTAACGGCCGATTTGTTTGCCTACATCGAGGTAACGAAGGCCGATAACGAAATCAAGCCGGTACTAATGGCGCCTGAATTCAACAGGGAAATGATGCCGGTGACGGGACCGCGATATTGCCAGTCGAGAACCTCCAGCATGATGTAGTCGGCAATGGCCCAGAGGCCAAAGCATCCGATGGCGATAAGAATGATAGATATAGCGATGGCGATAAGGAGGCAACTTTGAGCGCAGTGGAAACTTCTGGATGGCAGGGTCTGGACCTTGGCTTCATCTTCTTGACCGGCACGGAACCGTGTCGCCGTAGTGGAGGTGACTGGTGTGGCGCCTGTTATCTCTCCATGGCCCGTGCAGCCATAAGCAGTGCACTTATCCCCATTAGCCCGCCAACAGTGGACATGATGTCTTGTCGCATCTTCTGGGCAGATTGCAAGCTCATCTCCCGGGCCGAATGGTTGCTTGCATAAGGCACAGGCTTCGCCAAGGAATGGCGATTGTTTGTCGACAACTATCGGTCTGATTGCCATCCAAATGCTCGTAAAATGCGCCGGGCTAAATTAGGCCAGAATTCACGCCGGGCTGCTTCCCGCTGGCGCTGTTTCTCCCTCGCCTTAATTGCCTTTGACCGGCCGTTTAGTGACGGTTTCTTCGGTGCATGTCTGGGCAGGTCGGCGTAAGTGATTGTCAGCCGCGGACCAAGTTCGGTTCCATACGGATAACATTCCGTGTGTTCGCAGCCTAATGTCGCACATGTGCCGCCATTCTGC
>PVMK01143602.1_pt1 | contig 12459 bp, 12 predicted proteins | sample 1853481 | NCBI WGS metagenome assembly PVMK01 (sample SAMN08533507, study PRJNA380276) | Marine sediment metagenome, whole genome shotgun sequencing project.
GCATCAAAAGCGTCAATGTCTTCAATTTCAATATGCCGGCCCTTAATTGATTTTATCTTACATAGCGTCAGGCCGATCAGGTTGGGCCGCAGAGGGGAATGGGTGGCAAATACCCCGCTCAGGGGATTTTTTTTATCTTTGCGGGGATGGACTCTCAGAGTCTTACGCCGGTCGGCGGTATCGTTTTTATGAAACCAAAAAAACACCTGAATATGGGAAAACCCTTCCAATCCCAGAAGCGCGTCTGAGTATGCATCAAATATTTCAATCCAAATTGCGCCATCTTGCTTCTTAATACAACCTACTGGGAAAATATAAAATTTATCTGTCATAAATTCTCTCCTGTCTGAACTGTAACTACCACCAACTACCATAATCCGGACACAGCCGGCCTTTTATAAAGTATGCCCTCAATACTTCGTAATTTCGCTATCGGCAAGGCAAGACCGGACGCGTAACCCGTGGCAAATGTCTCGGAACCAAAATTTATTTGTCACAAAGTCAACAAAGACTCTGAGTCGAATATTCGATAAGGAATTTACTTTTTTTGGTTTATAGATTCCAAAAACATCGATTATCTATTATTTTAAAAAGTTATCTTGTTCTGAATTTTCCGAATTCATCACAACAGGCAACTAATTTAAGTGAATTTATTGTGTTGAAAAAAAGTCAATTAAACACTATATAAAAAATTTAAGTGTTTTTGGCAATAAATGTCTATTCGATGACGCTGATAGAGCACAATTTCCAATTGGAAAAACTCTAAAAATTTTATGATATGGAGGGCCTCATTCGTGACAAAACTGTTGTGGAATCCTTCAGAAGAAAGAATGAAGCAGACGAATCTTTACCGCTTTATGAATTTAATTAATAAGAAGTGCAATCAAAATTTTACCGAGTACACTCCCTTGTATGAATGGTCGATTGAAAACATACCTAGTTTTTGGGCATCATTTTGGGAATTTGTCGACATCATCCACTCGAAATCCTATGATCAGGTTATAGATAATCTCAGCAAAATGCCGGGTGCCTTATGGTTTTCGGGCGCACGGCTTAATTTTGCAGAAAACCTTCTTCGCTACCGTGATAATGAGATTGCCCTGATTTTCAAAGGTGAAGAACAGGATTCAACGAAAATATCTTATGCTGACCTTTACGATCAGGTGGCACGCCTGGCCAAATCTTTAAAAGAACTCGGAGTTCAAGCCGGTGATCGGATCGTCGGTTTTATGCCGAATATGCCTGAGTCAATTATTGCGATGTTGGCTGCCACTAGCATGGGCGCAGTCTGGTCTTCCTGTTCCCCTGATTTTGGCATAAAGGGTGTACTGGATCGTTTCGGCCAGATCAAACCAAAGGTTTTATTCACCGGTAACGGGTATTTATTTAAAGGCAAAAGAATAGATTCTCTAGAACGCATTTCAAATATTCTCAAAGAACTACCCTCGATTGAAAAAGTCATCGTGGTGCCCTACACTGAGCATGAGCCGGATATAAGCATGGTTCCGAATGCGGTTCATTACAAAGATTTCAGATCATCGGAATCCGACTTGCAGATCGAATTTGAACAACTGCCTTTTGAACATCCCCTTTACATCATGTACTCATCCGGGACTACCGGTCTTCCCAAGTGCTTGGTTCAAAGCGCAGGAGGTGTCCTCATTCAACAATTAAAAGACCTCATACTCGCTACGGATTTGAAACGAGAGGATACCATCTTTTATTTTACGACCTGCGGCTGGATGATGTGGAACTGGCTGACCACTTCTTTAGCGGTAGGCGCTACACTCGTTTTATACGACGGCAATCCCTTCTATCCCGATCCCGGTGCCCTTTGGAAAATGGCCCAAGATGAAAAAATAACGATCTTCGGAACAAGTGCGGGGTACGTTTCGGCGCTTCAAAATTATCGAGTAAAGCCCGGTAAAGACTATGACCTCCTATCGCTCAAAACAGTGCTTTCAACCGGGTCTCCACTATCTGTGGAAAGTTTTGAGTATATTTACAATGAGGTCAAAGCGGATCTTCTATTAGCCTCCATTACCGGGTGGGCTCAGATTTAAATGCTACCTTCGCCGCTGGAAATCCCATAGGGCCAGTTTATGCTGGCGAAATACAGTGCAGAGGGCTGGCCATGAATGTCCAGGCGTTTGATAGGAATGGTAAATCGCTTATTAATCAGAAAGGTGAATTGGTTTGCACGGCTCCTTTTCCATCCATGCCGATCTATTTCTGGGATGATCCGGACAACAAAAAATATCACAGTGCGTATTTTGATGTATTTCCGAATGTTTGGTGGCATGCTGACTTTGTGGAAATCACCGATCGGGGAGGTTTGGTCATGTATGGACGTTCGGATGCCACTCTGAATCCAGGTGGCGTCCGGATTGGAACAATTGAAATTTACAGGCCGCTGGAACAAATGTCAGAGATAGATGACAGTGTTGTTGTTGGCCAGGATTGGAAAAATGACGTTCGGGTTATTCTTTTTGTCAAGCTGGCAGAAGGCGTTTGAAATTGACCGATGAGCTGAGACAAAATCAAGCAAACGATTCGAACAAATGCTTCTCCGCGGCATGTCCCGGCTAAAATTATCAGTGTGCCGGATATCCCTTATACGCTGAACATGAAGAAGGTGGAGCTCGCTGTAAAAAATACCATTCAAAACGAGCCAGTGCTTAATAAAGACGCATTGGTTAATCCAAAGATTCTGGATCATTATGCGAATTTATCGGAACTCCTGGAAGAGTAAAATCCCTAAATAATGACAATTTATGCGAACCCATGTCGGAGGGGACCACGACGCTGTTGAAGGACGGCAGCAATGGTAGGTTTATTCTTCAGCCTCAAATCCCTTTGCCGCTTTAAGTTTTTATAGGCCATTCCCTTTTAAATAGCTCTAGTAAAATACGATCCCGTAGCGGTTGTCGAACCCTTCTTCTCGAACAATCTCGATTTTTCCCTTAACTTTCATTCCGATTTTCGGATCCTCGGCCTTTAGCTGTCCTGTGACTTTCATGCCGTTCTCAAGTTCAACGATAGCTAGACCCATTTTGGGTACTTCAAAGTCTCCCGGCAGGGCGTATACATATGTAAATGTGACGATTTTTCCATTTTTAGGAAGCGGGACTGTATCAAACTCGAATTGCTTGAGGTTACCACATTTTTTGCACCTCATACGAAACGGGTAATGAACTTCCCCGCATTTTTTACACTTGTAGGCTAGTAAATTTTTTTCTGCAACCATAAACTATCCCTCCCTAATCAGAGTTAGGCAAACGACGTTGTTTCCGAACCCGCCGAAGTTACATGTAAAACCGACCTTGGCATTTTTAACCTGGCGTTCCCCGGCATCGCCTCTCAGCTGCAGAACGATTTCATGCACTTGAGCAATGCCGGTGGCTCCCACGGGATGGCCTCTGCCTTTCAAACCGCCCGAAGTGTTAATCGGAAGTTTGCCCTTCAGGCTGGTTACACCCTTTTCAAGCGCAATATGCCCTTCACCCTTCTTGAAAAATCCGACTTCCTCGCTTTGCACGATCTCAAGAATCGTAAAGGCATCATGGAGTTCAGCAACATTCACATCCTTGGGTTTGACCCCGGCCATCTTGAACGCCTGAGCAGCGGCACGCCTGACGGCCAGAAGATCTGTTGGATTCTCACGCTCATGGACTACATGCACGTCTGTTGCCTGCCCTAATCCGGCAATGCGGATTATAGGTTTTTTTACTTTCTTGGCAGTCTCTTTGCTTGCCAGGATCACGCAGGCGCCGCCGTCCGATACTGGACAACAGTCAAAAAATCTCAGTGGTTCCGCAATATACGGATTATTGGTGGAAGCCTCCGGTGAATCGACGATCCCGTCCATCGAAATCTCTTGCTGAATATGTGCAAATTCATTGAGCAAGGCATTTTTCTGATTCTTGATGCCAACCATGGCAAGATGCCTCTCGGTTACGCCGTATTTTTCCATATAGAGTCTTGTAAACATCCCGGCGAGCGCCGGAAGTGTCACACCGTAGATCTGCTCGGCCAGCGGATGGGTCATGGTTGCTACAAAGTCAGTGGCATCCAATGCGTTTACCTCGCGCATACGTTCAGCACCTGTAACCATCACAACATCGTGCATTCCGGAAGCAATAGCCATAAAACCTGTCTTGATCGCGGAAGCGCCGGAGGCGGGCCCGTTTTCGATTGTCTCCGCTCCCGCCGGTGTCAAGCTGAGATTATCGACCACGGCACTGGCAAGACCGGTTGATCGATTTAAGCGTCCGCCTCCCAGATTAGCAACAAAGAGATGGTCGATATCTGAAACGCCGCAATCCCTCATAGCCTCCATTGCAGGATAAGAAGCGATTTCATAAAGAGGATACTCAAGCCTTGTAAAAGCCGTTATTCCTGTTCCAATAATATAAACATCTCGCATTATTTCTCCCTCCCTTCCTGTACTAAACGCTGAGCCCTTAGTGCAGTACCGGTTGGATCATACATGGAGCGTGTAGCTGCAAGCAGGTCTTCAGGCATTTTAGGTGGATCGGACGGGGGAAGTATCTCCGCTTTCGCTTTCTCGAGTAAGTCTTTCGGAACAGGACGCCTTCCGACGACAAGTTTACCTCTGGCCGCCTCAAACGTCTTTTTTGTTAGAGCATATGCAGGGACCCCGCCGAGTTCATGGATAATTTCGGGCCGTTTCTCAAGATTATATTCGACCAGGAATCTTCTGAACCCGATCGGCGATTCAGCGACGATCATGACCTCTTCATGTCCCAGGTAATCCATGTGGTATTCCATTTTTGCCGCAAAGGCATGGGCGCCGATGCGAAGCCCCCGTCTTAAAGCGATCGTATGCAGGGATACACCTATGCCCGGTTTCAGGGTTCTTCCGTTTACAATCGATGCGAGTTCACCTTCAATCTGGGCAATGAGAATGTATTGATCCTGAATACGATGTACGTATTGGGCTAGAAGCTCCGCGTATACACGCGCCGCAACGATATCGTAATAATCTCTTTCGATCCTTATCATGGGCTGAACATACTCCAGAAGGAGGGGTATCTCATCGGGTTCTACCTGTCGAATAACCATCATTTGTCCGTTTGCGATCTTCATGTATTTTGCTGGGAAAGGTGGAGCATCTTGTACTTTGGGACGTAAAACACCCTCTAATTCAGTAGCCATATAGCCTCCATTACATTAAATTGTCAGTATTTGAGTGTAATACTGTGCCTGAAATAGTTTATATTGATCTGTTGTCTCGTAAAAACTTCTATCCTCCTTTCTTTCTGATTTTATTTCGATAATGAAGCGATTTTTTTTGCTTATAACTTCTTCAGCAAATGATGTGCCAAAAGAACCGTCGTTGCTCGTACTAGCAAGTTCAGGTCCGGTTTTTGAAGCCTATTAAACTGTTTTGGTGGGCCTACCTCTCACTCAGAGCTTTTTTATAAGAGGAAGCGCCTTCCGAAATTCTGAAGTTCCTGCACGATTGAGCAATTCAAAAATCACCATTTCGGTGGAACTGACGACAGCCCCCGTCCTTTCTAAACGACGCAGCCCAATTTCCCAGTTCAAGCGGCTTCGAGAACACACGGCATCTGCTGCGACATGGACGCGATAGCCCAACCGTACCGCCAGAGCTCCTGTATGAAAAATACATACATGAGTTTCTAATCCTGCCAGAATTAGAGTTTTTCGTCCAGTTGTTTCAATGGCTCTGCAAAGGGCTTCATTTTCGAAGCAACTGAATTCTAATTTATTTAAAACCTGGGGGTTCGGAATCCTTTTCAAAAGTTCCGGTAAAAAACCTCCCAATTTCGCTGGGTTGTGCTCCGAGAAAATAACGGGAAGTCCAAAAATTTTGGCAATTTCAATCAAAGCTTCCGCATTCTTGCAGGTGCGCTCTGCCTCCTCACAAAGATCCAACATTATTTTCTGAATGTCCACTAACAGCAAAAGGCAATCGTTCTTTTTTAGAAATTCTGTATAAACGTTCACTAATCTCTCCTAATCCATTGCTCTCGGGCAGATCAGGGTATCTTTGTTGAGCAAAAGTTGATCGTGAATAACTTTCTTGATCTCCAGTTCGAATAACAAGATCAAACAGCCAATACATAATAATGCTTCACTGCGGCATATTCCTGCTAAGGTCTTAAGTATGCCTGAAATCCTGACTCCTTGAATATGAAAAAGGTCATGTATTTCGACCCACATTAGAATTATCTTGCCTCACTGGAATTTTCAAGCGAAAAAAACCTTTGTGATAGGTACCGCTTCTAAAATAGAGGCTAACTCAAGCCTTGCTTTTAACAAAAAATAATCAGCCAATTAGACTTCCAGCCGTATCGTCAGTCGAAAAATGGTATAAATTCTACTACGCTCTTTACTATTATCACCATTGATTAGTCAAGAAAATGCCATAAAGAAATAGACAATTTAAAACTTTAATTCTTGAAGGACCTGAATTTTCCACGTAATTGCTGTGGTTCAGAGTTTACAAGGGTAATTTATCTTAACTAACCTCAAGCCAAGTTTGTTGATTTTAAAATTCAGGTAATATATCAGTTAGATAAACTCTCTGTGGGAGCGGCTTCCAGCCGCGAATTCAACTGTCGCGGCTGGAAGCCGCTCCCACATTCAATACCACTTGTTTTTTCTGGATAACCACGTTTTTTTATTTTAAAGGAGAATTAGCATGCGAATTATTGATCTGCGATCTGACACGATGACCCAACCGACAGAGACCATGCGTCGGGCAATGGCAGAGGCGGAGGTGGGCGATGATGTGTTTGGTGAGGACCCGACGGTGAATCATCTGGAAGAAATGGCCGCCGAACGGCTGGGAAAAGAAGCCGCTTTATATGTATCCAGCGGCACGATGGGAAACCTGGTCAGCCAGCTGGCACACTGCGGTCGCGGAGATGAAATCATATTGGGGAGCCACTCGCACACATTTTTTTTCGAACAGGGCGGTTCGGCTGCCGTCGGCGGCATTCATCCACGAACCGTTCCAAACCAACCGGATGGCAAGCTGGCACTTGCAGATATTGAAGCCGCTATTCGCAGTGATAATGTTCATTTTCCGATAAGCCGGCTGATTATTCTGGAAAATACCCACAACCTTTGCAGCGGCTGCCCGCTGAACATCGATTATATGAAGGCGGTGGGAAAAATTGCCAGCCATCATAAATTAAAAATCCACGTGGATGGGGCCCGGTTTTTTAATGCGGCCGTGGCCTTAAACGTGGATCCAAAAGATTTGGCTGAAGAAGCCGACTCGGTCTCTTTCTGCTTAAGTAAAGGCCTGGCGGCACCGGTGGGATCGGTGATCTGCGGCACGCAGGATTTTATCGGTGCGGCCCGGCGGGCAAGGAAAGTGGTCGGCGGCGGCATGCGGCAGGCGGGTATATTGGCCGCCGCCGGAATCGTGGCACTTAACGAAATGGTCGATCGTTTGGCAGACGATCACGCCAATGCCCATAAACTGGCGATGGGTCTGGCGGAAGTGCCGGGTATTTCAATTGACCCGCATCAGATACGAACCAATATCGTTTTTTTTGAGGTCACCCGCGAGGATATGACCCCTGCAGAATTCGTACAGGGAATCGATGCCGCAGGAATTCGCATGCTGCCGGTGGGGCCCCACAAAGTCAGAGCCGTCACCCACTATCACATTACATCAGCGGATATCGATCAGGCCCTGGGTGTCATTTCCAAGGTAATGGGCTGAATTTTGTTTTTTCAGCTTCGCGTGGTTTGTGATTCCCGAGTACGAGGACGAGGACGAGGACGAAATATTATTGGCCTTATCGTAATCGTGCTCGTACTCGTTCTCGTACTCGGCTGCCTTCCAATACAGGCTTCGGAAAACAGCCGGTTTTTGGCCAGTGTGCAGACCCCGCCCAAGGGTCCGGATTCCTAGTGCTTAAAAGACCGTTGACCGGTATACACCATAGTCACATCAGCCTCATTGCAGGCCTCGATGGACTGATAGTCGTTTCCGGAACCCCCGGGTTGAATTACCGCTGATACGCCTTCACGGATACCCACATCCACCCCGTCTCTAAACGGAAAAAAAGCATCACTCACCATGGCCGCGCCGAGAAGCCCGCCTTTTTCAGCGGCCACCTGCCCGTCAATTGCAGATTTTTTCCCGGTATCGCTCAATTCATTGTAAGGGATTCCGTGGGTTTCAAAACAATATCTGTCGGCAAGCTTGCGATAGGCTTTATCCCGGGCAATCTCGGCAACACCGACCCGGTCCTGCTCACCGGTCCCGATACCCACCGTGATCTCATCTTTAACATAAATGACCGAATTTGAAGTGATTCCCGACTCCACCAGCCAGCCAAAAATCAGATCCTCATATTCCTTTTCAGTGGGTGCACGATTGATTTTGTAAGGCTTGCCCTTGTATTCACACTCGGCCAGCATGAGATCCTCCTTGGAACGGGTGGTCGGTACAAACGACCACTGGGCAATAATGCCGCCATCAATCAGACTTTTAAATTCAACGCATCTTTGCCCCACAAATGTTTGCAGGCGCTCAATATTGCCGATTTTAATTACCCTGAGGTTCGGTTTTTGGGAAAATACATCCATGACTCCCTGCTCAAAATCAGGCGCAACGATCACTTCGGCATACTGCTGGATGATGGCCTCGGCGGTTGCTTTATCAACCGGCTGGTTTGCGGCAATACAGCCCCCGAAGGCGGCGACCCTGTCGGCCGTATTGGCTTTAACATAGGCATCAACCAGTGTATCGGATCGGGCGACACCACAGGGATTATTGTGCTTGACGATGACCACGGTGGGTTTATCCGTAAAATAGCGCAGAATGTTGAGAGAATTGTCCGCATCGGTTAAATTGGTCTTGCCCGGGTGCTTCCCGGACTGCAGCAGTTCAACATCGGATGCCAGAAATTGCCCGGGCTGGATGGTTTCAGTTTCCCCCAGCACCAGGTTGCCGTTGACCAGCTTGTAAAGGGCAGCTTCCTGACCGGGGTTTTCACCATATCTGAGGCCTTTTTGAACTTCATCGACCACCCAGACAACTTTCTCATAAAAAAGGGTCTGGCGTTGGTCCTGGTCGACAAAACTGATTTCCATTTGAGGCGGAAAGTGGTCATCCATTACGGTTCGATACATCTTTTTGAGATCTTCAGCCATGGCATCACTCCTTTTTTTCCAATTCATAACAATTTTTTACATCATTGATCTCTTTTGAAACCAAAAAATCAGCAATGGTGCGGTCATAGACGGCCGTGTGATCAAACGCTTTACGGGCCAGCTGGAAACGGAGGTCCAGACTCGTCGAACCCTGGTGCGCTTTGAGAACAGAAAGAATCTTTCCGTAATCAGCAGGATCAACCACGGATGTAACCCGGATGTAATTTTTAGCAGCGGCCCGAATCATGCAGGGTCCACCGATATCGATGTTGCCTCTGGCCTGCTCTACGGTAACATCCGGCTTTGAAATCGTCTCTTTAAACGGATATAAATTAACAACCACCATATCGATGGGCACGCTGTTCGTGCGTTTTAGGTCACCTTGATGCGCATCGTTGTATGTTTCGGTTAGAAGTCCGAGATAAATTTTAAAATCCAGGGTTTTAACCAGACCGCCCTGGGTCTCGGGCTGGCCCGTGTAGTCTGAGACCTGCATCAAGCGGCTCGCCTCCGAACCTCCCAGAATTTCACTGATGCGTCCATAGGTTCCGCCGGTTGAAAAAATATGGATTTCCGGGTTAATCTCAACCAGCTCCGGAATAAACTGTTCAAGTCCGCTTTTTTCGGAAACACTCACCAGAATATTCTGTACTTTGACTAAATCATCTACCCTTTCAACTACATTAATGCTCATAATGGTTACCTCTTTCCCTCATATTCTGCCAAAAAACGGTTAAAAAATTCATCCATGAATGCATGACGCTCACGGGCCCATTTACGGCCTTCTGCAGTCAGCATTCGATCTTTAATTTTGCATAGCTTGACCCTAAACTCTCTGTATCCGGTGTCATCGACAGAGTAGGGCCTGGTGTTTTCAGCATCAAGGTCCGGGTTATGCAGCCGCGCCCCCACCTCGCCGGCAAAAAGAAAGGCCCGGGCCAGCCCTACGGCGCCGATGGCATCCAGTTTGTCGGCATCAAACAACACCTTTGCTTCGGTTGTGGCCGGTTTGTGGTGATTGCGAAAGCGATGGGAGCGTATACAGTGAATGATATTTTGCTTTTGTTTTTTTGAAAGCGGAAGCGCTGCGACCATCGGTCCTGCCATTTGGGCACCTTTTTCCGCATGGCAAATCGCGCCGTTGGAAGCATCCTGAAAATCACGCCCGATATCGTGCAGGAAGGCGGCGGCCCCAAGTACATCCATGTCTGCGTTTTCAGCAGGGACCTAGCATTTCGCACAGCCGAAAAACTCTGAGGGTGTGATCCCAGTCATGACTTCCTGAAGCTTTATCAAAGCACGTGTGGGCAAAAGCTTTAACCTTAGCAAGCGCCTGTTCCGCAGCAATACTGCAGCCCGATTGATCGTCTGAAGTTTTTTGAAGGTTTGCTCTAGTATTTAATGCCTTCTTGCGCGATAACATCCTAGTTTGATTCTAGTATATGATCATCGAATTAGGGCGAAGCCCCTCACTTGAGTATCAGGACCATATACCAAATGGGATTCATCTTGCAAGAGATTCTCGCCTCAATTTTGTAAATCAGTTTACAATATAAAACCGGGCATCGCAGCAATTGTATCAATGCATACAATAATTATCGGTCAAAGTTGATGAATTCGTAAAAAGTCGAATTCATCAAGTGTTTGGTGTTTCGTGTTTGGTATTTGGCATGAAATAGATGATGCTATATCGGCATGTTAGAATACTAAACACTAAACACCAAATACAAAACACACTCGTAAAAAGGTTGCTTTTCTGACTTTTTACGAGATCATCAAATTTGGATATGACAATTAATGTGCAACCTGATTTTTGCACGATTAGGTGTAAACTTTTGCTTCGAATATGCCGATTAATAAATTGCCGCATCTAGCCACAACCGGTGGTATTTAGTGGTTGTCAAAAAAACGTTGCGGTATTCAAACGTTTTTTTCTACACCCGTACAAGCGCTTACACCGCAGATCCGTATTTCGGTACATTATGATGGAAAGCGGTATAAATCGCGCCGCATGAGATTGAAGGGTTAAATAACGCTTTGCAGGAAAAAAATTACATTACCATAAGAAATTCCCAGATTAATTATTATAAAAACGTTGGGCTGTATTATATTGAAGACGGCTCTTTTGTTTTATATAAGCCGCCGGGTAAATTGATGACGGATTTGCGCCTGAAGGAAGAAAGACATCCGACCGAGCTTTATATCCATCAAGATGATCGGGTGGCTGCGATAAAAGAGCTTCAAAAAGGTTTTAATCGGCATATCACCCGAAGCATCAAAACGGGAAACGCGGTGGCGGTCAAATCGACCCTCTGCAATCTGGTGGAAGAAACTCTGGCTGAACCCCGCAGCGGCACCCTGCAGGTGCTGCCTGAAACCGTTGATATTTTGGTCAGCGGATACTCGAAAATCCTGAAATTATGAAAACGTTCGCCTCGATTTCATTTAAAGACTACAGCACGGTTATCCATTCGGTGAACGTAATGGCATTGACGCTGGGTTTTTGCTTCTACTCGAAATTGTCATTGCATGAAACAAAACGCCTGGGTTTAAGCGCCTTGCTGCATGACGTCGGCAAAACCGAGATCCCCGACAATATCCTCAAGGCTCCCCGAAAATTAACCGGCAAAGAATTCAAAGTGATCAAGCGCCACCCCAAAATCGGAGAATTTATCATTAAAATTAAAAACGGAATCGGCGGCGGCATTGCGCACGGAGCACTCGAGCACCATGAAAAACTGGACGGCAGCGGTTACCCCAAAGGCATTCAGTACATATCGTTTGTCGGTCAATTGCTAGGGCTCATCGATTGTTACGAAGCCTTAACCAATGAAGAACGGCCTTACCGCAGAGCCAAAAGCCCGCTGGATACGCTAAAGCTGATTAAAACCGATGTAGAAGCCGGTAAATTTGACCGCAAAATTTTTGAAAAGTTTTGTTACAGCCTCATATAGATAGGTTTCAGGTGTCAGTGTTCAGGTGTCAGGCTCAAAAGGTTCAAGGGTTCGAGGATTTGTTCGATTCGTTTTATTTGTTGCATTGGTTGCATTGGTTCGATTGATGAAACTGTTTTATTGGTTAACTGCGTTTCATTGGTTTCATTGGTCAATTTAGTTGATTAACTAAATTGACAATCAACCAATTGAACTAATGAAACAGCCCGCAGGCCTCCAGGCGAACCAATTGAACCAATTGAACGAATCCAACCAATGGAACAAGTCGATTTCCCATGGCGAAGCGAATTTCAGAAATTTTGTTCGTTTTATTTTTTACGGCAGTCTGCCTGCAATGCCG
>PVMK01125769.1_pt1 | contig 12454 bp, 10 predicted proteins | sample 1853481 | NCBI WGS metagenome assembly PVMK01 (sample SAMN08533507, study PRJNA380276) | Marine sediment metagenome, whole genome shotgun sequencing project.
CCAGCGCATCGCCAGCGTATTGCGACGTGAAGCGCGCACCTCCACAGGAACCTGGTAGGTGGCACCACCCACTCGACGCGATTTAACCTCGACCGTCGGGCGCACATTTTCAAGCGCTTTTTCCATTAGCTCGACTGATTCCAGCGTGCTTTTCTGACTGATATTGTCAAGCGCGAAGTACATGATACGTTCAGCTGCAGATTTCTTGCCATTGCGCATGATCATATTGATAAATTTAGCAATCTGCAGATCGTGAAATTTGGGATCCGGCAGAATTACTCTTTTAGGGACTTCTCTACGTCTTGGCATTTTTTATCCAGTACCTGTTATCTAAACCTTATGACTTGGGACGCTTGGCGCCGTATTTTGAACGACCCTGGCGGCGTGTCGGCACACCCTGGGTATCAAGACTGCCACGAACCACGTGATAACGTACACCAGGTAAGTCCTTGACTCGACCACCCCGGACCAGAACCACCGAGTGCTCCTGCAAATTGTGGCCTTCACCACCGATATAGGACGCCACTTCATAGCCAGTCGTCAAACGCACACGCGCTACTTTCCTCAATGCAGAATTAGGCTTCTTGGGTGTAGTTGTATAGACACGCGTGCACACACCGCGCTTTTGCGGGGATGCCTCGAGTGCGGGTACGTTACTCTTTGTACGTCTTGAGCGACGTGGTTTACGTACCAACTGGTTAACTGTTGCCATGGATTCGACTCTCCTACGAGCAGACTGTTTATTTGGTAACTCTCAACAGGTCGCAGGCCATACATATCACTGCATAGCCTGCTGTCAGGGGGCGGAATATTAGGGACGAAGCTGCCAGTTGTCAACCGCTTATTTGCTGGCTTTTATGGCCTTACGGCGTGAAGGTTGCTAGCCCGGAAACCGTTTTATCATTGGTCCTACTGGCTGGGGCTTGCGCTTGCGATTCTACTTTGCGAGGGCATCACACATAGATGCATGAATTTTCTCTGCTCTGGCGGTGCCTGCAACTACCCTGCTACAGAAAAACCCTAGTGCTGGATAATCTGGCTCAGGAACAATTTTGTTCTTTCATTTTGTGGGTTATTGAAAAATTCCATCGGCTCATTCTCTTCAATAACTTCCCCGACATCCATAAAAATGACCCGATTTGCGACCTTCTTGGCAAAGCCCATTTCGTGGGTTACACAGAGCATGGTCATGCCTTCCTCGGCAAGTTCGACCATAACATCGAGCACCTCCGAAATCATTTCCGGGTCCAGCGCCGAGGTCGGCTCGTCGAATAACATGACCTTGGGACTCATACACAGGCTTCGTGCAATCGCCACACGCTGTTGCTGACCACCCGAAAGCTGGCCCGGGAATTTCATCGCCTGTTCCGGAATTTTGACTCGCTCGAGAAATTTCATCGCGATATCTTCTGCCTCGCCCTTAGACATCTGGCGCACCCAGATCGGGGCGAGCGTACAATTTTCCAGAACACTCAGGTGGGGGAACAAATTGAAATGCTGAAAGCACATGCCCACTTCGCGTCGTGTTGCCTCAATGTGCTTGAGATCGCTGGTCAACTCGATACCGTCGACAATGATATCACCCTGCTGATGCTCTTCTAGCCGGTTAATACAGCGTATCAAGGTCGACTTGCCTGATCCGGACGGCCCGCAAATTACGATGCGTTCCCCACGTTGCACCTTGAGATTGATATTTTTCAGCACATGAAAATCACCATACCATTTGTGCATGGCGTTAATTTCGATAATGACTTCGTCAGAGACTTCAAATTTACTCTGTGTTTCGATTGCGGTTTCATTCATCAGGGTTCACCTTGGAAATCGTTTGTCTTGTATTAATGGCTATCTTGTATTAATGACCGGTATGAAGCTTGCGTTCGATCGATTGACTGTATTGCGACATGGAGAAACAGAATATCCAGTAAACAAACGCACAAAATGCATACCCTTCGATTGAATAACCCAGCCATTTGGGATCAGTCGAAGCGGCCTGGACAATGCCCAGAAAATCAAACAGGCCGATGATCAATACCAGCGTGGTATCCTTGAACAGACCTATAAAGTTGCCGACGATACCCGGAATTACATGTTTTAAAGCCTGCGGCAAAATAATAAAAGCCATAGACTTCCAGAAAGTCAGGCCCAGGGCCTCGGCACCCTCGTATTGGCCTTTGGGAATGGCCTGCAGTCCACCACGCACGGTTTCCGCCATATAGGCGGCTGAAAATAACGTAACACCGACCAAGGCTCTGATCAGCTTGTCGAAGTTCACTCCATCGGGCAGAAATAACGGGAACATGACCGAGGACATGAACAATACGGTAATCAGGGGCACACCACGCCAGAGCTCGATAAACCCGGTACAGAAGGCACTCACCGCCGGCATTTTTGATCGACGCCCGAGGGCAAGTAGCAAGCCTATTGGAAAAGACCCGACTATGCCGACGATGGAAATAATCAGGGTCAGGGCCAAACCACCCCACCTGGGAGTTTCGACTGCTACCAGGCCGAAGGATCCACCGGCCAGCAGGTAAAAACCGATCACCGGGAAGATGAACAGGATAAATGCGCCGAGCCATGCTTTATATCGGAAATTCTCGAGAAACATGGGCACCATTAGCGCCACTAATAAAATAAAAGTGCTATCGACTCGCCATCTTTCTTCCGGCGGATAGAAGCCGTACATAAATTGTCCAATCCTGGCTTGTATAAAGACCCAGCATGCGCCGCCACTGGTACAGGAATCACGGCTTTCGCCACTCCAGTCAGCACTCCAGGGAGCCCAGTCAGCATTTATAAATACCCATGAGATCACCGGCGGCACTAGCAGATAAATCAGATAAAATGAAACCACGGTCAGGAATATATCGGTTTTGCTCGCCAGCAGGTTATGTCTCAACCAGCCCCACACGCCAACCTCGCTGGGTGGTGGCGGCAGGTCTGGGTGTAATCCAGGCAAATGTTGCGTTTCAGTAGTCATATGATCTATCTCTCCACCAGGGCCATTCTGGCGTTATACCAGTTCATGAACGCCGAGATTCCGAGAGAAATCGATAAATAAACAGCCATCGTCATAGAGATTATTTCTACCGCCTGTCCGGTCTGATTGAGTACGGTTCCGGTAAATACCGAAACCATTTCGGGGTAGGCAATTGCAGTCGCCAATGACGAGTTTTTGGTCAGGTTAAGAAACTGGCTCGACAAGGGCGGAATGATGACGCGCAGTGCCTGGGGTAAAATTACCAGGCGTAAAGTCGGTCCGGCCTTGAGACCCAGTGCATTCGATGCTTCGGTTTGGCCATGACTGACAGCCTGGATACCCGCGCGTACGATTTCGGCTATAAATGATGCCGTGTATACCGATAACGACAGCCATAGCGCCACAAATTCGGGGATAATAACTGTACCCCCTTTAAAATTGAAACCTTTAAGTGCCGGAATTTCCCAGCTCAACGGAAAACCGGTGACTGTCAAGGCCAGTAAGGGTAGTCCTACCAGTATAGCGATTGCCACATAAAACGTGTGGAATTGCTGGCCCGTTGCCTCCTGGCGCTTATGCGCCCAGCGTGCCATGAAAATGACGGCAACGATTGCAATAAAGAGTACCCATAATACCAGCGAAAAACCTTCTTCATAAATAGCCGATGGCAGGTAAATGCCCCGGTTATTGATGAACACGCCATCCATGAAGTTGACACTATTTTTGGGTTGGGGCAGCGCCCTCAGTACAGCGAAGTACCAGAAGAAAATCTGCAGCAGTAGCGGGATATTCCTGAATAATTCAATGTAAACCATGGCCAAATGCGATATCAACCAGTTCTTCGATAACCGCGCGATTCCAATAAAAACGCCGATAATAGTGGCCGCGATAATACCGGTAAAAGCCACTAACATGGTATTGAGAAAGCCGACAGCGAAGGCACGCCCGTAACTGGAGGCCTCGGTGTAATCAATCAGGTGGGTAATGATTCCGAAACCGGCAGTGGTTCCCATAAAACGGAATCCGGTGGCAATTCCCTGTTTCTCCAGATTCGCGGAGGTATTGCCGAAAATATACATGCCGAAGCCTACCACTGCGATCAGCAACACCGCCTGGAAAAAAATACTTCTTATCTTCGGGTCATTCCACGGTTTAGTGGTTACTACTGGGGGTCCATCTGAATCTTCTTTGATCACAAGTATTTCTCTGTCACGTTAAAGGCTGGTACGAGACAATAGTGGCTCGGCTTACGCCCGCGAGGGTTTCAGGGCCCTATATAACGCAAACGTCCTGCATTAAGGCAGGACGTTTGCTTTGACAGGTTAGCGAATAGGTGGTGCGTATTGAATACCGCCCTTGCTCCACAACTCATTCACGCCGCGTGAGATATTCAGCGGATCTACAGACAGGTGTTTCGCAAATGACTCGCCGTAGTTACCAACCTGGGACACGATGTTTGCACACCATGTTGGGCTAACGCCAAGGTTTTCACCGAAGCTACCTTCCTGGCCGAGCAATCTTTTGACTGCCGGGTCTCCACCGCTCATCTTGCTCTTTATATTCTTCGAAGTTATGCCCATTTCTTCAGCATTGATCATGCAGTAGAGGGTCCACTTGGTCAGATTGAACCACTGATCATCGCCTTGTCTTACCACGGGGCCGAGTGGCTCTTTAGAAATAACTTCCGGCAATACCTTGTGCGCCGACACGTCTTTCAACTTGATGCGCTGGGCGTACAAACCGGACTGGTCAGTGGTATACACGTCACAGCGCCCTGAGTCATAAGCTGCGACAACCTCGTCCGACTTTTCGTAAGCAACAACCGTGTAGTCCATACCGTTAGAACGAAAATAGTCAGCAACGTTAAGCTCGGTAGTAGTACCTGTTTGGGTACAAACCGCGGCGCCGCCCAGTTCCAGGGCACTGTTTACGCCAAGGTCTTTACGGACCATAAAGCCCTGTCCATCGTAGTAGTTAACACCAGCAAAGTTCAGGCCGAGCGCGGTATCGCGGGTCGCGGTCCAGGTAGTGTTTCGTGACAGAACGTCGATTTCACCAGATTGTAGCGCGGTAAAACGCTCTTTAGACGACAGAGGTGTGTACTTGACGGCTTCGGAGTCGTTAAAGATAGCTGCAGCCATTCCGCGACAAACGTCGACATCGACACCACTCCAGTTACCCTGGGCGTCAAAATTAGAGAAACCTGGCAGACCTTGCGATACACCGCATTGGACAAACCCCTTGCCTACAACGTCATCAAGCGTGGCGGCAGATGTATTGGCAGAAACCGCCAATAGTGATGCCAACATCACTGTTGAAGTAATTTTTTTCATGTAAATCTCCTCGGTTATGGAAAATTTCGTAATGTTTTTTATAGGGTGGAACTTTTTGTCGTTTTAGAGCGACTAGTGGGGAACCATAATCACTTCACCGGGCAATTGCAAGTCTAAAGTTTCAAAATGAAATGATCCAAATACGCCACCGCGCGATATCTCAAATATCGTCAGACGTTAATTGAGTTACAGGTGATTATGGGTGATCCAGTTAATTTTGAACTGGCCGCAGGAAACTAATATGTTACAAGGACTGGAACTGCCAGGACGTTGATTTTATGAGACTAACGGATTTGACTTTTTAGATGCCGGTGGTTTCAGATATTCGATACGCAGGATTTAGAGATTGTATATCAACTAACCAGACAGGCTTTTAGCTAACCGGGGTTCCTGAAATTTTCCTTTCTCTCAGTTTTTCATCACCCAGTTCATCCAACAATTCCGGTCTGGCCAGAAAGTCACCCTGGGCATAATCTATACCAAGCAGTTTAAGTTTCTGCATCACTGCATCACCGTCGACAGATTCGGCAATGGTTTTAATTCCCAGTAAATGAGCCATCGAATTGATTGATTCAACTATGCCGTGATCGACCCGGTCCTCAGAAATATCACGGACCAGGTTGCCATCGATTTTAATAAAATCAATTTTAAGGTTTTTCAGAAATGAAAAATTAGACAAACCACTACCAAAATTATCCAGAGCGAAAGTGCAACCAATGCCGCGCAACTGTTCGGTTAACTGGCTGATAGCGGATAGATTATTGTTCAATATTGACTCGTTCACTTCAAAGCAGATTTGATGCGGCGAAACCACGGTCTTGTCAAACATCTGCGTAATAAAGTATCCAAGCGTCTCATCCGCGACCGATTGGGCCGATAGGTTCAGGTTAAGCACCAGATTCGGGTTTTGCATAAACAAATGTGCATAGCCGTTGAACACCTTGTCTATCACCCAACGGTCAATTTGTGCGGTTAATCCAAATCGATTTGCCGCCGGGAGAAAGGCACCCGGTAAAATATGATTGCCCGACTGATCAATCATTCTCAGCAACACTTCGGCCCGCATGCGTATCTGCCTTTGATCAGCATTGAATGGAACGATCGCTTGATACAACAAACAGAATTGCTGATTAATAATTGCATCGCGCAATTCGGAAGCCTGTAAAAAATCACTTTGCTGCCTGTCGGGTTCGACATCCTTCGGGTCATAAATATGGGCCCGACCACGCCCGAGGTCCTTGGCCGAGTAACAGGCCAGATCGGCATGAGCCATCAGTTCGGTAGTGCTGGTGGAATCAGCAGTAATCTGCACTATGCCGATGCTGACACCTATCTGATAGGTTTTGTTTTCCCATAGAAATCGATATTCGCGAATTATATCGATGAGGATATCAGCAACCTTGCTGGCCTTGCCGAGTGGACAGTTTTCGAGCAACACACTGAATTCATCCCCGCCCAGTCTTCCAAGGGTATCGCGACCTCGCAACTGATTCGCCAACAGCGAGCAGATCTGCTTTAGGAGCTCGTCCCCTGCCACATGGCCGGCAGCATCATTGACCACCTTAAACTGGTCAAGATCGAGATACAGCAGCGCATGGGTGCTTTCGAAGGCTTTCGCGCTTTGCAGGGCTTTATCGAGTCTTTGCTCAAATTCTGAACGATTGACAAGCCCGGTCAAAGGGTCATGTGTTGCCTGGTGTGCCATTTTCTTTTGTAATCGATGCAGATCAGTCACATCCTTGAATACCAGTACCGCGCCAATACAGTCGCCCCTGGTATTCATCATTGGCCCGGCGGTGCCCTGTATCGAGTAACGATCACCGTTTCTGGAAATCAGTACATTGTCGGTTTTTGGTGAAACTATCCTTTTCTCCGCTAAACAGCGTAACGCGGGATCGGGGATCACCTCTCCTGTTTTTTCGTCTTCCAGGTGAAACACGGCTTCCAGGGTCATACTCATCGCCTGATGATAGCGCCAACCGGTTAGCGTCTCGGCGACTGGATTCATGTAGTCGATGCAACCGACATTATCGGTTGTAATGACACCATCACCAATCGAATGCAAGGTAATTTGAGCGCGTTCCTTCTCGGTTAATGCCTCGTTCACGGCCAGTTTTCGTTCCATTTCCGCCGCGGCCCTTGCCGATAACAAATTGATGATATCGACTTCACTTTTACCGAGGCGCAGCGCCGAGCGATTCAAACCGGCGATCAGACCTACTGGTTTTCCGAGGGAGTTGAGCAGTTTTATAGCGAAAAATCCTGCTACCGGAAAATGCCGATCGAGTAATGTTGAGTCTGGATAAATTTTGCTTGCGGAAGTTTCCAGGTAGCACAGGCCACCAATATCTTCACAGGGGCTGTTCAGCAGGGAAATGGCCTGATTCATAATGTAACTTCCATCACACCAGTAGGCGAGAGTACGATAGATGCCCTGATGCTCGTCTTCACAACTGGCCAACAACACCGCATCAATGTTTAGAAATTGAGATAGTTCGCGCACCAGGGAATAGAAAAACGCTTCACCGGTGGCACCGAAAGTGTCTTCGATCAAATTGGGTAATAGCCTGTTTTGCGGCTCGGGCAACTCGCTGACTTGCGCTGATTTTGGTTTTTTTGCTTTCCAGATAACGAGCAATAGCACGGTCGACACGATGCAAAGTGCTACCAGGATAAATAAATCGATCATACTCAACTATCCGCCATTCAAATTCCGGGCAATCCTGCGCAAATTTGACGGGCCCATCTCGACATGAACCCCCGATTACCGATTAGTATAGGAGAGATTAAACTGATTTGTGGTCGCCAAAACTAATAATTGAATTTAAATACTTGCAACCATACTGGGCTTTGCCTAACCTGTTCACAGGCCCGTCCGGAGACTCTCAGGACTGGTTCGGTTCGACCTCTAAAATTTAAAATATTGACACCTATTTAATTATGCCCTCTAAAAAGACCAATACTAAAAAACCCGATATACGAAGATTTTCCTCCCAGGTTGTCGATGGCGTTGAGCGTGCACCGAGTCGTTCGATGCTGCGTGCGGTTGGCTTCAACGATGCTGACTTCAAAAAACCGCAAATCGGCATTGCCTCCACCTGGAGCATGGTAACCCCCTGCAATATGCACATCGACCAGCTCGCCCTGAAAGCGGCCGATGGTGCCAATGCGGCAAAAGCGAAGGCGGTGATATTCAATACAATTACTATTTCGGATGGTATTTCGATGGGTACCGAGGGCATGAAATATTCGCTGGTGTCGAGAGAAATAATTGCCGACTCAATCGAGGCGGTGGCCGGTTGCCAGGGTTTTGATGCCCTGGTAACGATTGGCGGCTGTGATAAAAATATGCCGGCCTGCCTGATTGGCATGGCCCGCCTCAACCGACCCTCGGTATTTGTTTACGGTGGCACGATCATGCCCGGCTGCCATAAAGGTAAGAATACCGACGTCGTCAGTGTATTTGAAGCCGTGGGCGCGCAGGCGCAAAACAAGATCAGCAAAAGCGAACTCAAGCAAATAGAGTGTACCGCGATACCCGGCCCGGGCTCCTGCAGTGGCATGTACACGGCAAATACGATGGCATCGGCGATCGAGGCACTGGGTATGAGTTTGCCCAATAGCTCGGCACAGGCAGCGATATCGGAGGATAAGTCAAACGACTGCTTCGAAGCGGGCAAAGCGGCCATGCGTTTGTTGAAATCGAATATTCGCCCCGGCGATATCATGACCAAAAAGGCATTCGAGAACGCGATCACGATCGTTATCGCACTTGGCGGTTCGACCAATGCGGTATTACACCTACTGGCGATGGCCTCGGCCATCGGTGTCAAACTCAAGCTCGACGACTTCACCCGGGTCGGTAAACGCGTACCGGTGCTCGCCGATTTACGACCGAGCGGGAAAGCGATGATGTCCGATCTGATCGAAATCGGTGGAATCCAGCCGCTGATGAAAATGCTGCTCGATGCCGGCCTGCTTCATGGTGACTGCATTACTGTCACCGGCAAGACGGTGGCGCAAAACCTGGCCAAGGTAAAGCCCTATCCGAAAAACCAGGACATCGTGCATGCGCTCAGTGATCCGATCAAGAAGAACAGTCACCTCGTCATTTTACACGGCAACCTCGCACCCGAAGGGTCGGTGGCTAAAATATCAGGCAAGGAAGGCCTCCACTTCACCGGCAAGGCCAGAATATTCGCCTCCGAGAGCAGGCTTTGAAAAAGATACTCGACGGCACCGTGAAAAAAGGCGATGTCATCGTGGTGCGCTACGAGGGACCAATCGGTGGCCCCGGCATGCGAGAAATGTTGTCACCGACATCGGCTATCATGGGTAAGGGTCTGGGCAAGGACGTGGCGTTTATTACCGATGGCCGTTTCTCCGGTGGATCGCACGGTTTTGTGGTTGGACATGTTACTCCCGAGGCAGCGCTCGGTGGTCCTATCGCATTGTTGAAGAACGGAGATACGATCACGATAGATGCCGAGAAACGCCAGGTTAATGCGAAACTCAGTAGCGCCGAATGGAACAAGCGCGCGAAAGCCTGGAAGCCACCCAAAATTCGTTACAAGCGTGGTGTGTTGGCCAAGTATGCGCGACTGGTAAGTTCAGCTTCACAAGGTGCGGTTACCGATTTACTCGACTAATGCAAGGGGCTTATCGTCATTCCGGCCCCCGAGCGGGAATCAATCGCAATAATGGCGACGACTGGATTCCGGGTCTCGCGCCCGGAATGACAAGTATTTGAGAGGCGCATTTATTTAATGAACAAAAACCTGCCAACACGCAGGATATGATAGCGCAGCTGATCGCGACCCCGTCCGTGAGTTGCTATCATGCCGACCTCGATATGAGTAACCGGGCTATCATCGATTTGCTCGCCGACTGGATGGAAACCCGCGGCTTCGACGTAGAAATCCAGGCTGTTAACGAGGCCAAATTTAATCTGATTGCGACGACGGGTTCAGGCTCGGATGGTCTGGTTTTATCAGGCCATACCGACACGGTTCCCTGCGATCCCGATCTTTGGCAGAGTGATCCTTTTCAGCTAAAACTGAAAGACGATCGATTATACGGTCTGGGCAGTTGCGATATGAAAAGCTTCCTGGCACTGGCCTTGCAGTCGACCCAGTCGTTCGACCTTAAAAAACTTAAACGGCCGCTGACCATTGTCGCTACCGCCGACGAAGAGTCGACCATGAGTGGCGCAAAACTGATTGCCGACAATGGTAACAAGCTGGGTCGTTACTGCGTCATCGGCGAGCCGACAAATCTACATCCGATACGGCAACATAAGGGGGTTTTATCCGAATCGATTCGATTCACCGGGCGATCGGGCCATGCCAGTAACCCGGCACTTGGCAATAGTGCACTCGAAGCCATGCACGAATTAATCGGTGAATTGCTCAGATACCGCGATGGAATGCAAAAACAGTATAATGACCCCGCCTTTACGATTCCAACCCCAACCCTGAATCTCGGTCATATTCATGGGGGTGACAATTCCAATCGTATATGCGGGGCCTGCGAATTGTTGATCGATATACGCTTTTTGCCCGGCATGTCGATTGATACGCTACATGCCGATATCGTAGAACTGGTCGCCAGCGTTGCCGAGCGAAGAGGTCTTGCCGGCGAGTGCCAGATAATAGGTGAAGGGCAGCCAGCGATGGATACCGCAGCGGCAAGCGAAATCGCCGAACACCTGAAATTCCTCACCGGTAAATCTGCCGGTAGCGTTGCGTTTGGAACCGAGGCGCCCTACTACAATAGTATGCAAACAGAAACCATCGTTATAGGCCCCGGCTCGATCGATCAGGCCCACCAGCCCGACGAATTCCTGCCAATCGATCAAATCGACCCGACTATCGATATGCTGAAGCAACTGATACACCGGTTTTGCGTTCAGGTGTGAAAATTGTAGCCGATGAAAATATACCCCAGGTTTATGAAGCATTTAGCGACCTGGGCGAGGTCGAATTATTACCGGGTCGAGAAATCGAACGCAAGCATCTGCTTGATTGCCAATGCCTGTTAGTAAGAACCGTCACCCAGATTGATCACCGTCTTTTAGATGATACAGCAGTACAATTTGTTGGCACCGCAACCGTTGGTACCGATCATGTCGATCTCAACTATCTCGAACAAAACCAGATTTCGTTTAGCAATGCCGCAGGCTGCAATGCCGAGGGCGTCTCTGAATACGTCATTAGCGGTCTGTTTGCGCTATCCGGGCACAAGGGTTTTGATCCGTTTGAACTAAAGGCGGGAATCATTGGTTGCGGCAATATCGGTTCGCGGCTGCTGCAAAAACTACAGGCGCTCGGCATCGAGACATTAATCAACGACCCGCCGCTTGAGGCGGCCGGAACCCCGGATTATCAATTAGTCGATCTCGATACCATTTTGTCTGAATGTAATTTCATTACCCTGCATGTACCCTTGACGAATGACGGCCACCACCCGACGTGGCATTTATTCGACCAGCAACGCCTGCGACGACTGAACAGAAACTGCATTCTGTTCAATACAGCACGAGGACCAGTGGTAGATAATGTCGCTTTGCTAGATTTGCTCGAACGCCGATCTGACCTGACGGTATTTCTCGATACCTGGGAAAACGAACCCGACATTTCACGTGCGCTGTTGCAACAAGTAGATCTAGCGACACCCCATGTTGCCGGGTACAGCGTCGAAGGGCGACTGCTTGCGACACAGATGATCCTGGATGCGGCCTGCGAACATTTTTCGGCCAAATCAAAATGGCGTCTTTCACAAAAATTACCCAAAACCATCGATCTGCGGATCGAAGCATCTGACAACCAACTGCGATTCTGGCAAAGGCTCTTCGCCCAGCATTACGACATCTGGCAAGATCACCTGGCACTGACCCACTCACACGATAAGAACGATGCCGATTTTTCCCGACATTTCGATAGCCTGAGGAAGGTTTACCCGAATCGATTCGAGTATGAGCGTTATCGATTGCCAGAAACTACCGATAAAAATACAGCGGCGATTGCTCGTAAGCTGCATTTTAAGATCAATCGAGTCTGACCCCTTGATCTTTTTGCTTTGACCCCTTGATCTTTGCTCGATGGTATTAGTGGTTGATTAAATTCTTACTTAGAACAACATT
>PVMK01183158.1_pt1 | contig 12449 bp, 10 predicted proteins | sample 1853481 | NCBI WGS metagenome assembly PVMK01 (sample SAMN08533507, study PRJNA380276) | Marine sediment metagenome, whole genome shotgun sequencing project.
ATACTTCTTCTGTTCCGGGGTCAGCCGATCGATCCGGGTGCCCATGGCAGCCAGTTTTTCTTTGGCGATTTGCTTGTCAATTTTTTCCGGCACCGGATAAACCTGTTTGGCCAACGGTTTTTTATTTTTCACCATAAACTCGATGCTGAGCACCTGGTTGGCAAAGCTCATGTCCATGACGCTGGCGGGATGGCCTTCCGCAGCCACCAGATTGATCAGGCGGCCCTCTCCCAGCACATTGATCCGACGCCCGTTTCTCAGCGTAAATTCTTCCACAAACGGCCGGATCAGGCGGCGTGATTTTGCAATTCGTTCCAGAGTCGCCAGGTCCAATTCAACGTTAAAATGACCGGAGTTGGCCACAATCGCCCCATCTTTCATGAGTAAAAAGTGATCTTTGCGGATGACATTAATATTGCCGGTAAGCGTGCAGAAAAAATCGCCGATCCGGGCGGCTTTGTTGATCGGCATGACGGCAAATCCGTCCATAATCGCTTCAAGTGCCGGCAGAGGATCGACTTCGGTGACAATTACCTTCGCCCCCATGCCGCGGGCTCTCATGGCAACACCGCGTCCGCACCATCCATAACCGCAAACCACAAAATTTGATCCGGCCAGCAGGCGGTTGGTTGCCCGCACAATGCCGTCGATGGTGCTCTGTCCGGTGCCATAACGATTATCAAAAAAATGCTTTGTGCGGGCGTCATTAACCGCAATAATTGGATACTGTAAAACCCCATCGGCAGCCATGCTTCTGAGCCGGATGATACCGGTGGTTGTCTCTTCGGTCGAACACCGGATAAGAGCTCCCTGCGCTCGGAATGCAGGATGGATACCAGATCAGCACCATCATCCATGGTAAACTGCGGCTTGATGTCCAGCACGGCATTGATGTGCTTGTAATAGGTCCGGTTGTTTTCGCCTTTGATTGCAAAAACGGTTACTTTATCATGCTTAACAAGGGATGCGGCCACATCATCCTGGGTGCTGAGTGGATTTGAAGCACACAATGCGACTCTGGCACCACCGGATTTGAGCGTCTGCATCAGGGATGCGGTTTCAGTGGTCACGTGCAGGCATGCGCCCAGGCGCAAGCCTTTCAATGGTTTTTCTTTTTCAAATCGCTTCCGGATTCGGTTTAAAACCGGCATATTCTGATTGGCCCACTCAATCCGCAGGGCACCGTCCTTGGCATATTTGATATCCTTCACATCATAATTCATCAGCAATATCTCTCCTTTGTAAATCTACAGACCTGCTTTTTCTTTCAGAACCTTGGCCATATCCGTATTTTCCCATGAGAATTCCGGTTCACTGCGGCCAAAATGGCCATAGGCGGCCGTCTGACGATATATCGGACGCAGCAAATTCAGATATTCGATAATCGCTGCCGGTCTCAAATCAAACACTTCGGCGACAAGTTCCTCCACCTTTTTTTTGGGAACCACACCGGTACCCATCAAATCAACCATTACCGATACGGGTTCAGCCACCCCGATGGCATAGGCAATCTGGATTTCACATTTTTTTGAAAGACCGCCTGCAACGATATTTTTGGCAATATACCTTCCCATATAAGAAGCGCTGCGGTCCACCTTGGATGGATCCTTGCCGGAAAAGCAGCCGCCGCCATGGCTGCCCTGGCCGCCATAGGTATCCACAATGATTTTACGGCCGGTCAGGCCGCAATCTCCCATGGGGCCTCCGATCACAAACCGACCTGTCGGATTAATAAAATAGCGCGTATCACCGTCGGTCATTTCCGGTGGAATGACTTTTTTTATCACTTCTTCGATGATCGCCTCTTTCAAATCGTCATAGGTCACATCCGGTTTATGCTGGGCCGATACCACCACCGTATCCACCCGTTTGGGAGTCCCGTTTTCATATTCAATGGTCACCTGGGATTTTCCGTCGGGTCTTAAAAAATCCAGGGCACCATTCTTACGAACCTTGGCCAGCCGGCTGCACAGTTTATGAGCATACGTAATTGGCATCGGCATCAGTTCGGGAGTTTCATCGGTGGCGAATCCGAACATCAGACCCTGATCCCCGGCTCCCTGATCTTTAAATAAGCCTTCACCGGTGTTGACCCCCTGAGCAATGTCCGGAGATTGGTGGTCGATGCTGGTAATTACCGAGCAGGTCTGGCAATCAAATCCCATCTGGGAGGAGCAATACCCGATGTCACGGATGGTATCACGAACGATCTGAGGGCATATCGACATAACATTCGGTTGTAATTTCGCCGGATATAAATGCCAGCCCCGTCGTAACAAGGGTTTCGCAGGCGACCCGGCAGCTTTTATCCTGACCGATGATCGCATCCAGAATGGAATCTGAAATGGCATCGGCGACTTTATCCGGATGACCTTCGGTCACGGATTCGGACGTAAATAAATACTTATCCATGCTGCTCTCCTTAATTGGATTTTAAAAATTTGTCGCGGTCAAAAGGTTAAAATTTTATTCGAAACATAAAGCTTACAGTTTAACTGAAATCGAATAAATAAGCAAAATAAAATTGCTTGAAGTTTTGGGTTCTTGAATCAACTGTCAAAATAAGTCAAGCTCCGGCTTTGAACGCTTTATTTGAACTATTGGATAATTTATTGTGGTTGTCAAAAAACCGCTGCAGTATTCAAACGTTTTTTTCTACAACCGTACAACCGTGCACCCGTTTATACCGCAATTCCGTAATTCGGAACATTATTATTAAAAGCGGTATAAAAACTTTAGAAGCATTTTAACGGTTGAATTTAATTAACTTACCTGCTTATCTGGAAAGTCCAAGTTTCCATTAGATAAACTCTCTGTGGGAGCGGCTTCCAGCCGCGAATTCAACTGTCGCGGCTGGAAGCCGCTCCCACATTCAATACCACTTGTTCTTTCTGGATAACCAGATTAACTTATTTATCTAAATTGGTTCTTGACACGCTATTTTTCGTTAGATATGTACCTTGTGGGGAATAAAATCTTTTAATTTCAATCGGAAGATTGGATCTGTGGGGGATCAATCTATCCGCATAATTTGAAGACCTCTGTACCTACTCGAACTGCGCCACTCTTGTGCGCACATATCACTGTTCCTTCTCGCTGCGATACCGCAACGGGAAAGTTGCAAGTTGCTTGGCGCCGACAACTTTCAGCTATACTGATCGACGTATTCAAAGAACCTCAAAAAGCACCTTTACCGTTAGACCGTCTGAGATAATTTTACCTTCTGCGTTTAGAACTCAAATAAAAACTGATAATCAAAAGTGTTGTTTGTTCTCTTTTAGGTTTTCAAAGCAAGGTTGCTACCCAGGTAATCGATATAAACTAACATTAATTGAAAACCAAAAGAAAGGAGGGGGGTCTTATGAGGTTAAACCGACGGGAGTTCATCCAGATCTCGGGTGCGACGGCAGCAGGTCTGGCGTTAAGCAGCTGCGCCGGCAAAGGCGGTCTGTTTGCGCCGGCCAAAGAGCAGGCCAAAGCACTTAGGATCAAGGATGCCAAAGAAACCACCACCATCTGTCCTTACTGTGCGGTGGGCTGCGGTGCCATTGTGCATACGGCCAAAAGGGGGGATAAGCGTGTCATCAACATCGAAGGCGATCCGGGTCATGTGATCAACCGCGGCACGTTATGTTCCAAAGGAGCGGCCCTGCAGCAGCTCTCCGAAAACAGCGAACGAATCACCCAACCGATGTACAGAGCCCCGTATGCCAAAGAATGGAAAAAGGTTTCCTGGGATTGGGCCCTTACGGAGATCGCCAAAAGAGTAAAAACCACCCGCGACGCCACCTTTGAGGCCAGAAATGCCAAGGGCCAGATTGTCAACCGCACCATGGGCATTGCCTCGGTGGGCTCTGCGGCTCTCGACAATGAGGAGTGCTGGATTTACCAGGCCCTATTGCGTGCCACCGGGCTGGTTTATATCGAACACCAGGCCCGTATCTGACATAGCGCCACTGTTGCGGCTCTGGCAGAGTCGTTCGGACGCGGCGCAATGACCAATCACTGGATTGATATCAAAAACAGTGATTGCATTCTGATCATGGGCAGCAATGCTGCCGAAAACCATCCCATTTCCTTCAAGTATGTCACCGAGGCCCAGCAAAAAGGGGCCAAGCTGATCAGCGTTGATCCGCGATTTACCCGCACATCAGCAAGGGCCGACATTTATGCCCCGATGCGCTCGGGAACCGATATCCCCATTTTAGGCGGGATGATCAAATACATCATTGACAACAATCTCTACAACAAAGAATATGCAGCGGCTTACACCAACGCACCGTTTATCGTGGGCGAGGATTACAATTTTGATGATGGATTGTTTGCCGGTTACGATAAACAAAGCAAAAAATATGACAAAAGCAAATGGGCTTTTGCAATGGATGCCAACGGGGTTCCTAAAATGGACCGCAGCTTAAAGCACCCCCGTTGCGTCTTTCAGATTGTAAAGAAACACTTTTCGCGCTACAATACCGCGCTGGTGTCGAAGATCAGCGGCACCCCGCAGGCGGATCTGCTCAAAATTTATAAAACTTACGCCGCCACCGGTGCCAGAGGCAAGGCCGGTACCATCATGTATGCCATGGGCTGGACCCAGCACACCGTGGGCACCCAAAATATCAGAGCCATGGCCATTATCCAGCTGCTGCTGGGCAATATGGGAGTATCCGGCGGAGGTGTGAATGCGTTGCGCGGTGAATCCAACGTGCAGGGCTCCACCGACCATTGCCTGCTGTGGCACATCTGGCCCGGCTACCTGAAGACTCCACGGGCATCTAACTTTTCGCTGGCGGCCTACAACAAAAAATGGACGCCCAAGAGCGCCGATCCGCTCAGCGCCAACTGGTGGCAAAATTATCCCAAGTATTCAATCAGCCTGCTCAAATCATTTTTTGGCGAAAACGGTACCCCCAAAAATGATTATGGCTATGATTGGTTGCCCAAAGTCGATGACGGCATACATTATTCCTGGCTGGATCTGTTTGATGAGATGTACAAGGGTAACTTTAAGGGCTTTTTTGCCTGGGGCCAGAACCCGGCCTGTAGCGGGAGCCCATGCCGGCAAAACCCGCGAAGGCATGAAAAACTTGGATTGGATGGTCAATGTCAACATTTTTGACAACGAGACCGGATCATTCTGGCGTGGACCGGGCATGGATCCCGCCAAGATCAAAACCGCGGTGTTTTTCCTGCCAGCAGCGGTATCGGTTGAAAAAGAAGGATCGATTACCAACAGCGGCCGCTGGAGCCAGTGGCGCTATCAGGGTCCCAAACCCCTGGGCAACAGCCGCTCCGACGGTCAGATCATCATGGAGCTGGGCAATAAAATTAAGGCCCAGTACAAAGATGGCGGTACTTTCCCGGAGCCCATCCGCAACCTCAAATGGGACTATTTGGCCAAAGGTGAGTATGATCCGCATGCGGTGGCCAAAGAAATCAACGGCTACTTTTTAAAAGATGTGACCATTAAAGGCAAAGCCTTTAAAAAGGGCACCCTGGTCCCCAGCTTTGGGTTTCTGCAGGCCGACGGGTCCACCTCTTCTGCCAACTGGCTGTATTCCCACAGTTACACCGAAAAGGGCAACATGGCGGCGCGGCGCAGCACCCAGGATGCGTCCAACAATATTGGTCTGTATCCGGGGTTTGCCTGGTGCTGGCCGGTTAATCGGCGAATCATTTACAACCGCGCCTCGGTAGATCTGAAAGGGCAGCCCTGGGATAAGGAGCAGTGGGTAATTAAATGGGATGGATCTAAATGGTCAGGCGGAGATGTACCGGATGGTGGATGGCCACCATTGGGTAGCCTGGAAAATCCAAATCCCAAAAGCAAACACTCCTTTATCATGCGCAAACACGGCCATGGGCAGATATTTGGCCCGGGTCGCGCCGATGGACCTTTACCGGAGCACTACGAGCCGATAGAATGTCCGGTGGAGAAAAACTTCATGAGCTCGGTCTATACCAACCCGACCGCCGTTGTTTATGGGACCAAGGCCGATATTTATAAAACCTGTGACCCGCGCTATCCGTTTGTGGGCACCACCTACCGGGTAACCGAACACTGGCAGACCGGGGTAATGAGCCGTCACCAACCCTGGCTCCTTGAAATGCAACCCCAGGTATTTGTGGAGATGAGCGAAGAGCTGGCCAAGCTCAAACAAATTAAGAACGGGGAACGCGTACTGGCCACCTCGCCTCGGGGGCAGCTGGAATGCAGCGCGATTGTTACCCAGCGGTTCAAACCGCTCAAGATCGCCGGCAGGCTTGGCACTGTTGTGCACCAGGTGGGTTTTCCATGGTGTTTTGGATGGCAAAAACCGGCCAGCGGCAAAGAGGAAAGCGCCAATTTGCTGACGCCTTCCACCGGTGATCCCAATACGCGCATACCGGAAACCAAGGCCTTTATGGTCAATATACAGAAGCTATAGAAGGAGGTGATCGCATGAGTAAGTCATTTTTTATCGATACCACATTATGTACGGCCTGCAGGGGCTGTCAGGTCGCCTGCAAGGCTTGGCATGACCTTCCCGCAGAAGAAACGACAAACCGTGGGACTTACCAGAATCCGGCCGATCTCTCCTTCGATACTTACAAGCTGGTCAGGATGCACGAGGAGGTCATCGGCGGGCAGTTGAAGTGGCTGTTTTTCCCGGAACAATGCCGCCACTGCATAGAGGCGCCCTGTCTGGAAACCGCCGGCGATCCGGCTGCCATCTACTATGATGAGCCCTCCGGGGCGGTGATTTACACGGCCGCAACCAAAAATCTGGATGCGGCTGAGATCATCGAGTCCTGTCCATACAACATTCCGCGCAAGGGACCCGATGGTGTGCTGGCCAAGTGCGATATGTGCTATGACCGGGTTCAAGCCGGGATGCAACCGGCCTGTGTCAAGACCTGTCCGACCGGCGCCATGAACTTTGGGGAGCGTCAGGAAATGCTGGACCTGGCTCAAAAACGCATGGCGATGGTCAAAAAGACTCACCCTAAGGCCCTGCTGCTGGATCCCGATGACATTCGGGTCATTTATATGGTCGCTTATGACCCCGGCCTTTACCATGAGTTTGCGGTAGCCTCAAATACCGACTTTGGTATTTCTAGGCAGGTGGCGTTAAAAAGAATGTTACGCCCGCTTAAAAATATTGTCTCACACCTGGTTTAAAAATAACCTAAGCCAGCATCACCATAAAGAGGGGAGACGGTTTTACCGGCTCCCCTTTTTTATTAACAAAAGGTATGATAGGCTCCTTTTAGGTGTTATATTATAGTGTCATGTCGTACAGATGGGGTACAACAGTGCTGAGTTCTATTAAACACAATATCTATGGTTTCAGGTGTCAGGTGTCAGGTCTGAAAAGATAGGACTGAGTGCTGAGGTCTGAGGTATATCGAAATAGAAAGGGGCAAAAATGGCCATGCCAATTCATGACGGGAAACGACAACTCATGCTCCCAGGAGGACGATTCATGACGGAAACCGACACTTAATGTTGCAACGGTCGGCCGTCAGACAAACTTTTTTGCTCAGTCCCCAGTCCTCAGCACTCAGTCCTTTTTTCCCTGACACCTGAACACTGACACCTGAAACCTATTAGATAAGGAGAACACATGACAGCTTATCTGGCCATCACCTCACAACAGGTTAAACAGGCGGTTGCAGCCCTGAAAAAGCTGCGGCCGGCTTACGCAGACCTTTTGAGCTTTTACGAGAAAATTTTTGTGGCCCAGGAAGATTCCAAAAGCCAAATAAAAATAGATCCTCTAATAATCAGTGAAGAGATCCTGGCGCTAAAGAAAAAGGAAAAATTTTCGCTGATCGATATATCCGAATTTGGGGTCGAACCAAATGCAGCGATCGCTCTTTTAAAGCGCATATGCCAGATCGTCGAAGCAGCCAACCAGGAGATGGCTGATTCCGCCCGGGTCATCCGAAAAGCCGTGGCATCCGGAGTACTGGATCCGCAGTCCCTTTTTGCAGCTCTTTTAAAAGCAGAAGATGCCTATTTTAAAAAAGTCGAAAAAGATCTTGGCATCGAAAAAAAACCCCTGGCTTTTGTTGCTTACAGCAGCATAAAGCCCCATGTGGTCCATTGCGCCGAGCAGCTTGCATCCTACCTGGATTCAGACCATCCGTGGGATAAAGGATTTTGTCCCATTTGCGGCAGTGCTCCCGGATTTTCACTGTTTGAAGATGAAGGACAACGCTTTTTATTTTGCGGATTCTGCTGGCATCGGTGGGCAGCCCAAAGAATATATTGCCCGTTGTGCGAAAACAAAGACAGCAGCACCCTGCATTACTACTTCAGTGAAACCGAAAAAGACTACCGGGTCGATGTGTGTGACCGCTGCAAAACGTATATAAAAGCCGTCAATAAGCGCAACATAGACCGTATGATTTATCCGCCCCTGGAATTCGTTTCAACATTGCATCTGGATATAAAAGTCCAGGAAATGGGCTTCAAAAGCGGAATCCAGCTCGAACTTCAATAGTTCGAATCAGAAGACAGAAGGCAGAGAACAGAAAACAGAAGACAGAATTCAGATAGGATGCTACCTCTTTTAGTTTTTGCTATCTGTCTTCTGTCGTCTGACATCTGTCGTCTGACATCTGACTTCTGTTATATAACCTCTGAATTATGAAGCGACTTATTCTCAAATACGGGCTTGGCCTGATCCTGATTGCCATCCTGCCGTGCGCATCCCATGCACAGGTCCAAAAAGAAACCGCAAGTCTGCTTGAAGCTACGGGTCCGTCCGTCTCAGATGTGGTTTCCTTGAAGACGGCATGGTCGGTTGACCGCGCTCACCCGGGGGAACCGGTCGCACTTGCCGTTGTGGTCGATATTAAAGACGGATATCACATCAATGCCGATGCAAGCCAGGTCCAGCCCTTTGAAGATTTCAAACCCTATCCCACCAAAGTTCAGGTTGTCGCTGCTACCGGGGGTATCACCATAGAGACCGCTCGGTTCCCGCAGGCAAAACCGATTAAAGTAAGCTATGCCAGCGGCGCGCTGATGTCATTCGAAGGCCGGACGCTTATCTACCTGCCGATGAAACTGGACGAACAGATAAAGCCGGGATCTATCGGACTGGAAATAAGGGTGGAATATCAAGCATGTTCGGACCGATACTGCCTGTTTCCACAAAAGGAACTATTGAAAGAAACACTTTCCGTAGTCGAATCCGGAACAACCACATCAAAAATAAATGAGGGGCTGTTTGCCAATCTCTTCGCCGGAGAGATGGCTGCACCTGCCGGGGTGGTTAACTTTAATCTCTTTGGCTGGCAATTTTCCATCAATACATCATCGGGGTCTGGATGGATCGTACTGCTGCTCACAGCCGCTTTAGGTGGCTTGCTGCTGAACCTCACCCCCTGTGTCCTGCCGCTGATTCCGATTAAAATCATCAGTTTATCCCATGTGGCCCAAGATCGAAAAAAATGTTTTTTTCTAGGGTTAGCGATGTCCATGGGCGTGCTGGCGTTTTGGACCGGCCTTGGCATCCTGATCGCTCTGGCCAGTGATTTTACCGCCACCAATCAATTGTTCCAATATCCGGTTTTTACGATCCTGGTGGGTGCCATCATTGGAATCATGGCACTGGGGATGTTTGGCTTTTTTTCGGTGCGTCTGCCCCGGTTCATCTATATGATCAATCCCCAGCAAGACAGTCCTCAGGGATCTTTCGGGCTTGGCATCCTGGCAGCGGTTTTGTCGACGCCCTGTACAGCCCCCTTTATGGGGGCCGCGGCTGCATGGGCAGCAACGCAAACGCCGCTGACAACCTTGACCACTTTTGCCGCCATCGGTGGGGGTATGGCCCTGCCGTATCTGATTCTCTCGGCTTTTCCCAATCTGGTCAATCGGATGCCTAAAGCAGGACCCGCCAGTGTGTTGATCAAGCAGGTCATGGGCCTTTTTATGTTAGCGGCGGCGGCCTATTTCTTAGGCGTTGGCATCAGTGCACTCTTGATTACGCCACCCAATCCCCCGAGCAAAATTTTCTGGTGGCCGGTAATGGGTTTCGTTACAGCTGGAGGCGCCTGGCTGGCCTACCGCAGCATGCGCCTGGCCTCAAAAAAAATAATCAAAACAGTTTTTGTCAGTCTGGGTATAATTTTGATGGCCTTGCCGATCTGGGCGGCCATGAGGCTGTCCGGGGAGGGACCGATTGACTGGGTTTATTACACCCCCGAACGCTTTGAGTCAGCCATCGAGCAAAGAAAACCGGTTTTAATGGATTTTACAGCCGAATGGTGTCTTAACTGCAAGGTTCTCGAGGAAAGTGTTCTGCATGATCAACGGATTATCAATCTTCTGGCACAGGAAAATATCGTCCCGATGAAAGTCGACATCACCGGCAACAACCCCGCCGGAAAAGCCAAACTGAAAGCGATTGGCAGTCTGACCGTCCCCCTGCTGGTGGTTTTTTCGCCAGACGGCAAGCCGGTTTTTAAAAGCGACTTTTACACGGTCGATCAGATTTTGGGTGCTGTGGAGAGAGCGCTTAACAGCAAGGAATCCCTTAAGCGAAATTAACCCATTCGTCATGATTGGCAATGTTGCGTGTTCCGGGTTGCGTGTTCCGGGTTGCGAGTTGCGGGTTGCGTGTTTCAACAGGCGCCTTCATTGCATGTTGCGGATTTAGCGCTTTTATCTTTGGATTTGAAATTGACATGATTATTTCTTTTGCTTTTCAAAGCGTAACTCGTACCTCGCAACCCGGAACGCGCAACATTTACTGACCTAAAAATTCACGAATCTTTTTGTTTAGAACCTTTTCGGATCGCTGGCCCGGCATTTTTGCAACAATCTGGCCGTCTTTCACAAAAAAAATCATCGGTATGGCAAATAACGAAAATTTCTGAACAGCGGCTTCGCCATACCAGTAAACCGGAAAACGGACCTGCAGTTTATCAATAATCGGTTGCATGGCCCGGGGCCCTGCCAGATCGATGCTGATGCCGATCAGGTTTAACCCATGTTCCCTATACTTTTTGTATACTTTATTTAAGGTCGGCAGCTCATCGATACAGGGACCGCACCAGGCCGCCATGAAGGTGACCACAATTTTATTGTTCCTGGCGTTGATCAATTCATCAAGCGCCGATTCTGAAATTTTTTCAATAGTGACTGCGGATTCGGCTTGAGGGGTAGCACTTACCGAACATAAGATGACCAGGACTGCTATGAAAGTGAAAAACCGGCTCCAAAACCGTATCATCAATGTCTACCTTGATTAGAAGTGGTTACAAAAGTCGTGTGGTATATTTTAGCCCAGTTGAGTTCATGAATTAAGAAAATTCCAAATCACAAAACACAAATATCAAATGGTTCGACAAGCTCACCACCCTGAGCCAAGTCGAAGGGCAAATCACAATAACCGAAATTCAAAATCCCAAACAATGTTTCGATTTACCCGTAAAAAGCCTGCCAAGCTGTCATTGCGAGCGTAGCGAAACAATCTCTATCAATCTATGTCTCTGAAATCATGGGATTGCTTCGTCACTTCGTTCCTCGCAATGACCGCCGATAGGGCTTTTTTCGAAACCATCATGTTTTGGTCATTGAAAAATTGAGATTTGAGATTTATTTGTAATTTGGTGCTTGAAATTTGGGATTTAAACAAATTTATCTTTGAAAAAGAAGACCTATAAAACCAATCTGTGTTTTGCAAATTACATAAGGGACGCAACACTAGATGCCAGTGGAAAATAGCCAGCAACCAGAAACCAGCGTCCAGAAACCAGAGACTACTATTTATTCATCTTTTCCAGAGTAGTCGCACACTGTGCCAGATCCGGTCTGACATTGATATCCGAGACCTGAATATCTTGAATGATTCCTTTTTTATCAATAAAAATCAAGGCCCGCTCGGTAACGCCGCTGGACCGCAGCACACCGTATTTTTCAGCCACCGCGCCGTGGGGCCAGAAATCTGAAAGCACCGGAAACCACAATTCCCCCATCTGATGGGTCCAGGCATACAGCGTCGGTATGTTATCGACCGTGATGCCGAGAAGCACGGCGTCGTTTTCGTCAAACATTTCCTTTACAATATTATACCCCGGCCACTGGTCGGAACAAACCGGCGTCCAGGCTGCGGGAACAAAAGAAAGGACCACATGCTTTTTGCCCCGGTACTGACTGAGAGAGATTTTTTCTCCGGAAACAGAAGGCAACGTAAAGTCCGGTGCGGGGTCGCCAACTTTGACCTTTAAGGTACTGTCAACCGGTTTTAATTGTCCCGGATTATAGATATTATCCTTAAACGCTTCTGACGCTCCAAAAGCAGTCGCAACGAATAACAGTAAGATCAGACCGGGTACGATATTCATGATTAGAAATTTTTTCATATGGATCACCTCCTCATAACAACCCCGAATTCAGAAGAAGTTTTTTGATGAGTTGATCGGCGTCTTTGGCACCGCCGACTTTAGAATAA
>PVMK01119528.1_pt1 | contig 12448 bp, 12 predicted proteins | sample 1853481 | NCBI WGS metagenome assembly PVMK01 (sample SAMN08533507, study PRJNA380276) | Marine sediment metagenome, whole genome shotgun sequencing project.
GCGCCATTTCGCCAGTGCCGCCGCCGCGTAACTTCCAACCGGGACCACCCGGGTCTTGTTGCCCTTGCCGGTCACCGTGATCAGCCCCGATGCGGGGTCGATCTGGTCCCAGCGCAGGCTCGCAAGCTCTGAAAGACGCAGCCCCGAGGAATAGAACAGCTCCATGATCGCCTTGTCGCGAATGGCCAGTGGCGTGTCGTCTTTTATGTCCAGCAGGCGTGTCATAGTGTCTGTATCGAGGGTTGCCGGTAGTTTTTTCTGCGCCTTCGGTGCTTTCACCGGCACTGCCGGGTTGTGTTCGGCCAGGCCTTCTTTCATTGCCCAGCGGTAAAAACTACGGATTGCGGACAACAGCCGTTGCAGGCTGCGTGAGCCGAGGCCCTGCCGGTGGAGACGGGCGACCAGGCCACGGACCTGGTGTTCGTTGACCCGGTTCAGGTCGTCGATTTCGAGGCGGTTCAATTCTTCGGAAAACAGCTTGAGGTCGCGCTGGTAGGCCACCCGGGTGCGGGGTGAAAGACCGCGCTCATGGTGCAGGTAATCCAGGAATTGCTGTAGCTGCTTCATGACGCAGGAAGCATACACCCGATTCAGGCGGAGCGGCGTTGATCCTCGGCTTCGTCACTCGTAAGAGTTATGGCGATCACATTTGACAGCAGGTCGAGAAACAGCGTGCCCATGCCGGGATAGAAACGGGCCGGATCACTACTTCCAATTGCCATCATCCCGTCGGCTCCTTTTTCGCCCAGGGGGATCAGCGCGGTGGACTGGACCCAGCGGGCCTTGCTGCCGAACAGGAAGTCCAGCTTGTTTTCACTCAATCTGCCGCACACAGTCTGACCTTTTTCCAGGTGTGCCTGGAATTGATCGAGTCCGGGATCGTCGGCCTTTATGCCTATGACATCGTCACCCGCTGCAGATGCAATTTCCTGGTCGAACAGGCAGATCTGCAGAATATCGGCGCCGAAATCATTGAGGAGACTGTTACCCAGGTGGGTGAAAAATTCCTGGTGGGAACCGATAGGCATGAGTTCAAGCGTGAGCTGATGAAGCCGGGACATGAGTTGCTCATTCTCGGAGGCGACTTGCACCAGCCGGTTGAGTTGCTTGCTCATTTCTTCGTTGCTGGCCCGTAACTGCTCGACCTGGCGCTCTATCAGGGAGACGGCTGCACCGCTTTGGTGATTGATTTCCAGGATTTCCAGTACATCCGGATGGTCATCCAGAAAATCAGGGTTCTTGCGCAGGTAGCTTGCGACCACTTCTTTTAATGATGTTTTGTCGTCACTCATTCATGTTCCCTCTGACTACGTGCTCGGCTGGCCCTTTCATTGTCAGGGGCTCTTGGTTTCCGCGCCACTTTATCACAAGCTGGCCGCCGGGTAGAAAGACATCCACAACATCGCCGACCCGTCCCGCCTGCCGAAGAATTCCCATTGCCGCGCAAGCGCCGGATCCGCAGGCAAGGGTTTCCCCGGCGCCGCGTTCAACCACCCGCAAGAAAATTTTCCCGGGTCCAGCCAGTTGTGCAAACCCGGCATTGCAGCCGTCGGGAAAAACTTCATGCTTGCTGATGAAAGCGCCGATTTCCGGAATTTCGGCGCTGTCGATGTCTCTCGTGATTACCAAAGCATGCGGATTTCCCATTGATGCGGCGCCGAATTCGAGCACGCCCCATGGGGAGTCGAGGTGATACAAACCATCAATGGATTCCAGGTTGAGCGGTATGGCAGCGGCTTCAAAAGACGGCACGCCCATTTCAATTTCGTATTCCCCATCGTCACAGCGTCGCATCTTAACCACGCCAGCGGGGCTCTCCACAGTAAACGGGTCAGCTCCGGCTTCACCTGTTAGTTCAAGGTACAAGCCGATGCAGCGTGCGCCATTGCCACACTGGCTGGCAGGGCTGCCGTCGGAGTTCCAGATTTCGTAGCGGGCCTGGTTTCCAGGCTCAATTGCGTCCCGCAACACCAGTATCTGATCGCAGCCGATCCCGCGCTGGCGATCGGAGATTGATGATGCCAGAGCAGGGTCAATAGTGAACTCCATGCCGCGTGCGTCGATCAGCACGAAGTCATTGCCAGCGCCGTGCATCTTATGAAAATCGAGTGACATCTTCAGAGCGGCGGCTGATCTTCTTCTTCGGTAATCTCCTCAACAGGATCCTCTGCAGCGCCCGCCGTTTCCGTTCGCTCAGTCTGATCTTCCGTTTCGGGGAGGTACAACGGGCCGCGTTGTCCGCAAGCCGCCAGTGACAGCGCAAGGCAACAGCAAATAACGAGAGAGAGGTATGGTAATCGGGTTCTTTTCATCGACGGGTTGAGTGGTCCAAGGGCTGATACACTATACGCCATGAATACTCTGGAATCAGCCACCGCTGCTCAAGCTGACCGGCAGACAGGGTCTGCCCTGGAAGTGGTCGAAATTGAAACCGGGCCGGCCCCGACGGCATCCGTCATCTGGCTGCATGGCCTGGGAGCGGACGGACACGACTTTGAACCGGTCGTTCCGCAACTGCTGTGGCCCGACGCGCCTGACATCCGCTTTGTTTTTCCACATGCGCCGGTCAGGCCCGTCACCCTCAATGGTGGCATGCCAATGCGCGCCTGGTATGACATCGTGAGTCTGACTTCGGATCGTGATCAGGACCAGCAGGGGATTGCACAAAGCGTCAACCAGGCCGCAGCCCTGCTTGACCGTGAGCGCAAACGGGGGATCGCCGCTAACCGCATCGTTGTCGCCGGGTTTTCCCAGGGCGGAGCCATCGCACTACAACTGGCAATCCGCTATTCGGAAACACTGGCAGGCCTGATTGCACTCTCGACCTACCTGCTATTGGACCACCGGTTGGAAAATGACCGGCATGAAGCCAACAGGAACCTCCCGGTTTTTGCCGGCCATGGTACTTCCGACCCGATGGTGCCCTGCCGCCTCGGTGAGATGCTGATGGAACGCATGCGCAGCATGGGCCACCCGGTCGAGTGGCACAGTTATCCGATGCAGCACGCAGTCTGCCCACAGGAAATTGCTGACCTGTCCGCCTGGCTGCGGAATCACCTGACCTGAACCGATGGCTGGAACCCTGGAAATGGAATTGCAGGAACAGTCGGTGGGAGTCTACCCACCGTCATTTTGCAACTGGCGCCTGTTGTTGACGTTGATGGTCATCACCGAATTATCCGTTGTTCTGGTTGGGCTCGGCCGTGGTGGCTTGCCCGGCTGGCAATGGCTGGGCATGGCAAGTCTCTACTCGCAATGGATGGCGCTGTTTTGTGCTTCCGGGCTCTGCGTCACCAGTGGCTGGACCAACCGCTTTTCCGCACGGGGCGCATGGATCGGGAGTTGGTTGATCGCCATGTGGCTGGCCATGGTATTCAGCTATGCGGCTTGGGCGGCGGTTTTTGTATATATGCCGGGCATGATCAGCGACACCGTTGGCATGTTTGTTCTCAAAAGCGTATTTGCCGTTGGCCTGGTCACAGTAGTATTTTTCCGCTACCTGGAAATCAGGGCGCGCTGGCGATTGGAGCTGATGGCCCAGGCCGAGGCCAGGGTACAGGCCTTGCAAGCCAGGATACGCCCTCATTTCCTGTTCAACAGCCTGAACACCATTGCGAGTCTGATTCCGGACGACCCGGCCAACGCAGAAGCGGCTACACTGGATCTTGCCGATATATTCAGGGGCAGCATGCGCCGCGCAGACCAGCTCATTTCGCTTTCCGATGAGCTCGAACTGGCCCACCAGTACCTGGACATGGAACGCCGGCGCCTGGGCGAGCGGCTTGAAGTTGACTGGCGCGCCGATGAACTACCGGCCGGGGCCGCGGTACTTCCCCTGATGCTGCAACCCTTGCTTGAAAATGCCGTTGCGCACGGTGTCCAGACCCTGCAGCAAGGCGGGAAGATCGCCGTTTATGGCCGCACTGAAGGGGACCAGGTGGTGATCACGATCAGTAACCCCCTGGCGCCGGAGGGTTCCGACACCAGCGGTCACGGGATGGCGATCCGCAATATCCGGGAGCGCCTGTCACTGGCCTTTGGCTCACGCGCGAGCCTGTTGACCAACCAGGATAATGAGCAGTTTTATGCTGTATTGAGTTTGCCCTATGTTGAACATTCTGATCATTGATGACGAAAAACCGGCGCGTGACCGTTTGCGCCGGCTGCTGGATGCCATACCCAAATGCGACGTTGTGGGTGAGGCCGGCAGTGGCGGCCAGGCACTGGAGTGGATCAGGGAGCTGAGCCCGGACGTTCTGCTGCTGGATATCTCCATGCCGGGCATGGACGGGATGTCGCTGGCGCGTGTATTGCAGGAAGGCGGGGCCTCACCGGCGGTGATATTCTGCACGGCGTACCAGGATCAGGCCTTGCGGGCGTTTGAATTGGAAGCCATCGATTACCTGGTGAAACCCGTTCGCGCCGAGCGCCTGGAAAAATCAATCGAGAAGGCCCGGCGCTACCTGGGGGCTGATGAAGGCCAGGACGATGAGCACTACGTGCGCTCGACCGTTGGCGGAAAGGTGGTGCTGACTCCCATTCATCGTGTGATCTGCCTGGTCGCAGAGGACAAATACACAACGGTAGTCCACGAGAAAGGCACGACCGTGATCGATGATTCCCTGACCGAAATGGAACACAATTTCCCCGAGTTGTTTTTCAGGGTGCACCGCAATGCGCTGGTTTCACGCAAGCACCTGCGCGGGCTGGAACGGACCAGCGATGGCCAGGCCCGGGTCCTGTTGAGCGGCACCGACCGCAAACCTGAAGTCAGCAGGAGAAATATATCTTCTCTGAGAAAATTGCTGAGCGAACTTTCATGACCCAAACAATAAGAATTGCAACCAGAAAAAGTGAGCTCGCCTTGTGGCAGGCCAATCACGTTGCCGACCTGCTGCGGGAGCAACACCCCGGGATGACGGTTGAACTCCTGCCGATGGTGACAAAGGGAGACATCATCCTGGATCAGCCCCTGGCGAAAATTGGCGGCAAGGGCCTGTTCCTGAAAGAACTGGAACGAGCACTGCTCAAAGGCGATGCGGACATCGCGGTACACTCGATGAAAGACGTGCCCGTGGAGCAGGTTCCCGGCCTGGTGGTGGACGTGATGCTGGAGCGCGCAAATCCATTTGACGCCCTGCTCAGTCGAGACGGCCGGCCACTTTCAGAACTGCCGGCCGGCGCCTGTATCGGCACCAGCAGCCTGCGGCGGCAGTGCCAACTAAAATCAATCAGGCCCGACCTTTCCGTCCGGGACCTGCGGGGAAACGTGAATACCCGGATCCGCAAATTGCAGGAAGGCGAGTACGACGCCATCATCCTGGCCTGTGCGGGCCTGGAGCGCCTGGGCATGGGTGATCTCATTACCGAGACACTCGAGCCGCCCCAGTGGTTGCCCGCAGCAACACAGGGGACTATCGGGATTCAGTGCAGGGCAGGCGACGAGGCCGTTATCGATCTGATTGAGCCATTGAAAGATCGGGATGCCGTTTTGCGTACCCATGCCGAGCGCGTGGTGACCACGGCCTTGCAGGGAAGCTGCCAGGTGCCGTTGGCGGTTTTCGCTGAGCTGGATGGGGAAGACATTAGCATCAGCGGGATGGTCGGAATGCCGGATGGCAGCAAGATCATACGAGGCAAACGAGCCGGTTCGTCTGGTGAGGCAGAGCGGCTTTCCGCCGCTGTTGCCAATGATCTGCTCAGCCAGGGTGCAGGCCAGATCATAGCGTCGCTGGCATGAAATTCACCCACGTTTTCATCTCGCGGCCGCGCAAAGAAGCGGAGGAACTGGCCGCCATGCTCGCTCCACTAGGGCTTCAATCGGTAGTGCAGCCGGCGTTCAATTTTTTTCCGCTGGATGCCCGCGCCTTGCAGAAAGGAATATTCGATGAGATCGACATGGCCGGCCCGGATGCGCTGGTCATATTTACCAGCCCGAGATCTGTGGCCCACGGGCTTTCCCAGTTGCCCGACAATGCCCTGTTCCAGGCAAGGATTGCGGCAATTGGCCCGGCCACGGCAAAAGCGCTTGGGGCAGCGGGTATCCGGGTCAATGTGACCCCAAGCAGAGGCTATACCAGCGAGGCCTTGCTCGAATCCATAGCTGATGAGGCTGCCAACTCAACCGCGGTGCGGCCCTTCACTTTCATCATCACCGCCCCGGGCGGGCGCCGGAAATTGCTCGAAGCCCTCAAAGCCCTGAACTGGCGGGCAAGGTTGGTGATGGTATACAAGCCGGAGCCCGCGGAACTGGACAAGCAGGCTTTGCAAGCCCTGAAGGAAGCTTCGGGAGTACTTTCCACCTGGACCAGCGCCAACGCCATTAAAGCCTTGTCACAAAGGCTGCCTCCCGCCACCTGGTTCCAGTTGTGCCAGGGCGACTGGCTGGTTATTTCCGAGCGGCTTAAACGGCTGGCGCGCGCTTATGGGCCTGAGCGCATTCACCTCGCTTCCGGTTCCGGGAACGCGGATCTGCTTTCCGCCATCAGGGGTCTTTGTTGATCTTGAAGGACGCGGGCAGTGATAAAGGGTGAAGTATCGCGCTCTTTTGGTTAGCATTTGAATTCCTTCGGACAAACCACAGGTCTTAATGGGTGAACACCGAAATCTCCGAGATTGAATCTGAAACTCCGGAAACTCCGCCGGAAGAAACTGAGATCAAAGAAACGAAACCGGGAAAAGGCCCACCGCGTCGCGGCGGTTCAGCACTCTCGTTTTTTGCATTCATTTTTGCACTGGCAGCGCTGGGTGGAACTGCCTGGATGTGGTGGCAGGACCAGGCATCCCAGGGGCTGGAAGAAGCGCGTGCATTCAAGGAAATTGCACGCCTTGACAGCAGCGACAGCGAACTGTCGCTCAAAATAGGTCAAATTCGCGATGAACTGAACTCGCTGGTTGCAGGCGATGTCGGGGCTGAATTTGCGGCTATGCAAAAGCGCCTGGAAGAAGATCGCTCGAAAATGGAAGGTGTCGAGAAAGCGGCCAGGGAACAACTGGCGTTGACCCGGTCATTACAGGCGGCGGCTGACTCCATGCATGGCCGGCAGCAGGCGTCGGAGGCTGCGCTGGCCAGTCTGTCCACCAGGGAACTGGATGCCAGTAATGAACTTGACATTTCTGAGGTGGACTACCTGCTGCGGCTGGCCAATGAACGCCTGCAACTGTTTGCCGATCCGGCGGCCGCTGACCAGGCGCTCGAGGTTGCCGATATGCACCTGGCGTCGCTGGATAACCCGATGTACCTGGGGGTCCGCCAGGATATCGCTGCAGCCAGGCATGATCTGGCATCGGTCAATATTCCCGACTACATGGAGATAACCAGTCATTTGGATTCCATCCAGTCAGAAATAGCCTCACTGCCTTTCCGCGGGGCCGCTCCGGCAACGACGAGTTCCGAAAAAGCAGCAGGAGATGGTTGGTGGGAGAAGGTGAAGGGTGTTTTCTCCAACCTGGTGACCGTCAGGCGCAGTACGGATGAGGAAAACAAGAGAATCAGCCTGCAGGACAAGGATTTCATCCGCCAGCGGGTCTGGCTGCAACTGGAAATCGCCCACCTTTCACTGATGCGCCGGGACCAGGAGGCGTTCAGAGCCTCACTCAAGCGCGTCCAGGAATCATTATCGACCTGGTTTGATTCCGGTGACAGCGCTTTCCAAACCGCCAAGCAGCGCATTGATGACCTGATGGCGATCGAGGTAAAGGTGGATGTGCCGGATATCACGGCGCCCTGGTCGACCCTGCGCCTGCTGCGGGCGAACCAGCCCAGGTCCGCGCCTGCACTTGCACCGGCGCCAGTTTCTCAACCGCAAATTCCTGAAGGATGAAAAAGTCCTTTCTCATCCTGATTGCTGTCGCCTTGGCGTTGCTGGCGGCTGCGATTGCGCCGGTGTTCAAGACCGACCCGGGCATGGTACAGGTTCACTTTCGTGGCTGGACCATAGAAACCAGCGTATTGATCCTGGTACTGGCCGTGCTGGCGCTTTGGTTGCTGGTATGGGTGCTTGTTCGTTTGTGGAAAATGCCGGCTGAGACGGCTCGGCACATACGGGACCGAAGATCGCTGGCCCAGCTTGAAAAAGGCCTGCTGGCGCTCACGGAAGGGGATTGGAGCACGGCCGAGCGGGCCCTGGAAAAATCCGCCAGTTCGCACGGCCGCACCACGGCGCGCTACCTGGCAGCCGCCGAGGCGGCGGATGGCCAGGATGCCGGGGACCGCGCCGAGTGGTATCTGGAGCAGGCCGACACCCGGAATCGCAAACAGAAATTCCTGGTGGATCTGACCCGGGCAAGGATACTGACCCAGAACGCCCATTATGCGGAGGCACAGGAGGTTCTGGAGGCATTGCTCAAGCGCCGCCGCCGTCACCCTCAAGTGCTGGAAATGCTGGCGCGTTGTTATCGTGAACTCGGGGAATGGAAGGCGCTGCTCAAGCTGTTGCCAACCATGCAAAAAGCCGGCGTGATCGATGAACTCGAAGCCGTGGAGCTGAGGCATACTGCAGCGATTGGAGAACTGCAGCGCTGCGGGAACAAAGAAGACCTGCAGGCAAGTTGGCGGGCGCTTCCCAGGGCGATGCAGAAGACGCCCGAGGTGATAAGAGCCTTCTCTGACCAGGCGGTGCTGAACGGTACGCCGGAATTGACCGAGGATGTGATACGCACGAGCTTGAAGCGCGAATGGAACCCCATGTTGTTGATTCCCTACGGCGAACCCGGGCCCAAAGACACGCCGAAGCGGCTGAAACAGTGCGAAAAATGGTTATTGGAATATCCGGATGATGCTGTGCTGCACCTCACCCTGGGCCGTTTGTGCGCCCGGGAGGAATTGTGGGGCAAGGCGCGGCACCACATGATCCGCAGCCTCGAGATCGAGCCCACGGTTGCCGGCTACGATTCACTGGGACAGTTGTTGGAGCGTAAAGGGGAACTCGAGATCGCCATGGTCTGTTTCCGCAATGCACTGCGTATGAACCAGGGCAAGGAACCGCTACCGCTGCCCGGTGATCAGGCCAGGCTGGGGTCCCCCCAGGCTGTGGATTCCGCATAGCAGAGAAACTACTAAACCAACCCGCACCGGTAACCACGCGTAAGCCACTGGAAACCAGCAGCACATCTCAAAAAAGCAATTTATTGGCATTGCTCTATACTGAGAATGATTCTTGTTTGTAAGAGTCTCGATTGTGTATCTATTTCAAAAGCTGAGGAGACAATATTTTGAAAAGAATGACGGGAAATGGTTTTAAGCTGTTACCACTGCTCCTTGTGTTGATTACAGGGGGAGTTCAGGCCTCCGACCACAGCGACTCATCGAACGCTGTCAACGATCCGGTTGCCGATTTGTCGGATCTTTACGCCTGGGTCGAGCCTTTTTGTAAAGGGAGCGGGGGCGCCGGGTGCGAAGCTGACCCCACCGAGCTGATTTTAGCGCTGACAGTCAATCCGTCTGCTACCGGGGCAGACCAATTCTCCGAGGACGTGCAATACCACTTCTACATTGAGAATGACAAAGGTGACAGCTCGCAGATCGACTGCTCGTTCAGCGCCGCGCAGGTCGTCACCTGTGCCGGCACGGGCAGCTTGAACACGCTGTCGGTTTCAGCCCCTGTTGGCCAGGTTGGCGTTAATGGCGACATCAAGGTGTTTGCCGGTCTCAGGGACGACCCGATGTTTATCGATGCTGAAATGATGGAAGAGTTTACTCAGATCGGCGTGCCTGCCTTAACTCCCCCCGGGACCGATTCTCTGGCTGGCACCAACGTGTTGGCCATTGTGATCAGCATCAAGATCACCGCGATGCCCGGCGGCTCCGAGCCTGACCATAATCTGCTGAAAATCTGGGCGGCATCTGATCGTATTGCAGGGGACGGTATCAACGGCGGGATAACCGGCTCCTGGTATAACCCGGATCAGAATGGTCAGGGTTGGGTGATCGAAGTCATCAGCACCCCTTCGGGCGGGAAACAATTTCTGACTTATTTTTATGGCTATGATAATAACGGCGAGCAGCTTTGGTTGATAAGCGGCGCCAACACCATTAATGGTTCTGTTGCAACGGTTGATGTTTTCCGCACGAGCGGCATCGGGTTTGGTGGTGATTTTGATCCGGCGAGCTTTGATCTCGGAGCAGCGGTTGGTTCAATGGTATTTGATTTTCCGCACTGCAATATGGGAAGCGTTGCCTTCATATCCGCTGATACTGCCAGCCTTGGCGATTTCGAAACAGATATTGAGCGCATTACCAATATCGACTCCCTGGATTGCGAGCTGCTGGCATCCGGCCAGGTTGACCGCACCGGTCGGCCGTTCGTCAGTGCCTTTATTCCTGAAGAGATGCGCAACGCCTATAACTCAAACAGCGATCCAGGCACCTGGGATGCTGCCTACAACGCCGCTATTCTGGCAGGTGTCAAGGCGATTGATCTGGCAGATGGCGTAGCGGGGAATGCTGCCGCCGATCCACAGGTGTTTACGGACATATTCGCGGATGACCGCCTGTTAGTCGACATCAAGAAAGCCCAGAGCTCGCCCGATCAATACTTTACCATTGAGTTTTCAATGATGGTTCCCCAGGACTGGAACATTAGCGCCGGGCGCAGACCTGCTGAGGATGTCCTTGAGACCCATTTGAGCATGCTTGTGACTGCCTGGGATCCGGTTCTGGACGATTTTGTCACAGCGAACGATGTGCCGTTTCTCACACAATTCCCATTTCTGGCTGCTCCTCACTAAATGAGGTGACGCATTTTATAGCGGCTGCCTTTTTGGCGGCCGCTTAATGAGGCCTGGCCAGCACCCGCACCGGCACGTCCAACCCGAATTCAAATGAATCGTAGAACAGGCGGTCTTCCATCACGCCATGCTCGCCAAATTCCCGCTTGGCTGTCTCGATCATCGCTGGCGGTCCGCTCATGTAGACGTCAAAACCTGACAGGTCTGTGTGTTCGGCGATCACCGCCTTGTGCACGAAGCCCCTGAAGCTGGCTCCATCATCATTTTCATCTGGTTCTGAAATCGCTTTTTTATAGTGAATGTGGTCGTACTCCCGCGCCCATTTCTCCGGCAGTTCATCCAGGTAAAGTTCTTCCCGGATGCGCGCGCCCCAGTAAAGGTGAATCGGGCGCCGGTCACCGTGCTCGATCAGGTTTTCGATCATTGACTTCAGCGGGGCGAAGCCGGTCCCGCCGCCCATCATGATCATTGGCCGGTCCAGTTGGTCGTTGCGGACGAAAAAATTACCTTGCGGGCCTTCCAGTCGGAGAATGTCGCGCTCTTTCAATTCGTCGAACACGTGGCCGGTGAAATCCCCGCCCTCCACGTGCCGGATGTGCAGTTCAATTTCATTTTCCAGGGAAGGGCAGCTGGCAATGGAAAAGGCGCGGCGCTTGCCGCCGGACAACAGGACGTCAATGTACTGTCCGGCGAGGAACTGAAGTCGTTGCGTGGCGGGTAATTTTAGCTGCAGGCGAACCACGTTATCAGCAAGCAGGGTCTTCTCCAGTACGCGGGCCGGCAGCATCCGGATCTGGAGGTCGCGTACTGCCTCGATTTCCCGGACCTGAATGACCAGGTCTTCAATCGGCTCAGCCTGGCACATCAGTGCGTAGCCGTCGGCAAAGTCACTTTTTTCGAGAGCCAGTGGCGGGTGGAAGGGGTAGTGGACCTCACCGCTCTTGAGCACGCCCTTGCAACTGCCGCAGGTGCCGTTCTTGCAGGAATACGGCAACATGACGCCCTGGCGCAGGGCGGCCACCAGTATGTTTTCACCTTCCCTGACCTGGAAGGTTTTCCCGCTGCCGTCTATGGTGACTTCGAATTGCTTCACGTATCTCTCCACTAAGGCCGGACATTTTCGCCGATTACTCACTGCTGTGGTAGTCTTGCGCGGCTTTCTTCTGCATGGTGGTTATCTTTTGAATCAATACATCAGCCAGGCTCCGGTAAGCCTGATCCAAATGAATCAAAGAATTCAGGTAGGTATTGAGCGGGTGCTCGGTATCCGGATTACCGCCGTCGGTCCCGATTTTATCTGTGGCGAGATGCCGTGGATGAGCGCACGCAGCAGCCTTTCGGGGTCCTTCACGGCGGAGCATCGATGGTGCTGGCCGAGACCCTGGGCAGTTGGGCCTCCTACCTCGTGGCCTGTGACGATCCGGCTGCACGAGTCGCCGGGATCGAGGTCAGCGGCAGCCACGTCTGGGCGGTCAGTTCGGGTACTGTGACCGGTGTGGCGCGCCCGATCAGACTCGGCCGCAGCCTGCATTTCTGGCGTATCGACATCCATGACCAGGATAACAACCTCTGTTGTTCCGCGAAGCTGACGGTCAAGGTCGGCGCAGCGGGGATTCCCCCTGAGCAGCGCATCCTCTCAACGATGAACCTGCCTGGAATTCTGCGACTCATTACCGGCTGCCTTTCCTGCTGCTGCACCTGCTGATCGGGACGCCAGTCA
>PVMK01118027.1_pt1 | contig 12444 bp, 13 predicted proteins | sample 1853481 | NCBI WGS metagenome assembly PVMK01 (sample SAMN08533507, study PRJNA380276) | Marine sediment metagenome, whole genome shotgun sequencing project.
TCGCCGAGATTCGGCGCAACGGGACGCAATCCCGATTTCGGGCGTTCGAATGACACATCGCAGGCCAGGCCTGTCAGTTCACGTGCGAGCATTGCCGAATCTTTGTGCGTATCCAGTTTCTCACCAAGCGTCTTGGCGCCGCGAACGTTAACCTCGTGAACCTTGTCCAGGTTGTCATAGACCTTCTCCAGACTGCCGAAATGCTGCAACAGGGCAGTCGCGGTTTTTTTACCGACACCTGGCACACCTTTTATATTGTCGACAGCATCGCCGGCAAGCGCGAGAAAGTCGGCAATCTGTTCCGGCCAAACGCCGAAATATTCCGGGATCTGCTCATACTTGATGCGACCCCTGCCAGCAAAATCCCAGAACACGTCATCTTTGGAAACAAGTTGAGCGAGGTCCTTGTCGCGAGTGACGATCGTCGACGGGCGGCCCTTCTTGCGGCCCTCGGTAACGAGCGTTCCGATCAGGTCGTCAGCCTCGTAAGTCGGACTGCAACACTCCATCAGGCCGAGCGCCCTCGTGAACCGTCGGCACTGTTCAAACTGTCGTTTCAGCTCCGGCGGAGCCGGTTCGCGGTTCGCTTTGTATTCGGGATAGATTTCCGTGCGAAAAGACTTACTGAGGCTTTCGTCGAAAAGCACGGCGACAAATTCGGGTTTTACCTGTTCCATGAAGTCGCCGAGAAAACGGCAGTAGCCATACAGTGCGTTTATCGGATTACCGTTCTCGTCGACCATGTCGTCGGGCATCGAGAAATGCGCCCGGAAAACATAAACGCTGGCGTCAATCAGATATTGCATTACCCGCCAATTCCCCCACCGACAGGTGATCGCTTAGCCTCGCGTGTAACGGGCTGGTACGGGGAATATGCGCGAGCAGGTACTGCATCTGGTCAGCAAGAACCTTGCGGCCCTTCAGATATATGTACTCTGCATAAGTCGGTGTGAACGGTACTGCAATCAATTGCATTGCGGCCTGCTCGGGTGTCCGCCCGCCCTTATGGTTATTACAGCGACGACAAGCCGTCGCCACGTTGTTCCAGGCGTCCGTGCCACCGTGAGACAACGGCGTAATGTGATCTCTCGTCAGATCCCGCGTTGGAAAACGCATTGCGCAATAGAGACACAAATTTGCATCACGCTTGAACAGCGTGCGGTTATTCAGTGGCGGCACGTACTGGTCGCGCACGGCCGCCAGTCTCTTGGTCGTGCCATGGGTTGCAATGATCGAGTTGACGCCGATTGCGCTTCGGCGCCCGCTGATAGCGCTGTATCCACCATACATCGTGTACATGAGACTACCGCAGGCATAGGCGACCTGCTCCGTGTGGTACAAGCGTACCGCTTCACGGTAATCGATCCACTCGAGAGGCATACCGGCCACATCGGTTCGGAGTACCTGCTGCGAGATATCAGAAGCTGTCCCATACAACATATGCTTTCACACTCCCCTATACCGTAGTTTGCAGCACTCCCGATAAAAATCATATAGGTCGAAAATTTCAGAAAAACTTCGGCTATGTCATTATTCGCGTATCTGCTGACAGAATTGTGAATTTTCGTCGCAAATCGAGCATTTGGGCGTATAAACAGCCGGATTTCACCCTGTAATCAATAACTTTTGGAGATAAATGATGCCGCTGACTGTTGGCGTGCTGAAGGAGACCCTGCAATCCGAAACTCGGGTCGCGCTGACCCCGGAGATTACTGGAAAACTTCAGGGCCTTGGTGTTGCAGTCGTCATGGAGCATGGCGCCGGAGCGGGATCGCAACTACTCGACTCTGAGTACGAAGGTGTCGAGTTTGCCGACAGCGATGGCGTGCTCAAGAAAACGGATCTCTTGTTTACGGTGCAACCGGCGGCAGAAGATGCCGTTGCCGGGCTCAAAGACGGATCCGTTGTCGTCGGCTTGATGTACGGTCACTCGAATCCCGGCCTGGTCAAGTCTCTCAATAACAAAAAGCACACGGGCTTCGCGATGGAACTGATTCCAAGAATCTCGCGGGCACAAAGCATGGACGTTTTGTCATCCCAGGCAGCGGCCGCTGGTTATCAATCGGTCCTGATTGCCGCCACCACGCTCGACAAGTTTTTCCCGATGCTGACGACCGCTGCCGGCACCATTCGGCCTGCGCAGGTTCTCATCATCGGTGCGGGCGTTGCCGGATTGCAGGCTATCGCGACGGCGAAGCGTCTCGGCGCCGTGGTTACCGGCTACGACGTTCGTGGTGCGACGAAAGAACAGGTCGAGTCGCTCGGTGCGAAGTTTGTCGAGACTGGCGTCAGTGCCGAGGGCGAGGGCGGTTACGCAAGAGAGCTGACCGCCGAGGAAAAGGAGCAGCAGCAGGCGGCGCTCGAGAAGGAAATTGTCAAATCCGATGTCGTCATTAGCACGGCAGCCATTCCTGGCCGGCCCGCTCCGCGAATTATCTCTGCGGCAGCAGTGGAATCGATGAAGCCCGGTGCGGTCATCGTCGATCTCGCCGCCGAGACCGGTGGCAACTGCGAGCTGACCGTTGCCGGCGAGACCGTTGTTGAACACAACGTCAAGATCGTCGGTCCGGTTAACCTGCCCGCTGCGCTGGGGCGGCATGCGAGCGAAATGTACGCAAGAAACCTGTTCAACTTCATCAAGCCGGCGATCGATGAAGGCGAGTTGAAGATTGACTGGGAAGACGAGGTATTCGCGAGCGCCGTGTTGACGCGTGACGGCGAGATAAAACATGAAGCGACACGGGACGCCATTGAAGGGGGATCTGCCTGATGATTGACGGATTCATCGCACTTTATATATTCATGCTGGCCGCCTTTACCGGTTACGAGATCATCGGCCGGGTGCCGTCCATTCTTCACACCCCATTGATGTCGGGGTCGAACTTCGTTCACGGCATAGTGCTCGTTGGCGCGATGGTCGCGCTGGGCAGAGCTGATACGACGCTGGAGCTCGTCATCGGTTTCGTCGGCGTGATTCTGGGTGCCGGCAACGCCGTCGGTGGCTACGTCGTTACCGAGCGAATGCTCGAGATGTTCAAGAGCAGCAAGGAGAAGAACTCATGAGCGAGTTCGTCTCATTGCGCTCACTGATCGAAGCGAGTTATTTCGTCGCGGCAATCCTGTTCATATTGGGGCTCAAGCGAATGAGCTCTCCGGTGACTGCGCGTGGCGGCATTATCTGGGCTGGCGCCGGTATGGTCGTCGCGACGCTCGTGACGTTCCTGTATCCGGGAATGGGCAATTACCTATTGATGATGGTCGCCATATTTATCGGCGGCGTGGCCGCCTGGGTGAGTGGCAGGAAGGTCGCGATGACCAACATGCCGCAGATGATCGCCCTCTACAACGGCATGGGCGGTGGCGCGGCGGCTGCAATTGCAGCCGTTGAGTTGCTAAGCGGTGAAGATCACGGCATCGTATTCGGCATCCTCGCCGTGCTCGGTGGCATGATCGGCGCGGTGTCGTTCAGCGGCAGCATGATTGCGTTTGCCAAGCTGCAGGGACTGATGAGGAGCACTTTCCGCTTCGGTGGCCAGCAGATCATCAACCTCTTGTTAATGGCCACCACGCTCGCCCTCGCGGGCATCATCGTATTCCAGCATGGCGAGATCGACATAGTCGTCATCTTCTTCCTTCTCGCCCTGATTCTCGGCATCACGATGACCTTGCCGATCGGCGGCGCGGACATGCCTGTCGTCATATCTTTATATAACGCCCTTACCGGTCTTGCTGTTGCATTCGAAGGCTTCGTGCTTCAGAACGCCGCGATGATCATCGCAGGCACCGTCGTCGGCTCGGCCGGCACGCTGCTGACCCAGTTGATGGCCAAGGCGATGAATCGCTCGCTCGCCAACGTGCTGTTCTCCAGCTTCGGTGACGAGACTGGCGAGGCCAGTGAAATTTCCGGCGCCATGAAACCCATCGATGCGGCCGACGTCGGCGTCATGATGGCCTTCGCCGACAAAGTGTTGATTGTGCCGGGTTACGGCATGGCGGTGGCTCAGGCGCAGCACAAGGTGTGGGAATTGGCCCAGTTGCTTAAGAGTCGGGGCGTTGACGTCAAGTTTGCGATTCATCCCGTTGCCGGCAGAATGCCGGGCCACATGAACGTGCTGTTGGCCGAGGCAGGCGTGCCCTACGACATCATTTATGACGAAGACGAGATCAATGCCGAATTTGCGGCCGCAGACGTTGCACTTGTTATTGGCGCAAACGACGTCGTCAACCCGGTCGCTCGCACGGATCCCGCAAGTCCGATATACGGCATGCCCATTCTTAACGCTGATCACGCCAAGAACGTAATCGTAATTAAACGTGGTCAGGGCACTGGCTTCTCTGGAATCGAGAACGCCTTGTTCTTCCTGGATCAAACGAGAATGCTGTATGGCGACGGCCAGGAGATGGCCAGTCAATTGATTCAAGAGATCAAGTTAATCTAAGAGAAAAGGGGGCGAAGCACTTCTTTCCGCCCCCTTATTTTCTATCCATAGTCGTCGGACGATCCGTCGCACGATCTCGTAATTTCTCACGCAGCCGTTGGCGCTGGTCTGGCGTCATTTTTCTGTAACGATCCCGCAGTTCCTGGCGACGTTCGGGCGGCATGCGGTGATAGCGTTCGTAAGCCTTACGAATTCGGGCCTGATCCCTGGGAGACATCCTCTGAAAGTCGTCGTAGCGTGAGCGAATTGCATCGCGGCGGTCAGGTGAAAGCTCGCGCCATGTCTGAAAACGGCCTTGGGCGTCTTTTCTTTCACTGCGAGACATCCTTGTCCACCGCTTGGCGCCTGCCGATAGCTTCACCTGTCGCTCGGGTTCGAGATTGTTCCAGCTCTCGCTATAGGGCTGCAGCACCCGTTGCTGTTCCATGCTGAGATTGTCCCAGGAAACTCCATCATCCTGCGCCAACACAACTCCGCTCATGGTCAGCATTAGCATTGCGCTGATTGACACTATCCACTTAGCTTTCATCATCTGTCTCCGTCGACTCTTTGCCTGCCGGCACGGGTTCGTTCCGCTTTATCTCGTCTGCGACCACCGCCTCCCTGTCCGGATCATTAAAAAGCAGCCAGTCTTCGTCCGATTCATCCCAACTTCCAAGGTATTCCAGAAATTCCATATCCGGCTGTTCGTCCTCTGCTGCGACAACGCCGCTACATGCAAACAGTCCCAACAGGACAGCAACGCGTAGCATGTAATCAGTTCTGTCAGCCGACGTTGCCATTCCCCTCCACTTCGAGGTCTATCCAGCTATAGAACTCGAGCTCTTCCAGCATTTCGAAACTCTCCTGATCGAGCAATATCTCGAAATCACTGACTGTCGCCGGTGGCGTCAATTCATCGATCGGCGGCCTGCCTGTCAGCACTACGACCGCGACGACCGCAGCCGCAGCAACACCTGTAGCAGGCCCCCAACGCAGCCACTGTGAATGGCTGACACCCGATCCGGCATGTGCAAGCGCTTCGTGCCGGGCCCGATTCAGCCGTGACCGTGCTGCCGCGTCGAGTCCTTGCACGCTCTCGTCGAAGACCTCTTTTGCCTTCGATGCAAATGCCTGATTCTCGACTTCAGCGGTTTTCCCGTTCCGCTCATTCATTGCCAATGTTCTCCCAATGTCTCCCGCAACGAATGTATCGCGCGGGAATAATGTGTCTTGACACTTCCCTGGCTGCAACCCATGGCGGCAGCTGTTCCTGCCACATCCAGTCCCTCGAACGTGCGCAACATGAATGCCTCCTTTTGCCGCCGTGGCAACGCTGCGACGGCGATTTCCAGGCTCTCCATCGCCTCCCAGGATTGCAGCTTCTCATCCGGCGTTCTGCCAGCCGGATCCGGAGCGCTCGCGACCAGATCCCGATCGTCGTCGTCACTGCTCGAGCGACCGAACCAGACCATGACGCGATTACGGACCGCTTGACGTCGATGCCAGTCCCGTACGCCATTTTGCAGAATGCGGTAGAACAATGGCGTCCACTCATCGCCTGGCCGGTCTGCGTAATTGCGCACCAGCTTGATCATCGCCTCCTGCACAAGATCCAGCGCCTCGTCGCGATCGCGGACGGATATTTCCGCGATTCGCAAGGCACGCTTTTCGACCTCCGCCAGAAACCGATTGAGTTCCTGTTCTCGCTGCAGCTCCGTCGTCCCCGTGATTTGTTCGCGGGTGCACGATACCGTAAATTGGCGGGCACAAGCCGTCATCGTGCCCTTACTCCGGCAATTGGTCGCTTGAGATCCTTCTCGCAGCTCGAAAACATCTTGACTCCACCGCGGGGTCTAATAACGTGTCACAGCTATTTAACGACCTGGCCGGCCCATGGTTGACGTGAATCAGCTAAAGCCGCAGAGAAAGTCGTTTTACATAATAATCCACCCGTGGCGACATAAATCAGCATATGTCTTTGTATTTAAACAGTAAATGAGCGCGAGCCCGATTCTGCAGGTCGCCATCAATGCCCCATTATCGAGGCTGTTCGATTACCTGCCGGCAGCCGGCAGCCCACTGCCGGAGCCGGGCTGCCGGGTTCTCGTGCCTTTCGGCCGGCAACGGCAAATCGGAATGGTGATCTCGCAGGCAACCGAAAGTGCGGTGTCGCTTAACAAGCTGCGTCGCATCTCGGCGACGATCGATCCGGAACCGGTGCTACGCGAACAGGACATTTGGCTCATCCGCTTTACGAGTGATTACTATCACCATCCACTGGGCGAAGTCGTTGCTGCAGCACTGCCGGCACTATTACGACAGGGCAAGCCGCTCAATTCTGTCACCCAGCGGCTCGCTATTACTGGCGAAGGCGCCGCCCAGTCCTTGTCGGTCATCGCCAGACGCGCGCCGAAACAAGCGGAGCTGCTGAATCTCCTTGGTGGATCTGCCAGCGACGGTGTTCCATTTTCCGAACTCGATGAGCTCATGCCAGGATGGCGCCGTATTCGCAAGACGATGCTGGACAAGTCGTGGATCAGGATCTTCGAGTCGACTTCCGAAACTGAATACGAACCGCAACTGACTGCGGCGTCCGACGGCCCGATTCTGAATGCCGATCAGAACAAGGCCTTGCAGGCGATCAGTCTCGACGCGGGGTTTGGTGTTTCTTTGCTCGAAGGTGGCACTGGCAGCGGCAAGACCGAAGTCTACGTGCGACTCATGAAAGACGTCCTGGCCTCGGGGCGTCAGGTGCTCGTGCTCGTTCCGGAAATCGGTTTGACGCCGCAATTTGTCTCGCGCCTGAAAGAGAGGCTCGGCATCGAGCCCGCATTGTTGCATTCCTCGTTGACCGACAGCGTGAGACTTGCAGCGTGGCGCGGCGCAAGATGCGGCTCCGCGCCGCTGGTGCTCGGTACCCGCTCGGCCGTCTTCACCCCACTGCGAAATCCCGGTCTCATTGTGGTCGACGAGGAGCACGACACATCGTTCAAGCAACAGGAGGGACTGCGCTACTCTGCAAGAGACCTCGCGATAGCAAGAGCGAAACATCTGGACGTGCCAATCGTTCTGGGCTCGGCAACACCGTCAATTGAGTCACTGCAACATTGCAGTGACGGCATGTATCAGCACATATCCTTGCCGACGCGTGCCGGCAATGCGGTACCGCCGTTGATGAGACTCGTGGATCTCAATCAACACCCGCCGCAGGATGGAATTAGTCAGCCCTTGCTCGACGCCATCGAAGTAAACCTGCGTTCAGGCGGCCAGGTTCTGATTTTTCTCAATCGGCGGGGCTTTGCACCGACCTTGATCTGTTCGAACTGCGGCCACGTTGCGGAGTGCCGACGTTGCGATGCAAGGATGACCGTGCACTCTGGCGAGCCGAAGTTGCTTTGCCATCACTGTGGGGCCAGCCGACCAGTCGAGAGCCAATGTCCTGAGTGCGACGGGCAGTTTCGACCACTCGGCCACGGAACAGAACGGCTCGAGGAATCACTCAATCAACACTTTCCGGACAAAACCATCACGCGGATAGACAGTGACAGCACGCGTCTCAAGGATACGATGAACAAGGCGCTCGCTTCGGCTACCAGAGGCGACGCTCAGATTCTCGTTGGCACGCAGATGTTGTCCAAGGGTCATCATTTCCCCAATCTCACGCTGGTCGGCGTGATCAATGCCGACCAGGGCCTCTTCGGAACAGACTTTCGATCGAGCGAACGCATGTCACAAGGCCTGATTCAGGTCGCCGGGCGCTCCGGCCGCGAGCAACGCCAAGGCGAAGTCATTATTCAAACAGGATTTCCCAAGCACCCGTTCTGGAACGAACTGTTCAGCGGTGGCTACGATCATGTTGCGCGCTCCGTCTTGCGGGAAAGAGAGGCCGCTGCGTGGCCGCCGTTTTCCCGCCTTGCCCTGATTCGCGCCGCGGCGCACAAGCGAAGCGATGCCCGCCGGTTTCTCGAGATCGCCAGGGAAAAAGCGGAGGCCGCGGGCTCGAGCAACGTGCGCATTCTCGGGCCGGTCAGCGCCCCCATGGAGCGCCGCGCCGGCAGATATCATGCCCAGTTACTGCTGCAGAGCCCTGACCGCCAGGCACTGCACCGGCTGCTGCAGGCATTGCGGCCGCAACTCGAATCCGATACCACAGCACGCCGCGTTCGCTGGTCCATGGACGTCGATCCAATTGAGCTTTTTTGACGTCACGTTAAAATGGCCAGCGCCGCAACCCGCGCGCATACTTCGCTAATCCACTTCCCGGGCACAACATTGAAAAGCAACATCGCACACCTCGTTGAGCAAGCCATCGCGCGCATGCCGGAGCTTGCCGATGTACCGGAGATATTGTCCATCAGTCAAAGCGTGGAACGAGCACGGGACTCCCGTTACGGAGACTTCGCGACGAATATCGCGATGCGGCTCGCGAAGTCCGTCGGCACAAACCCGAGAGAATTGGCAGCACAGATCATCGAACACCTGCCGGAGAACGGCTTGGTCGACAAGGTCGAGATCGCGGGGCCGGGATTCATCAATTTTTACGTCGGCAGCGCGGCATTCCATCAGGAGATCGCGACAATACTCGAAAGCGGCAAGACCTACGGCCGGCAGGAAGCGAAAGAATCGCCCCGGTATTTGCTGGAGTTCGTCTCGGCAAACCCGACGGGGCCTTTGCATGTTGGCCACGGACGTCTTGCCGCATTCGGCGCAACAATCGGCAACCTGCTGGATGCCGTCGGCTATCCGGTCGACCGTGAGTACTACCTCAATGACGCGGGCCGGCAGATGGATATTCTCGGCGTCAGCGTATGGGTGAGAATACTGGAACAGGCCGGCAAGCACATACCCTTCCCCGAGGCCGGCTACAAAGGCGACTACATACACGACATTGCAAAGTCCGTTGACACTTCGGACATGCCAGATGTGAATGTCGAGGAGCTATGTTCCAGCTTGCCCGCTGACGATCCCGAGGGTGACAAGGAAGAGTACATTGGCGCATTGATAGACAAGGCTAACGAGATCCTGGGCGAGGAGCGCTTTCGAAAACTGCGGCGCGAGTCACTGGATAGCATCGGCGCAGACATCGAGGACGACCTCACGGGCTTCGGCATAGAGTTCGACAATTGGTTCTCGGAGCAAAGCCTGTCCGACGAGGGCTTGATCAATGACGCGCTGGAGGTGCTCAAAGATCGAGACATGCTTTATGAGAAAGACGGGGCGACCTGGTTTCGTGCCATGCAATTCGGAGACGAAAAAGACCGCGTCGTCGTCCGGGACAATGGAAAAACGACCTACTTCGCATCCGACATCGCCTATCACTACGGCAAGCGCAAGCGCGGCTACGATCAACTGATCGACGTGCTGGGCTCCGATCACCATGGATACGTCACCCGGGTTCGCGCCGGCCTGCAGGCGATGGGCTACGAGGGCGACAGCCTCGAGGTTCCATTCGTTCAGTTCGTCACTCTGTATCGCGCAGGCGAGAAACTGTCGATGTCGACACGGTCCGGTGACTTCGTAACATTGCGGCAGCTGCGCGAGGAAGTCGGCAACGATGCCGCGCGCTTCTCTACGTCATGCGATCGAACGACCAGCATCTCGACTTCGACCTTGAGCTCGCGAAGAGTCATTCGAACGACAACCCCGTTTACTACATACAGTATGCCCATGCGCGCGTGGCGAGCGTTTTCCGGCAACTCGAGGAAAAGTCTCTCGCCTGGGACCGGGCGGCCGGACTCGACAACCTCGCTTTACTTGGCGAGATTCACGAAAAGGCATTGATGAGCACACTGAGCAAGTATCCGGAGGTCGTCGAGCTCGCGGCCAACAATCGGGCGCCGCAACACCTCGTGCACTACCTTCGGGATCTTGCTAACGAATTTCATAGTTATTACAACGCACACCAGTTCATCGTCGATGAAGAAAAGCTGCGCAACGCGCGGCTTGCATTGATAAGCGCCACCAGGCAGGTAATCGCCAACGGCCTGGGCGTCCTGGGCGTATCGGCACCGGATTCGATGTAGACAATGGCGAGAAGGCGCAAAAGAAAATCCCGCAACGACGATTATCCAGGCTGGATCTGGATGATGTTCGGGCTATCGATCGGCCTCGCGGTCGCTTTTGCGATTTACATCAACGACCGCACGCCGGGCGTTCCAGTCAGACCGGTTGCGGAGCAGCCGACGAATATCGACGACATTAAAGAGAGTACCGGCACCGAGCTGGAAGAGCCTCCAGAGGCTCGTTTTGATTTTTACAACCTGCTACCGAAGTTCGAGGTCATCATTCCCGAGCAGGAACGGGATGTGCGGGTAGAAACCAGCCCGCAAGCCGTCGTCCAGCCCGGCGTTTATGTTCTCCAGGCTGGATCGTTCAGCGCTTACGAGGATGCTGATCGACGCAGGGCGACACTGGCGTTACAGGGGATCGAGTCGAAGATTCAGCGGGTGACTATCGATGACAAGACCTATCACCGCGTCCGCATCGGGCCGATCGACGACCTGGATGAACTGAACCTACTGAGGAGCCGGCTTCGCGAGGCGCAGATTGATGTACTCCGAATCAGACTTGGCGATTGAACACATTGTTCGACTCGTCGTTGTTCTGCTATTGCTGGCCGGTTGTGCGGCCGCCCCACCTGGTGAGCCCGAGTCCGCGGAAACTGTAGTTGCCCCGGAAATTTCAACGCCCGAGCCTGCTACCGAAAAACCGCACGTCAGGCTGACCATTGCCGCCGTCGGTGACATGATGCTCGGCACGGACTACCCGGAAAACCACCTCCCCGACGACGATGGCGTTGGATTTCTGGCCACCGTCACGCCCTTGCTGTCAGCGGCCGACGTAACCTTCGGCAACCTCGAAGGCGTGCTGGTCGATGGTGGCGAACCCGGCAAGCGATGCAGTAATCCCGCCGCGTGCTTCCGGTTCCGTTCACCGCCACGCTATGTGGAACACTATGTCGCCGCCGGTTTCGACGTTTTGAGTCTCGCTAACAACCACGCACGCGATTTCGGCGAAGACGGTCGGCTGGCCACTATGCAGACGCTCGCTGCTGCGGGCATACATCACTCAGGCCTCGAAGGCGATTTCGCGAGTTTCGAGAGCAAGGGTCTGCGCATCGCCCTGGTGGCCTTCGCGGTCACGAAGAATTCCAACATGATGCTGGACTACGAACTATCTGCAAAAACGATCGCGGAGTGTGCTGAATCACATGACATCGTGATTGTTTCATTCCATGGTGGCGCCGAGGGGCGCGACGCAATGCACCTGCCGTTTAGCGAGGAGGAATATTACGGCGAACCCCGCGGGGAGGTCGTCAAATTCTCCCGCATGATGGTCGATGCCGGCGCCGATCTTGTGTTCGGCCATGGCCCGCACGTCGTTCGCGCGATGGAGCGATACAAGGATCGCCTTATCGCATACAGCCTCGGAAACTTTGCCACCTACTACGGCATCAGTGTCGACGGCGTTAAAGGCGTCGCACCCATTCTGGTAGTAACGATTGACGAAACCGGAAAATTCCTTGCAGGACAAATACACTCGACAGTGCAAATCAGGCCGGATGGACCATCCATCGACGAGAGTCAGAAAGCGCTGAACCTGATTCGAGGCTTGAGCATTCAGGATTTCGGAGCCCCGGGAATCACGTTTCAACGGGACGGCAGCATCGCTCCCGCGGCCCGACCAATCAAGAAATCGAAACGAAGCCAATTCTTCTGACGCCACCACATGGCAGATTCGATATTTCAAACGATTTTAGGCGACAGCTGGCACGAGCTCGGCGATGTCATTCAACGGCACTATTCTTTAAGGCCGTATTCCGACGACTACATCTGTGTCAGCGGAGTTATGTCCGAGGTTCATCACTCCACGGTAGCCAAGCTGTTTCTGCCCTTCGGCATGTTGTTTGGCGCTGTCGTTCCTTACCGTGGAGAGGGCGTTCCTATAGACGTTCATTATTCCTGCAGCAAGGACAATGCGAATATTTACTGGGACAGGGTATTCAAATTCTCCGAAACGACTC
>PVMK01119422.1_pt1 | contig 12444 bp, 11 predicted proteins | sample 1853481 | NCBI WGS metagenome assembly PVMK01 (sample SAMN08533507, study PRJNA380276) | Marine sediment metagenome, whole genome shotgun sequencing project.
GGCACCGGGAAAACCAAGACCAGCATTGCCTGATTTATAGGCTGCTAAAGGCCCAGCGGTTTAGACGGATTCTGTTTCTGGTAGACCGTTCCGCTCTGGGTGAACAGGCCGCCAATGCCTTTAAAGATACGGAAATAACCGGTCTGCAAAAGTTTGCCGATATATTTGCCATCATAGAATTAGAAGACAAAAACCCCGAGCGCGAAACATCGGTTCAAATCGCAACCATCCAGGGGATGGTCAGGCGGGTTCTTTATGCCGGTGATGAGGCCGAAAAGCCAAAAGTCGATCAATACGATTGCATCATCGTTGATGAATGTCACCGGGGCTATCTGCTTGACCGTGAGATGGGTGAAGATGAACTGAGTTTTCGAAGTTTTGATGATTATATATCCAAATACCGTCGGGTATTAGACTATTTTGATGCATTGAAAGTCGGCCTTACTGCCACGCCTGCATTACATACCTCGGATATCTTCGGAAAGCCGGTCTATACCTACAGTTACCGGGAAGCGGTCTTGGATGATTATCTGGTGGATCATGAGCCTCCCTACCAAATTATTACAAAACTTTCCAAAAACGGCATCCACTGGAAAAAAGGCGAGCAGGTAAAGGTTTACAATACAGCCACCAGTCAGCTTGAACTTTTCAACACGCCCGATGAACTTGATTTTGAGGTGGAGGAATTCAACAAGAAAGTATTAACGGAACCCTTCAACCAGGCTGTATGTGAATGGTTGGCAAAAGAAATTGATCCGAGCCTTCTTGAAAAAACACTGGTTTTTTGTGCTAACGACCGTCATGCCGACCTGGTGGTAAAGCTGTTAAAGGCGGCTTTTGAAAAGCAGTATGGAGAGGTGGAAGATGATGCTGTTTTAAAAATCACCGGGGCGGCAGACAAGCCACTGGAGCTCATTCGTCGCTATAAAAACGAGCGTTTGCCAAATGTAGCGGTTACCGTGGATCTTCTGACTACCGGAATTGATGTCTTGACTATCTGCAACCTTGTATTCATCCGCAAAGTCAACAGCCGCATACTATATGAGCAGATGCTTGGGAGGGCTACCCGCAAATGCGAGGAAATCAAAAAGGATATTTTCCGAATTTTTGATGCGGTAGATATTTATAAGGCCATGCAGGATTATTCGGACATGAAACCGGTCGTGAATAATCCCAACATCAGTTTCAAAAAGCTTGAAGAGGAAATCAAAAGTTTAAAGGATGCAGAAGCACTAAGAACAGTAAAGGAACAATTCATCGTCAAGCTTCGACGGAAAAAGCGGCATTTGGACACACAGCGTGTTCGTGATTTCGAAGTTAAAACTGGTATGAAGCCGGATCAGTTCATTGCTCATTTGACTGCGCTTCCGGCTAAGGAAGTTGCAGATTGGTTCATCAAAAACCCCGGCCTGGGGGAGTTGTTGGACCTAAAAAGCGGGAGTGGACCCACCTATGTTGTTGTTTCGGATCACCCAGATGAAATCCGGGACATCGAACGCGGGTATGGCGAAGCCATTAAACCAGCAGACTATATTAAGGGATTTACCAAATTCGTAAAAGAAAACACAAACAAAATCACCGCCTTAAAATTGGTGGTTCAACGTCCCAGCGCCCTGACCCGTAAGCAACTGAGGGAACTTCAGCTGAACCTGGAAAAAAAAGGCTATCGCGAGCAAGATCTTAAAACAGCCTACAAAGCAGCTACCAATGCCGATATAGCTGCAAACATCATTGGTTTTATCCGGCAAGCCGCCCTGGGAGATCCCTTGAAGCCCTACGATCACAGGGTTGACGAGGCGGTAAACAAAATTTTAGTTTCTCGCGATTGGTCGAGGCCTCAGCAACAATGGCTGCAGCGCATCGCCTCACAGATGAAAAAAGAAATTGTAGTGGATAAAGACGCTTTAAACAAAGCCCAGTTCAAAGAGGTGGGTGGGTTTAACAGAATCAATAAAATATTCGATGGAGAATTGTCCCGGATATTGGAAAATATGACCAACCTGGTCTGGCAGATGCAGGCATAGTGTAATGTATCAAAAGGAGTGAGAAAGATTAATGGCAGTTACCCACGACATAGTCGCAAAACTTTGGAACCTTTGTAATGTACTCAAAGACGATGGTGTCACCTATCACCAATATGTAACCGAGTTGACTTACCTGCTGTTTTTGAAAATGGCTGAAGAAACCGAACAGGAGGACAAGCTGCCCAAGGGCTATCGCTGGTGCGATCTTGTTGAAAAGCCTGCACCGGACAGGCTCGAACACTATAGAATCATGTTGATTCATCTTGGTACTCAGGGCTTTCGGCAGGTACGGGAGATCTATGCCAATGCATCATCCTTCATTAAAAGACCGGTCACCTTGAGCACCCTTGTCAAAAGCATCGATGAACTGGATTGGTATTCTGCCCGCCAAGAGGGTTTGGGAGATTTGTACGAAGGTTTGCTTGAAAAAAATGCCAATGAAACAAAAAGTGGTGCTGGGCAATATTTTACACCGCGAGTGCTGATTAACGTAATGGTTGAGTTGATGAAGCCACAGATTGGTGAGGTGATACAGGACCCGGCAGCCGGTACGGGTGGATTTTTAATTGCGGCCAACCATTTCATGCGTAAGCATAATGATATTTTTAAGCTGTCTGAGGAAGAGTTTTACAGGTACAAAAACAGTACTTTTTTTGGCATGGAGCATGTGCAGGACGCTCATCGGCTTGCCATGATGAATATGATGCTCCATGGATTAGACAGCGATGCGCCTGAATCCGGCATGATTTATGGTGATACGCTATCACCAAAAGGCCAGCAGCTGCCAAAGGCAAATTTGATTTTAACCAATCCACCGTTTGGCACCAAAAAAGGCGGCGGTGCCCCATCCCGTGATGATTTTACCTATCCGACCAGCAATAAACAGCTTGCCTTTTTACAGCACATTTATCGTGCCCTAAAGCCCGGTGGCCGTGCAGCCGTTGTTTTGCCGGATAATGTTCTTTTTGAAGGCAATACCGGCAAGAAAATTCGTAAAGACTTAATGGATAAGTGTGATCTCCATACAATTTTACGCCTGCCAACAGGCATCTTTTACGCCCAGGGCGTAAAAACCAACGTGCTTTTTTTTACCCGAGGCAAAAAAGATACAGGGAATACCAAATCGGTCTGGTTTTTTGATTTAAGAACCAATATGCCACGTTTTGGTAAAACCACACCGCTTACCGACAAACATTTCAATGAATTCATAAAGTGTTATGGCAAGGACCCTTATGGCAAGGCAAAACGGAAGGATCTTGGTGAAGAGGGGCGATTCCGAACATTTACACGGGAATATATCAAAGAGCGAGTTGAGTCTCTCGACATATCATGGCTTAAAGATGATTCCCTTGAGGATGCTGCCAACCTGCCGGCACCTGAAGTTTTAGCTCAGGAAGCGATGATAGAATTGGAAGGGGCTTTGGTTGATCTTCGGGATATATTGGATCAGCTGGGTGTTGAGGAGGTGGCGGAGTGAGTGAGGCGTTGCCGAATGGGTGGATTAACGTTTATATAGATGAAGTTGGGATAACTCTCACCGGTAGTACTCCAAAAACCGCTGATAAGGATAATTTCGACGGCAATATTCCTTTTTATAAACCAACAGATCTCAATGCGGGATATTTTTTACAATCTTCAAAGAATACTCTTTCAGAAAAAGGAGCCTCATTATCAAGGACATTCCCATCAAATTCCATTTTAGTTACATGCATTGGATCAACTATTGGTAAAGTTGGTTTCGCACGCAAGGGAGGTGCAACTAATCAACAAATCAATGTCATTGTACCGTTCAAAGATTTGGTAATTCCAGAGTATGTGTTCTGGTTTATGTTTAGTCCATTTGGGCAGGAACAAATTATTAATAATGCATCTTCGACCACGATGCCCATTTTAAATAAGTCTAAGTTTAACAAGTTGACATTTAGGTTGCCACCTTTCAATGAACAAAAACGAATTTCCGATAAACTTGATTGCCTTTTGGCCAAAGTAAATGCCTGCAAAACCCGTCTGGATAAAGTTCCAGAAATTATTAAACGGTTTCGGCAGTCTGTGCTGGCTGATGCTGTTACTGGGAAGTTGACTGAGCATTGGAGAATTCAAAATGCCAACAATTTAGAACAAAGTTCTATCCTATTAGATAAAATAGAGCTTAAACGACAAAAAATTTGGGGAAAAAACCAATTAAAAAAAATGTCTTTGAAGGGAAAAATTCCGGAAAATGACAAGTGGAAATCCGAATATAAAAAACCTGAACCAGTTAATACGCAGGGACTGATGGAGTTACCTATAGGCTGGGAATGGGCTTCAGCAGATTCCATAACATCATTAATTACCGATGGGAAACATGGTGATTGTAAAAATAAAAGCGGATCTGGCTACTATTTCTTGAGCGTAAAAGATATCTATAATGGTAAACTTAATTATGAAAATGCGCGAGAAATAACAAGGGATGATTTTTTTGAAGTACACCAAAGGACAAATTTGGAATTTGACGATGTTTTAATTACAAATGCTGGAACCATAGGAAGAGTGGCGATCGCAAAAAATAAAGACAAGTTGCAGTTTACAACTTTTCAAAAAAGTGTTGCTGTTATAAAACCAATAAAAAATTTAATAAACTCGGAATATTTTTCTTTTTTTACTGAGGCTAGTGTTAACAAATTGCAAACAAAATCTTCCGGCACGGCTGTTAAAAACTTACTTCTAAGAGATCTCAAAAATTTTGCGATTGCTCTGCCATCCCTTGAAGAACAAAATGAAATCGCCAGTCGTGTTGAAGCATTATTTGTTGTTGCTGATACTTTTACGGAAAAATTTGCTCCAGTTCAAAAGCGGGTCGATAATCTTACCGCAAGCATTTTATCAAAGGCCTTCCGTGGCGAACTTGTCCCCCAAGACCCTAATGATGAACCGGCTGAATTGCTATTAAAACGCCTCCGGGCTGAACGAGAGGCTTTGGCTACAAATAAAAAGAAAGGTGGGCGAACGCCAAAAAAAAGTTCAGGTAGAGGGAAAAAGGCCAAACCACCAAAGGCAGATGCTGAGGTTGAACCAGAGCCTGAAGCTACGGAGTTTGCTGAAAATGGCATCGATAAAGAAAAAGATAGGGAGGTCCTATCCAGAAAACTGGCTGTAAAACAAACCCTTAAAAATTTTGAAAAGACCGATGTCCTAAAGGCTTTCCGCAAAGCCATTTTCCACCAGAATGATCTTGACGAATATACCCTATTGCGCCTGGTCGGTCAGCGACTGGGTGTCCAGCGCCTCAGTAAACCGATTCGCCAGGAATTGGAATTTTGCATACCCACTGCAATACGTCGTAAAATAATTGCCCGCAATGGTGATGGGTTCAATCCAGCAACACCTACCATCCACCATTACGATGAGGATTATCTAATCAAGGCCCTAAAATCGTTAATTCGAAAAGGGTATGAATACCAGCGGGGCCATGCGGTGGAGAATTTGGCCGTTTACCTCGGGTACGATAAGATCAGCGATGCTTTCGCCCAACGCATGAAGACCATTTTCCGTTTAGCCATCCGCCGAGGCGAGTTTTATAGGAATGGGGCTTATATCGGGAAGTTTTGAAAACAACTATAATATCGCAATATAACCATATTGCGACATTTAATTTAAGACGATAGGAAACCGTGATAACAATAAACTGCTTGTGCAATAGAAATGAGTTCATAGCGCCCCTGACAAACACCATTTGACAATCAAAATGAATTTTCGGGTATAAATTGTTATGAGTGATACGCATTATTCAAGACAAAAAACGGCATTAGCGATGATGCCTGAATCTGGGAACCTGCTGTTATTTTCCGATCAACAGCAAGATAATTTTGAATCATCGAAGTCAATTATAACCGCTTCCTCCTTCATTAGACTTGGCTTGAAAGAAGCTGTATTTAAAGACTGCTCTTTCACACAATCAAATTTTGAGGATTCATATTTTAGAAAGGCTGTATTCAAAAATGTACGTTTTACTGGTAGCTCGTTTCGTTTTTGTAATTTTGATAAAGCAAGCTTTCAAGCTTGTGACTTTCGTTATTGTAATTTCTATCACTGCAAATTGCCAAAAGATGAAATTAAATCTTGTTTACCTCCAGAGCCAAATCTTCGCAGGGATCTTGCGAGGAATTTACGTGCCAATTATGAAATGATTGGCGACAGAAAATCAGCAGATACTTTCCTTGATACTGAAATTCAGGCATATGAGAATGAATTGAAGGCAATTTTCTACTCAAAAACAGAATATTATAAAACCCATTATAATTTGCTAGGGCAAATAGAAGCAGGGATTAAATTTATAGTTTCAAAACTCTCAGGAATGGTTTGGGGATACGGACACCGTGTAGCCCGTCTAATCTTGTCATTTTTTTTAATCACATGTTGTTTGTCAGTAATTACCTATCTCGGACAATTAAAGTTTTTCGTTTCAAGCAATAGCGTACCTCGAAAATTAACCTTTTTTGAAAGCATTAATATGGGGTTTTGTGAGACAGTTAGTGCAACCAGCAAATCATTTATTCCTTCAACATTAGGAGGGCAACTTGTCACCCTGTCTGCAAGTTTATTTGGTACCCTTTTTCTTGCATTACTTGCAGCGACCCTCTACAGGAAGATAGCAAGATAGTACATAATGAATCCAAATATTCTTTCTATAATCCTATATGGTTCCAGGGCAAGAAAAGACCATGATCAATTATCTGATCTTGATATTTGTATCCTAACAAATGAACGCCAACCCGAAGAAATCAACCTTGAAGATATAGCAGATGTTGTCGCCCCCCTTAACCCAAAAAGAATAAAACACAACTGCTATTCAAATTCAGTTGTTGATTTAATGTTGGAACATGGTTCTCTATTTTTGTGGCACTTGAAGCTTGAGGGCGAGGTTTTATATGGTGAAGACTTTTTTGCTTCAAAAATTATGCGACTAAAAGAATTCGAAAACCACCAGGATGAAATAAAATATCATTTTGAATTATTCCAAAATTTGAGAAGGGCATGGGAAAACATACGTATTATCAATGAATTAGATCTATCACTTCTATTCACAATAGTTAGAAATACTTGCATGGTCTTGTCACACTATGCTGGCAAACCGTCGTTTGGAAGGATTTCTTGTTTTTCTTCCGCCAAACAACTATTTCCCAGTTTGCCGATGACACTTGATGATTACTTATATTTGTCAAGTTGGAAAATTATCTACGAACGTGGTGTTGAAAATCAACAGGATCTCCCCAAATTAAAGAAACATGAAAGTATAATTATAAATGTTAAAAAGCTATTAAATTATGCTACAGAAACAATCAGTCAATAAACTTAATTCAATTTTAATTTTTTTAAGTCACGAAAATAATTCCATTGAAAAGAAATTTTCAGAATTTGGTTATAAGGAAAGAATTTTAATAGAACGAGGTTTATTTTTACTAATTAAATATTTGTGCAAAGATATTTTAAACTACAACCTGCAGGGATTCAGTAATTATCACAGAAATAAAATATATAGTATTATTTCAAATTCTGGATGTGATAAAACTTTTTCAAGGGTTGTTGAGCAAATATTTCAGCTAAAAATATTTTTACAATTAGTGAGTAGTGAAAATGCCTATGTTAGAGGTGATTCTTTATCAAAATTAGGCCTTGACAGGAAAAAAGTATTTAGTTTCATTGAAACGCAAATAAGAAGCATTTCAGTCAAAGTAAATTTTGTGAAGTAAAGCAACGGTATTTAGTCTGGTAACCGTCTCTATGAGCCTGCTGTAACCCATGAATTTTGTTAGCTGATTAAAAGCAGAGTTGATTGATAGGATATATGTAACTCAGGAGGAAAAATTTGGCTCAAACAAGGGATCAAAATAGACTATAAACTGCTCATAACGAGGGTTTAATGTCCACTTCGGGGAATGGGAGAAAATCCCTCGCCTTTAAGCGAAGACTTTAGTAGGCTTGCGGTATTATGAAAAATTATCGCAAGACATCCCATTCGGTATATGACATCAAGTTTCATTTCGTGTGGATAGTTTGTTTTCATTTTCCCATTGTTCTTCATAAATAGATTTAAATTATATATTTACGCAATAGGAGCGTATTGTGATAAAAGTAAATATTAAAAATTTTAGCGGATTGCTGAATTCAATTCCTCTCTGAAAATTGCTGTTTTAACAATCATTGATCCGACATCCCTCCTGTTGCTTCTCATCATCTACTATTTTCTGCTAATATTTTAATATGAAAAAGAAGAATCAAGCTTTTTTAAAAAAAAGGAGGGTAAAAATGTTAAAACTTATTGTTAATTCTTCACGGTTTTGGATCAGCACGGCGATTATATTATGTATAATTACTAATTTTAACAAATCTATCGCTGGAGAAAATGATATTGTATGTGATGAAAAGATACCTAAAGATCAATGCGCAAGACTTATAAAAGCAATAAGAAGCTGGAATGATTTATTCGGTAGAGACATTTCTATTACTAATTCTAAATATATAGGTCCCGTCAATAGCTCAAAGGCAAGTTCCCTTGCATATGAGTTAACTGACCTTAAATCCCTATCGCAGGCTATGTTTCCAAAAATCCGAAGGCCCATTATAGAGAGGGATATCATTAAAAACAATTCCTTAAAATGGATACCTAAAGAATTTGATGATAATCAAATTGAGGCCAATCGTGTGGACATATATCGGTTAATGGAAAATAAAGAATGGAGAAATGGTTTTAACAAATGGAAAGAACGTTTAGAATTGTTTATAAATACAGGAAAAAATAATCAAGTAGTGCAACTTGAATGGCAAGACAGAGAAGGAAAAGATTTAATACCACTTCCGTAGTTGGTGAAAACTACCCATATCTATATGATCACATGCTTTCAAACGTTGCATTCGCCAATAATCTTAGTAATTGTAAATATTTACAAATACTTTGGATTTGGGGAAGTGTAAGAGGCGAAATTAATATTGATTTGCACCCAATTTATGCCAATAAAAAATTAGTTGAATGTATCGAATCTGCAGACTCTTGGATGAATTTAGGGGAAGCAACAGCTAAGGTAAGTAAATCCCAAGTAAAAGAAGGTTCGTGTAGCATGAGATACGCATACGCGTGGAAAACACCATTTGCAGAAATGGAGTTTAATGAAAAAAATTTTAAATTCAAAATTAGCGGTTTAGGTAGTGGCGGAACTGGCGAAGGTAGATGTATAAAAAACTAGAAAAAACGTTATTAGATTCTTTGGTCTTTAAGTTTAAGGCACGGTTCACGATTATGTGGCTTTTTATTTCGGCCCGCGTTCGCCCATGCTCTATCAGTTGCATACGGGCTGGGTGGAAGGCTATGATCAAGCGCAGGAGCGCCTGATTTACGCCGTATCAACGGTGGAATCGATCGTCCAGGCTCGGCTTGAATTCGTGTTTTCCGACGGCCACGGCATTGCCGCTTTCACCCATTGGTTCGATGACCTTACAAATTTGGAAAAGGTCGACTGGGACATGGTATATACCGATTATTGGGCCGACACGGTGGACGATATGGACCGCCAGCGCCGAAAGCAGGCGGAGTTTTTGGTACACCGATTCTGTCCCTGGGCTGTGGTGACCCACATCGGCGTGTTGAACAATGCCGCAATGGTCCGAGTTGAGGATATTCTTCGCCGGTACGGTGTGGAGACGCCGGTGTATACTCGCCGGCAGTGGTACTATTAACAAAATGGAGGCCAAAAATGATCGAGCTGACCCGTGGAAATATATTGACGGCCGATGCAGAGGCCTTGGTCAATACGGTCAATTGTATCGGCGTGATGGGCAAAGGAATCGCCTTGCAGTTCAAAAAGGCCTTTCCGGATAATTTCAAAGCGTATGAAGCGGCTTGCCGACGAAAAGAGGTTCAGCCTGGGCACATGTTCGTTTTTACTACCGGACAGATGTTCAATCCGCGTTTCATCATTAACTTCCCCACCAAACGCCACTGGCGCGGCAAGAGCCGCTACGAGGACATTGAAACGGGCTTAGAAGCACTGGTGCAGGAGGTGCGAGAGCGAAAGATCCGCTCCATTGCCATTCCTCCTTTAGGGTCCGGTTTGGGTGGCTTGCAATGGGAGCGGGTGAAACCGATGATTGAGAAGGCCTTCGCCACTATGCCGGAGGTGCAAGTCAAGCTGTTTGAACCCAAGGAAAACAATGGGGTCGCATCTCAATTTTAAACTATTGACGCAACCATCTATCTTTGATAGCCCTCCATTAATCGAAGGAAAGTAAATCCCCCACCGTAATTTCCAAAGATTTTCAGTGATGGCCCGTGCTTTGCGCGTCGAATACCCCGGCGCATTTTACCATGTCATCAATCGCGATAATGCCGGTGATGATATTTTTAAAAGTCTTATATTCACTTAAATCCCATCCGAGCCAACATGGTAACAGAGCTTTGCTTGTATCCCTTCAGCAGTTATCCGGCCTTTATCGGCCAGGTCAAGGCGCCAAATCAGATCCTGTGAAAGGGAGCCAAGAAAAATACGCCACACGATGTGGAGATCTATCTTGCCAGGGAGTTGAGTGGAGAAAGCGGTGTTGATTCAGGAAGGTGAGAGCCTTCATGCAATTTTTCGTAAAGTCTTAACCGAAGTCAGACAGGAAACAAAGGGACGACAGCTACCCTTGCTGCAAAGCTCTGCAATCGAGGAAATTTATCTGGCTGGAAATTCAAATGGGCAACATCAACGAACGCCATCAACCAGGGTCATAATACTTGATGTGTGCCGAGATAACCCATTTGAGAAATCCGGAAAATGAAAAATTATCATTAAATTGTCGCAATAGGAGCGTATTGCGAAATATTTCCTGTGACTTTGATGAAGGCCGGTTAGAACAGGCCTGACATCGTGAAAACTAATAGAATGATAGCAAATGGCGGAAGCTCTAATATTACAATTTTCACCAGGATCAATGAAAAAATGATTCTGGATAAAGCCATCGACATCGTTAAATCCTTTTACGTTGATTTTTGTGAGTCGCGTAACGGTATATTATTTGCCTCCCACTCGCCTTTGTGGATGGCTGCCGGAATCGACTTGAAAGGCTTGCCACGTGAGCCGGAAGTTCTCCTGTTGAAGCGAAATGTAAATTCATCAAGGTAGTAGCTGAGATGAGCCGAGCTAACTGCACCTTGGTAAGTACCAAGCAACCAGCGCTTCAGGAGAGAAATAGTTAGGTGCGCTATTTTTAAATCCATTGAGTTTACAACGATATGCCCATATCCAATAGTCGAAACCGAATGATAACCCCGCTCCAACCATCAGTACGGATGCGACTGCCCACGGTTACATGTGCCCCTATAAACGCATTAAGACTTTCAGCCAAAGCATCGGGGATAAGTTGAAGACGAATCCTTCCGATTCCCTTGCCGGTTGCGGAGGTCTCGCTTTTATCCTCCACCGCAACTGCTACCAGAGCTTTATTCTCAGCACCACGCCCTCTTTTGCCGGAACGTTCACCGCCGACATAGGTCTCGTTGATTTCAACGATTCCAGACAAGTTGTCACGGCCTGGCCTTACCATTGCGCGGCGCAATTTATGCAACCATCGCCAAGCTGTATGATCGCTTCCCAATCCCAAAACTCTTTGCAACCCCAAAGCATTGGCACCGTATTTCTGGTTTGTAATATGCCACATTGCCTCAAACCAAAGACGCAAGGGTTTCCTCGTATTATGAAAAAGAGTACCGGCGGTCACAGATGTCTAACGCGAACATTTTTTGCACTCAAAAAGACCTCGCGTTGTTCGACGCATTTTCTGATTACCGCACACAGGGCATTCAAATCCTTTTGGCCAGCGCAAGGTGATGAGATAGTTAATGCGCGACTCCTCTGTCGAAAAGTGTTCTCTGAATTCGGTAAGGTTTTTGGGATAATCATCCATATTACCACACACTATATATTGTGGTGGCAGGAGTCAAGTGCATAGCCCCTTTAAGCTATTCCAATTCCCCAACTTTTGGCAAAAGATGTTGATAAAAGAAAGCAAAAACAAACAATTTTTTCATTCTACTATTTGATGTACGTTTACATAACCATTGCCATATTTCAAAAAGAACATAAATGGATGATTATTTACTTCATAAAATTGAGCCTGCGTCCATCCTGATGTGTATTTATAGCTAATTATTTTGTTACCAACTTTCCCATTATCGTTCATTACATGAATATGGACATTCTTACCATCACTTCCTGAGCCACTCTTTTTCAACAAGAATAGATATGTTTTCACTCCTACCTTATAAAATTCTGCAGTTGTCCAACCACTTGACCAGTCGCGTTTATCAATCTTATTTCCAACTTTCCCATTATCGTTCATTACATGAATATGGACATTCTTACCATCACTTCCTGAGCCACTCCTTTTCAACAAGAATAGATATGTT